>Ga0316202_10002069_pt1 | contig 13830 bp, 17 predicted proteins | sample 3monrhotite_MG_FD_204934 | JGI IMG/M metagenome (GOLD analysis project Ga0316202, IMG submission 204934) | Microbial mat bacterial communities from mineral coupon in-situ incubated in ocean water Damariscotta River, Maine, United States -... | ecosystem: Environmental > Aquatic > Marine >... | reverse complement strand
AGCGCTTTACTGGTTGAGATTTTTTAACTTCTACCTCTTTATCTGCTTGCTTAGCCTCTTTAGTAACTTCAACTTTTTCTACTTTTGGCTCTTCTTGCTCTTCTTTATCTTCTTCAACTGGTTTAATTTCAGCTTTTTTCTTTTGCTGTTCAACTTGAACTAATTTCCACTCTTGCTCTTCTGTAAACTCGAAAATTTCTTGTAACTCTTCAATTGTCTCACTAGAAGCGATATATATTAAAACACTCTTAATATAATTCTTTCTAAACTCAAGTGAATCAAGCGAAGGAACATTAGAAAAATCCCAATTTGTACTTAAAATTCGTCCATTTTGTCCAAGCAAATTTAAAAAGTTAGCATGATCTAGTCCCCTAGTAAATGCATCCTCTTCAAAAATAAGTTCTACTTTAAAAAGATTTTCATTATTCGCACATTGAGCTAACAAATAGGTTTCATCTGAACCGCCACTAGAAGGAGTATCATCTTCAGCACTATCAAAATTATCATTTGAAAACTCACCAGCTAAATCTATGCTTTCTTCAGGTTTACTAGGACTTGAATCTTTATTATTAATAACATCACGAATTAAAGACAATGTTTCATCATACTTTTCAGGAAAACCATCACTCTCATCAATCTCAAGTTGGAGCATCTCTTTTACAACATCTACAGAATCTAAAAAGAGATCAATAACATCTTTTGAAATCTCAGTTCCATCAGCTCTATAATAATCAAGTACATCTTCAAAATGGTGAACATACTCACCAAGACGTGTAAAACCAAAAGAGTTAGCACTACCTTTTAAGGTGTGTATTCCTCTAAAAATATCATTTAAAATATCTTTGTCTTCAGGAGTCTCTTCAAAGTTTATGATTTTAACATCTAAATCTTCAATAATTTCACCAGCTTCTTCGACAAATATAGCCCTTAAACGTGCTTTTTTATCACTCATAACTGGCTCCAGTACATTGTTCCATAAAACTTACTTTCATGTGTTCCACCATCTAGAATAGTAACCTTCATTGAAGGTTTACTTTTCTTAATACTTACAAGTAGTTGCAACAACAGTGAAGATGCTAGCTTTACATCAGATTCAACTGTTATAGTTTCTATATACTCCAATCTTGGCTTAATGAAATCATGCAACTCTTCAATCTCATCTTGTGCCTCGTCGCACGATACAATTAAGTTCTCTCCATCTACTATCATCTAGAACTCTTTTAAATCGTCTTCATCTAGTGGAAATACATCTTCACTTTTGCTAGCAGTTTTAGCAGGTTGTTTTTTTATAACCTTCCTTCTAGCTGGAGCAATACGTGGTGCATTAGATTTTACAGATGCATGCGCGCTAACTGAACTTGTATTGGTATTCATCATCGATCCTAAATCTACACCAACCATTGATGCAATCTCTCCAACAGTATCTAGCATTGCATTTGCTTGAGCATTAAGCTCTTCTGCTGCTGCTGCTGCCTCTTCTGAACTTGAAGCATTTTGTTGCGTTACTTGATCTACTTGACTCATTGCAGAAGCAATTTGCGTCATTCCCTCACTTTGCTCTTTTGCAGAAACTGAAATCTCACCAATTAAATCTGATGTCTTTTTAATACGCTCAAGAATATCACCAAATGCTTCATTAGTTTGAGTAGCAATCTCATTTCCACCTTTTACCTGTTCAATTGATGATTCAATAATCTCAGCTGTCTCTTTTGCAGCCATAGCACTACGACCAGCTAGGTTTTTGACTTCTTCAGCAACAACTGCAAACCCAAGACCATGTTCACCAGCACGAGCAGCTTCAACAGCAGCATTAAGTGCAAGCAAGTTTGTTTGAAATGCAATTTCATCAATTGTTTTAATAATTTTTGCAATTTTTTCTGATGATTCAGATATATTGCCCATAGCACCCATTAAACTCTGAACTCTTTCATTACCATCTTTTGCAGCATCATTCGCATCTTTTGCTAATATATTAGCTTCACGTGCATTATCTGCATTTTGATTAATTATGGCAGTTGATTCTTCAATAGTAGCACTAACCTCTTCAACGCTACTAGCTTGTTCACTAGCACCCTCAGCTAAAGCAGTCGAAGATGAAGCGATTTGATCACTTGCACCAATCACTTGTGAATTAGCTTCAGAAATAGTATTTACAGCAGTAATTAATGGATTTGAAATTAAACGACCAATAAAAAGCGCTACACCAATAATTAATCCAAGGAAAATTGCACCAATTAGTAAAGCATTATCTCTTAGCTCATTAGCTGCGATATCAACTTCTGCCATATCTATCTCTGTCATAATAGCCCATTTAAAATCTGCACCAAACAGTTTATTAAAATCATAATAACCATAAGAAGATACAACTAAATTGCCGTTGTAATCCATAACATCTTCATTACCCTCAGCACCACTTAAAGCCTTATTTACACTATCACTATTAACACTACCTTTTAATGGGTTTGCATAAGAAGCACGTAGTGAGTGATTAACTGGATCTAAGAATGAGTCAGTTCTCATAAGGTTATCTGGTCCTACAAAGTAGCTCTCACCACTATCTCCCATTCCAGCACGATTACTAGCAATTTTTGTAAATGCTTTATCACTTAACTGAATTGCTAGAACACTAATCATTTTACCATTATCCATTACAGGAACACCCATAAACATAGCTGGTTCATCATTTGAAGGAGCATAAGGTTGCATATCTGCAATAGCTGCTCTACCACTTCTTGTAACACTAGACCATACTTTTCCTAAACCGCTATCACGTAATTTACCAGATGAAAGATTTTCACCATAATCTGATTCACGTGATACTGAGTACATAACGTGTCCATGCTTTGCACACATAATGAAAACATCATAGTAGCCATAACCATTATTGAATTTTTCAAAATAATCTGCATATTTTTCTGTTGTAGTTTTAATAATTTCTTCATCTGTAGGATAAAGATCATTTGCACCAACTTTAAGTTCTTTATGATTGTCAATTAACTCATTTGTAAATGCTATAGTATTTGGTGATATAGATAATGTCTCTAAATCAATTTTTCTAAAATGAAACAGTTGCGCTAACTTACTAGTAACTTGAGAACGTACCGCATCAAGCTTGTTTCTCTGCTCTTTTTCAACTGCTAATTCTGATTTCATATAAGAGACAGTTCCCATCGTAGCAAAAGGAATAATCCCCACTACTAACAAACCTATAATTAGCTGTACTTTAATTGTCATTTTCATTTTACTTCTCCCCTTTATTTTGTGTGCTCATTTTTTCAATTCCTGCTAACTCTTCCATGTCAAAGATTTTTCCCAAGTCAAGTAACATGATAACCTTTTCATCTTGTTGCGCCATTTGAGAAATAAATGAGGTATCTATACCTGATCCAAAACGTGGTGCATCAGACAGTGATTCTTCTGCAATTTGTGCTACCTCTTCTACAGTATCAACTATAAATCCTATAGATGTACCCTCAATAGAAACTATTACAATAGCCGTATACATATTTTCTTCTTGAGCTGGCATTTCAAACTTAGTTCGCATGTCAACTACAGGAATAATATTTCCACGTAAGTTCATAACACCCCGTACATATTTTGGAGTTTTAGGAACTGCCGTGATTTTCATCATAGCTATAATCTCTTCAACACTTTCAATGCCTATTCCGTATAACTCTTCTTTTAAAAAGAAGGTTAAGTATCTATGTTTTGAACCTGTTTTTTTTACTTCAATTTCTTGCATAATTAAATCCCTAAAACCATTTTGACTGATTTAACTAACTTAGCGTCTGAAAATGGTTTTACCATCCAGCCAGTTACACCAATCTCTTTACCTTTAACTTTCATGTCTCCAGAGCTTTCAGTTGTTAACATCAAAACTGGTTTCATTTTAAGTGTTGGATCTGTTTTCAATTCACGTGCTAAATCTAGGCCATTCATCTGTGGCATGTTGATATCTAAAATTGCTAAATCGTATGAAATTTTTCCAGATTTTACATCTTCTAACATCTCTACTGGATTAACGTAAGTCGTAACTACGAGTTCACCTGCGTCTACCATATCTTCAAAAGCCATCTCACTACTTGCTAAAATTGTCTTTGAATCATCTACTAAAATAATATGCTTACTCATTTATTCTCCCACTAATTAATTAAAATCAATAATCAGTATAATACAACGATAAAAATTAATTATATATTAATATTAAATTAAATTTATTTATTGATTCAACATGGAATGTACTTTGCTTAGTAATACTTAATTATAGTCATTTAGGAGCAAATGATGAGGCTATCTATTAATAGAGATGCTATCGTATTTAGTATCTCTCAAGAACATATTCACTATAGAACACTAGAACACTTCGTTAGAAGGAACTTTTCTAAAGTATTAAGAACTAACAGTTCAATGACAGTTTTACACTCTATTCAAGAACAGACAAAACGCAACTATATGTTGAAATGGATAAAAAATCTTGTTAAAAACAACTCCACAATAAATAAATTAGAGATGTACGATAATTTTCCTATTAAAATTGAACATAAACAAAACTATGTTCCAGTACATTATCTAAATATTTCAATAAGACTACTACAAAATAGAAGGCTGCTTTTTATATTTGAAGAGGAAAATAAAAAAATAATAAAAAAGTTCCTACATTTTTTTAGTGATTCTAAAGCTAAAGTAATCTACCAAGGTAAGGCTATACTTATAGAGATTACAACACAATCTACTCTTAATAAATTAAAACAGATTTTAGCAGTAAGAACAATAGAAAACAGCGCTGTGCAATTTGTATATACAAAATCAAAAATGCACCAATTTCTACAAAGTTTAAAAGAAAAAGATAACACTCAAAAAATCTTAATGGAATCATATAATCTGCTTGGTAGTACAAAAAATAGTGATATGGGACAGATAAAACGTAATTATAAGCAGTTACTTAAGAAGTATCATCCAGATAGAGTATTTGCAGAAAATCCAAATAGTGTTAATCTTTATACACAAAAGTTTCAACAAGTACAGAATGCTTACGATACAATACAAAAATATCGTGCTAGTTAAGTACTAATGTAGCAAAAACCAAGGGTAAATCTTGCAAAAATTTATTGAAGAAATTTTCAGAAGTTGTATTAATTTGCCCAATGTTAATATACACCTAAATAAAAATGATATGTCTTCAATATTTAAAACTGTAATTGACCCAGTATTTAACTCTAAAGAGATGGATAAAATGCTCTATAATGTTGATAAAGGTAAAGAAGATGAACGTACCCAAATACGCTTTAAAACTGCTATCGCAACATTTAGATTTTTAACATCAGATTGTAAGCATGTAAAAGTTGATATATCTCATATGATAGTACAACTCATTAGTATGAATTGTAAAATCAATGATGTACTAATTGTAATCGGTGCACTCCAAGAAAATTTACTTAAATGGCTAGAACACAACAAATCAACAGATCAGAAAATATGGAAGACGAAATCACAATATGTCGCAGACTATGCTAGTGCAATACTTAAAATTAAAGAACTAGAACTCTCACCAAATAAAGAAGAGATAAAATCTAAAAAAAGTTCTATTATAGATGCCGAGCGTATGGCAAATATGCACTATAAAGATGATGAAAAAATTACAGCTGCACAGTTTATGCAAGATAATGAAATAGAAATAGAACTAATAGATGATCTCAGTGATTATGAAAATGAGATGGCAGACGCGCTCTATGAAGATGAGGGATTAACTAGTAATATGGTTAGTACTGGCACAAATATCCTTGAGCATTACTCAAAATTACTCAACCAAACTGTAGATTTTAGAGACTTAGCATATGCCATTCAAACAATGGTTTTAGTATTAAATGGATTAAAATTAGATGTACTAGATAAAAAAAATAGAAGAAAGCTAAAACTTTATCTAGAAAATATTACTAGTGATCTTAGCGATTGGAAAGAGAAAGTGTTTGTTGACAAAGATGCATTAGATATTCACTATCTGGATGCTTCAATGCTAAGTAGTTGCGCACAAGTAGAGATGCTAATAAATCCTCCTAAAGAGGAAGACGATGAAGATGATGATTTTGAACTTTTTTAAAAAGTGAAATTACAAATTTAGTTATAAATAATGGGATCAGTAATCCCAGCTAAATTAAAACCATTGAGTCTTAATCTACAACTATCACATACACCACATGCTTTATCTTCATTTTTATAACAGCTCCAAGTAAGTTCTAACGGAACACTTAACTTTAATGATTCTCGAACAATCTCTTTTTTCATTAAATGCACCAATGGAGTTTTTATCTCTAATTTTGTACTATCTTTTGTACCAAAGTTAATACTCGTTTGCATACTCTCAATAAAAGTTTGTGTACAATCTGGATAACCACTACTATCTTCTTCGACTACACCAATAGATAAAACTTGAGCACCCTCTTTTTCAGCAATTGCAGATGCTACACTTAGAAATATACCATTTCTAAATGGAACATATGTGATTGGTACACCATCTTCTATACCATTAATTGGAACATCTAAGCTGTTATCAGTAAGTGCAGATGCTCCAATTTGAGAGAAAAAATCTAAATTTATTTCATATTTTGATTCTACATCTAAATCTTCAATAATCTCTCTAAAAGCTTGCTTCTCTCTTGCCATTGTACGCTGTCCATAATCAAAATGAAGTGCAATAATTTCATAACCATCTTGTTTCATCATATAAGCTGCTAATGTACTATCCATTCCACCACTCATAATGCAAACACACTTTTTATGAGTACCCATTTACTACCTTAGTTTCAGTTATTATCATTTAAACACACCTCACTTAATCTACAAGTTAAATGTCGACATTTTATCAACATTAAGATAAAATGTTCCACCATGATAGATTTTGATAACCATACAAATTTTGATTTAAACATTGATACTCTTGAAAATATTGCCAATAAACTCATATCCTCAAAAGATGTAGAGTTTATTTTATGTGATAATTTAGAGATAAGAGAATTAAATAAAGAGCATAGAGAAATTGACAAACCAACAGATGTGCTTAGTTTTCCACTTGAAGATTTCCCTCACGCCCCACTTGGTACTATTGTAATTTCTATCGATTATGCAAAAGATATTTCATTAAAATTAGATCATAGTACAGAAGATGAGATTTCTCTTCTATTCATCCATGGACTACTACATCTTAATGGCATGGACCATGAAATTGATAGTGGTGAAATGCGCCAAAAGGAAGAAGAGCTAATAGAATATTTCAACCTTCCAAAAAGTTTAATAGTCCGTTCAAGTGAGCATATTGCATAATGGATTTTTTAATTTTCTTTGTATCTATGCTTGGTTTGATTTATGGTGCTGATTTTATTATTAATGAATCAGAACGTATCGCAACTCACTTTAAGATACCGCATTTCATTATTGGTGCTACTCTCGTAGCTTTTGGGACATCATTACCTGAAATGGCAGCTAGCATAACAGCAAGTGCTGCAAATAAGAGCGATATGGCAGTATCTAATGTAATTGGTAGTGTTGTTTTTAACATTACACTTGTACTTGGTATAGTTTTTATAATATCATCTAAAATTCGTCCAAAGCGTGACCTATTTGCAAAAGATAGCGCTTGGGCACTTTTCCCTCTACTTATATTTTTACTAATGTCATATGATAATACTATTTCTAGAGTTGAAGGTGTTTTATTTATTACATTAATGGCAGCATATGTTCTCTTTTTAGTTGTTGATGCAAAAGAGCTACTTGCGATGGATTCACATGACCATGACAAAGAAGCATTTGGATGGGCTAAATCTTTACTACCATTAATTATTGGTTTTGTAATGGTAGTAGTTGGAGCAACATTTACAATAGAAAGTGCTTCATCAATTGCACGTGAATTTGGTGTTAGCGAGTGGATGATTGGACTATTTTTAATATCCTTTGGTACAAGTCTACCTGAACTTGTAGTAAGTCTAGCAGCTGCGCGAAAAGGTAATGCAGATATGAGTATTGGTAACATTATTGGAAGTAATGTAGCTAACTTTACAATGGTATTAGGAAGTGCTGCTCTTGTAAATCCACTATCTATTGATACAGTTGCAAATCAATTTGATATTTTTGTTACAATCGTAGCCACACTAATGCTACTTTTTATTACTGCAAATAGACTATATAATCGTTCAGCTGGAATTGCACTTTTAATAGTTCTATTTTTATTTATAAATAACTCTGCTTCAACACTTTAATCAATATATCCTAATTGTTTCAATTTGTTATATATCCTAGATACCATAAGTCCTGCAGCTTGACCACCATGACCACCATGTTCTACTAGAACAGTTACTACATACTGTGGATTCTTTACTGGTCCAAAAGTTGTAAACCACGCATGTGAGCGTTTAAAGTATTCCATTTGATGCTCTTTAAGACGTTTTTTTGTCTTTTGAGATATTCCTATAACTTGAGCAGTCCCAGTTTTACCAGCAATTTTCACGCGACTTCTCAAATATGCTGTAGCTGTTCCACCTGGATGGTTACAAACCTCTTCCATCGCTTTTCTAATATGAGGCATGTACGCTTTTTCATCACTACTTAAAACATCTTTTACTTCACTCTCAATCTCTTTATCTCCAATTCTTGCTACAACATGTGGCGTTGGTAAAACATCAGTCGCCATCAATGCTGTGAAACGAGCTATTTGAAGAGGTGTTGTAAGTAAATTACCCTGTCCAATAGATGTATTTAAAGTCTCTCCCATATACCAAGGACGATTGAATTTTTGACGTTTCCACTCACGATTAGGAACTGTACCTATAAACTCATTTGGTAAATCAATTCCACTTTGTTGTCCCAATCCATACCTTTTAAGACCCTCAGACATAGTCGCGATACCAACTTTCAGGCTACCTTTATAAAAATAATCATCACAACTTTCTCTAATTGCCTTATTAAGGTTTGTTTTCCCATGCCCTCTATCTTTCCAACACCTAAATTTACGTTTACCTAATGTCATTGAACCATTACAATAAGTTTTTGTCCATCTATTTATCTGATTTGAATTTAGGTATATTGCACCAAGTCCAGTTTTTACAGTTGATCCTGGTGGATATAAACCATTTATATATTTATTTGTAAATGGAGCATTTACATTTTCAATTAATGCTTTCCAATCAGCTGATGATATTCCAGAGACAAATGTATTTATATCATATTGGGGAAAACTGGCTGCACTTAAAATTGCTCCATCAGTTCTCATAACAATTACAGCACCTGCTTTATCACCAAAAAGTTCTTCTATGTAATCTTGCAATCTATAATCTAACCAAAGAGTTAAATTATTATTTTCTAAAGGAGCTTTATATGACAACTCTTCAATCTTTTCATTGTATGCACTAACTTTTACAGTACGAGAACCAGGTTCACCTTGAAGATATTTATTATACTTTTTTTCAATACCATTTTTACCAGTTATACCAGTTAATTTTGCAACTCTATCTAGGTCTACCTCTTTTTTATTTGCTTTAGAGATATAACCAATTAAGTGAGATGCCAAATCACCATTTGGATAAAATCGCTTTTGAGCAATACGAAGTTGAAGATACTTTCTTAGATTTAAAACAGAGTAGACAGGCAATATTTTTTCGTAACTAATAAAATCTACAAGTTCTATTGGCTCATGATTATAGTATGAATCTTTACGTACATAAAGCTTTATTAATTCCTCTTTATCTAAAGATGGAAGTCTTAAAACTAACTCGTTAATCTCATCTTCTAAGATATGACGTTTTCTCTTATTACTAAGATGTGCAGAAATTAAAACTTTAAAACCCAAACGATTTATAGCTAATGGCTTTCCATTGATATCTAGAATTTCGCCTCTAATTGGAGCGATTGCTTCGTTTCTTATACTATTTTTGTTAGCTAGTGCTTCGTAATATTCATTAGATTGAATAGATAGAAAAAATATACGAACTAGCAGTGTAGTCCATACTAAAAAAAATATAGAGAGCATAAATTTATTTCTCAAAGCAACCACACCAACATAGATTCAATCACAATATAATAGAGTAAATGCCAATCAAAAGCGATAAAATCAAGCCAAAAGACTTGATGTAGCACCAATGAAAAGAGCCAAAAACCAATATAAGCTAAAGCAATATAAATAACTTCTAAGCAGTACTCGCAATGTATAAAAACACGTATACGATAAACTACAAATTTATATAAAAGTAAAAAAAAGACTGTAGAGCTAAAAAGAATAAAACCCTTATCTGCTTCAAAAAGAAGTAAATAGATTAACAGAGGTACAAACATATCATAACGCTGATTTTGAGCTGCGTAAAAAAACAGTAAAAAAGAGAGACCAAAAAGTGGTGGTACTGTATAATTTATTGCATTAAAATTTTCAAATACTACAAATACAATTAATAACCAAAATTTGGCTATATTGCTTTTATAAGCGATACTTCGTTGCATACTGGAAAGTGATGGCACTTAATACAATCTGCCCAAATTTTATGTTCAGGCAGATTCTCTTTAGGAATCTCGAAAAATCCAAGACGTTCAAAAAACTCTTGTGCATAAGTTAGAGATAAAACCTCTTTTAAACCTAAACTTTTTGCTTCATCTAAAACAACACGAACAAGCTCAGCACCAATGCCATCACCTCTAAATGATGGATCAACTACCAAAGATCTGACTTCTGCTAAAGTTGGTGTATGAATATGAAGTGCAACAAATCCTATAATAAAATCATCTGATTTTACAACAGTATAGGAGCGTATATTAGTTGCCATCTCATCTTCAGTTCTCTCTAGTACAGTGCCAGTTTTAACTTCTGAAAAAACAATATCTTGCATACGTTTAATGTCTGCAAGTACTGCTTTTTCATATCTAATTTTCATGCTTTTTTTCCAAATAACTCAGCATATATAAAATTAGTTAAAATATTAATTCCCTTTTTCTTTGAGCTTGAGACTTTTAATGCATTTGGAAAACGATGCTTTAGAAGACTTGTCTCTTTTTGCTTTAGTTTATCTACTTTTGTAAAAACTTCAAGAACATGTTGATCTTTACTACAAATAGAACGGATATATGAGTTTACCTCTTTATCTATTTCTAAATCAGGATGACGAGCATCTATTAAATGAATAAAAAGAGTAATAGTTTCACGTTTTTGAATATACTCATTTAGGTTTTTTTGCCACTCTTCATGCAAAGACTTAGATACTTTTGCATAACCAAAACCTGGTAAATCTACAAAATGAGCATATTTCTTTTCATCTTCATTTTTAAATGTAACAGCAAAATAATTTATAAGTCTTGTTTTTCCAGGTGTTGAAGAACTTTTTGCCAAGCCTTTGTGATTACAAATAGCATTTAAAAGTGTACTTTTTCCAACATTAGAACGTCCAATGAAAGCAACTTCTAATTGAGTGTCATCAAGATGTAAGTTTCTAATATTTGAAGCAGACGTTATAAAAGATGAATCAACTATTCTCATTTTTCTTTTTCCTCAACGCTAAATGTCATAACCACAGGCTTTTTCTTTTTACCTATAACTTTTGCATGTCCAGTATCAAGATTTAATGTAACTTCATTTCCCATCAGTTTACGTTCAGATATAACATCTTCAACCTCTACGCTATCAAAAAGTTGGTAGGTGTTACTAGATGGCTTGTATATTAACTTACCGGCTTTTCCATGATAGAGACTTTTGCTATCAACACTTACTTTAAAGTGTACATTTCCAGTAGCAACATAACGAAGTGGGTGTTTGTCTTTATCAAAATAGATTGTAACCACATCAGCTTTTAAAGAATCATCACTCTTTTCAAGATGCACATCGCCTTTAAAAATTGAAACATTACGTTTTTCATCTGCTTCAAAACTCTCAGCTTTGACCTTGACTTGTTCACCAGCTTGCAGTGCAGTTATTAGCAGAAAAAGAAGCGCTAAAATTGGCATTAAATTCCTTTTGTGTCAAACAAAGCGTTAATTTTTGTAGCTGTCATTGTACCATTTTTTCTATCATAGACCATATTTCTTGCATGTGCAATATTAGTTCCATCATTCATTGTAAAATCATTTGGCACGTAAATAAAATCGAGCTCTTTATCGTAGAATAGTCTATTAGTGATAAATGTAAAATTATCTGATTTTTTATAATTCACACCGCCATGAAGATGTAATCTTTTTTCTTTATATGTGGCATGTTCTGCGTTTAAATTTTCACTATTTTTTTTAGTATATTCATTTAACTCTAGTTTTTTAACTTCAATACGATCACTAAAACGTTGCGCACTTTTACCACTAAGTGTACGCATCATTGAAGCTTCATTAAACTGCAAAAGCTCAAACTTTCCAACATCAATTTGAGCTATCTCTTTATTTGAAAAATTGTCAATCTTATCTGGAGTCAAAGAGAAATAAAGACCAACCATAGCAAAAGATACAATCATAATAAACTTGTTAAAATTCACTTCGTAAGCCAATAAGATACAAAATCTTCATACCTATTTTCTTCAGTTAAAATTATCTCTATCATCTCTCTAACAGCACCATCGCCACCATTACTTTTTAAAACTACACTACATCTTTTCTTCATCTCAGTAGTAGCATCTGCTGGGCAAAAACTTTTATTACAGTACTCTAGCATTGATAAATCATTTAAATCATCACCAATTATTGCAACGTTAGTTTTGTCAATTTTAAGTTCATTCATAATCTCTTGAAGAACTTTTCCCTTTTCCATTTTACCTTGATGCAAATGCTGAATACTTAACTCATCTGAACGGCGTTTTACAATTGTAGAGTTCCGACCTGTAATAATTGCACTCTGCTTTTTCAGGTAAGTATTCCAAGCCTTAATTGCCATTCCATCTTTAATGTTAAATGACTTTAACTCTTCACCAGATGAGCTATAAACAACTTGTCCATTTGTCATTGTTCCATCAACATCAAGAACGATTAATTCAATCAAAGCACACCTTTTGTACTAGGAATACCAACTCTACTATTTGGCGATAATGCACGACGAATAGCAACAGCAAGAGCTTTAAAAGATGCCTCAATAATATGGTGCTTATTAGTTCCACGTTGCATTATTATATGTGCTGTTATATTTGAATTAAAAACCAGTGCTCTAAAAAACTCCTCAACTAGCTCAACATCAAATGTACCAACTTGTCCTCTTACATCTAATTCATAGGTTAAAAATGCACGATTACTAATATCTAAATCACAAGTTACAGCTGCTTCATCCATTACGATAGTAGCATTTCCAAAACGTTCAATATTTTCAACTGGATAAATCGCATCTTTTAAAGCTTTTCCAATAACAATACCAACATCTTCGACACTATGATGGTCATCAATATGAGTATCTCCAACGCAAGTTACCTTTAAATCGATAAGTGAATGTTTTGAAAAACTCTCTAGCATATGGTCAAAAAAACCAACACCTGTTTTAATTTCAGATATTCCACTGCCATTTGTATCTAATTCAACTTTAATTTGTGTCTCTTTGGTATCTCTTTGAAGTTTAATCATTACTAATCCCTTGCAATAAAAGCATATTTAAATTCACCGCGTGCAACAAAATCACGAGCCTCTTCTTCACTTTCAAAACCACTTAACCATACGCGATGTAGTGGCTTTCCATCAAAATTTAAAGTCTTAATAACACTATTATATCGACCTAAAATATTTGTATATCTTCTTTTATAAGTTTTAGCACCACTTAATTTTCTAAATGATCCAATTTGTACATAGAAATTAGCAATAGTTTTTGATGAAACTGCTCCATAACCTAACTTTCTACTATCA
>Ga0316202_10002068_pt1 | contig 13836 bp, 11 predicted proteins | sample 3monrhotite_MG_FD_204934 | JGI IMG/M metagenome (GOLD analysis project Ga0316202, IMG submission 204934) | Microbial mat bacterial communities from mineral coupon in-situ incubated in ocean water Damariscotta River, Maine, United States -... | ecosystem: Environmental > Aquatic > Marine >... | reverse complement strand
GTTCGTCGCCGACGAGGCGTGACGAGCCGCGCGAGGCGCTACTGGCGGGCCTCGAGCAGCTCGCGCATGTAGTCGATCTCCTTCGACTGCAGCTGCACCATGCCGTTCGCGAGGTTCGTCACGAGAGGCAGGTCTGTGCGCGCGAGCACGGCCTCGGCCATCTCGACGCCGCCGATGTGGTGCTCGATCATGAGGCGAAGGTACAGCTTTTCGGCCTCCACCCCGCTGAGGCTCGACAGCAGCTGCAGATCATCCGGAGTGGCCATTCCGGGCATTGAGTCAGCGAGAGCCTCTGAGCTTGAGCCATCTGTCATGTCCATCCCGGTGTGGTCGCCACCCTGCTCGTCGTTGTTGAGCGCGGGCGACGACATCCACCCCATCGCAGGACCGCTCGACGTTTGCGGTAGACCCCACATCGTCAACCACGCAAACATCTGACCCTGCTGTTGAGTTTGACCCATCGCGATGTCGAGCGCGAGTAGGCGGATCTCGGGGTCGTCAGTGCGCTCGCGAATGATGAGGGACATTTCAATGGCCTGGCCGTGGTGCACCTGCATGTCGCGCGCGAAGCCCGCTTCGGCGCTCGACTCTCCTGGCGTTGGGGCTGCGGCTGTCGCTGTGGCACGCCCCACAAGCACGCCGACGACGATCGCGACGAGCACGAGCAGGCCGCCCACGACCAGCAGACGAGTTCCGCTGAGCGCCTGAGACGCTCCGGTTGCATCGGGTGCCTTGTTGACCATCACGACACCTTCCCGGGTCCATCCAGCGCTTGGCTGCACAGCGCCCCGGGCTCCGGGGCCGACTCGGCAAGTCGAAATTTGACAATGAAGTTGCCAAGCCGCGGGTCGTCGACGCTGTCGAGCGTCACCTGCGCGCCCCACGCGCTCGCGACGACGGGAGCCTCGAGGCCGGGGAAGGGTGAGAGGATGAAGTAGTTGCTCGGCATCTTGCCGCGCAACGCGTCGAGGTCGCCGCCCGAGACCTGATCGGGGTCGTAGGTCACCCACACGGCGCCGTGCTCGAGCGAGTGCACGGCGTTCTCGTTTTGCTGGGTTTCCTCGTAGACGCCGCAGTTGAGCCAGGTCGGGTTGTGGGGGCCGCCCGCAGGAGGAGTCTGCTCGTAGTCGACGACAGACTCCACATGGAACGCCTCCAGACCTTCTATCTCCTGCACGCCCTCTACCTCAATTGTCGAAGGATCGACAGGCGGCGTGCCAGAGGTGATCACTACCGCCACAATGAGACTCAGCACGCCTGCGCCGGCGGCTATCGAGCCGATCACGGTGACGCGATTTCGGATTTTCTCCGCCCGCTGCTTCTTCTTGAGGGCCGCCACCTTCTCGGCACGGCGCTTCTCGCGCTGCTGCTTGACGGTCAGGTTCTCGTCGTCGGACACGGCATTGCTCCCGGGGCTACGTGAAGGGCTGCGGCGAGGCGCACGCATTTACAACAGTCTCGCAGACGAATCGTATGCGGCGACTGAGAGGAGCCCCCTGAGGCGCTGATAGCGTGATCGCACCATGAAGTACGCGCAGACCGTGACCGATCTCATCGGCGATACGCCCCTCGTCAAACTCAACCGTGTGACGGAGGGCATCGGTGCAACGGTGCTCGCCAAGGTCGAGTACCTCAACCCCGGCGGCTCGTCGAAAGACCGCATTGCGACGCGCATCATCGACGCCGCCGAGCGGGAAGGCCACCTGAAGCCCGGCGGCACGATCGTCGAGCCCACGAGCGGCAACACGGGGGTCGGCCTCGCGCTCGTGGCGCAGCAGCGAGGCTACCGCTGCGTGTTCGTGCTGCCCGACAAGGTCGGCGAGGACAAGCGCAACGTGCTCACGGCCTACGGTGCCGAGATCGTCGTGACGCCCACCGCCGTCGCTCCCGACGACTCCGAGTCGTACTACTCGGTGAGCGATCGGCTCGCCGCCGAGATTCCGGGTGCCTTCAAGCCCAACCAGTACGCGAACCCCAACGGGCCGCTCTCGCACTACGAGACGACGGGCCCCGAGATCTGGCGCGACACCGAGGGGCGCGTCACCCACTTCGTCGCCGGCGTCGGCACGGGCGGCACGATCACGGGCGCGGGCCGCTACCTGCGCGAGATCAGCGACGAGACTCCGCGGGGCCGCGTGCAGATCGTCGGCGCCGACCCGGTCGGCAGCGTCTACTCGGGCGGCGACGGCCGCCCGTACCTCGTGGAGGGTGTCGGTGAAGACTTCTGGCCGGGCGCCTACGATCCGAGCGTCGTCGATCGCGTCGTGGCCGTGAGCGATCAGGAGTCGTTCGACATGACGCTGCGTCTCGCGCGCGAGGAAGGCCTGCTCGTGGGCGGCTCGTGCGGCATGGCCGTCGTCGCGGCCCTCGAGGTGGCGCGCGAGCTCGGCCCCGACGACGTCGTCGTCGTCCTCCTGCCCGATGGCGGCCGCGGCTACCTGGGCAAGATCTTCAACGAGGGCTGGATGCGCCGCCACGGCTTCGCGCCGGCCACGGGCTCGCCGACAGTCGCCGACCTGCTCGGCGAGCAGCGCCGCCCGCTCGCGCACGTGCGTCGCGAGCACACCGTGGGCGAGGCGATCACCGCCCTCGAGTCGTCGGCGGGCGCGCTGCCCGTCGTCACGGCGGAGCCGCCCCTCGTGCTCGGCGAGGTGCTCGGTGCGGTCTCCGCCTCCGGTCTGCTGAGGTCGCTCGCCTCGGGCGAGGTCACGGCCTCCGACCCTGTGACCGCCGCGATGGGGCCCGGCTTGCCCTTCGTGGGTGCGCACGAGTCGCTCGAGGCGGCGGCCGAGCGCTTCGCCGCGCGCGGCGCGGGCGGCCGCGTGCCCGACACCCTTCTCGTGCTCGAGGGCGGCAACCCCGTGGGGCTGCTCTCGCGCCACGACCTGCTCGCCGCGTTCGCCGGCTGAGCCGCGAGCATCCTCGCCCCTCTTCGCGCCCCACCGTCTGGAGAACCATGACCGACCACACCGACCACGGCTTCGCCACGCGCGCCATCCACGCGGGGCAGGACTTCGACCCGACGACGGGCGCGATCATCCCGCCCGTCTACTTCACGTCGACGTTCGTGCAGGAGGGCATCGGCCGGCTGCGCGGCGGCTACGAGTACGCGCGCGGCGGCAACCCCACGCGGGATGCCCTGCAGGAGCAGCTCGCCGCGCTCGAGGGCGCCACCCACGCCGTGAGCTTCGCCTCGGGCCTCGCCGCCGAGGACGCCCTGCTGCGCGCCGTGCTGCGCCCCGGTGATCACGTGCTCATGGGCAACGACGTGTACGGCGGCACGCACCGCCTCGTGCGGCGCATCTTCGGCGACTGGGGCATCGGCCTCACGACGATGGCGCTGTCGGACCCCGACGCCGTACGCACGGCGCTCGCCGACCTGAGCCCGCGGGTGCTGTGGCTGGAGACGCCGAGCAACCCCATGATGACGGTGACCGACATCGCGCAGCTCGCCGAGCTCGGGCACGCCGCTGGAGCGCTCGTCGTCGTCGACAACACGTTCGCGACGCCGTACCTGCAGCAGCCGCTCGCCCTCGGCGCCGACGTCGTCGTGCACTCGACGACGAAGTACCTCGGCGGGCACTCGGACGTGCTCGGCGGTGCGATCGTGACCTCCGACTCCGAGCTCGCGCAGAAAGTGCAGTTCCAGCAGTTCGCGGCGGGCGCGGTCTCGGGCCCCATGGACGCGTGGCTCACCTCGCGCGGCATCAAGACTCTCGCGGTGCGCATGGAGCGGCACAGTGCGAACGCGCAGGCCATCGCCGAGGCGATCGAGGGTCACACGGCGGTCGCGCACGTGCACTACCCGGGCCTGGCCTCGCACCCCGATCATGCTCTCGCCGCTCGGCAGATGCGCCTGTTCGGCGGGATGCTCTCGCTCGAGCTCGCCGGAGGGGGAGCAGCAGCGCGCGCCTTCGCCGAGGGCACCCGGCTGTTCCAGTTGGCGGAGTCGCTCGGCGGCGTCGAGTCGCTCATGAACTACCCGAGCGAGATGACGCACGCCTCGGTGCGCGGCACCGAGCTCGAGGTGCCCGACTCGATCGTGCGCCTCTCGGTGGGCATCGAGGAGGCCGACGACCTCGTGGAGGACGTGCTGCAGGCCCTCGCGCGGCTGTAGCCGAGCATCCGGCGCCTCGCCCTGTGGGGCGGGCACGCGCCGACCGGCATAATGGGGCCGAACGCGTGTGACCGTACACATCCCCCGCTCGAACGGACGCTGATGACCACCGAGACCGACCGGCCCGCGGAGCCGGAGCGCGTGCGCGCTCCGAACATCCGCGATGTGGCGCGGGTGGCGGGCGTCTCGTACCAGACCGTTTCCCGGGTTCTCAACGACAGCCCGAGCATCCGGCCCGAGACCCTGCAGCGGGTGCGCGACGCGATCGCCGAACTCGGGTACCGGCCCAATCAGGCGGCCCGCGCGCTCGTCACGAGCCGCTCGCGCACGATCGGTGTGCTGGGAGCCCAGACGGTGCACTACGGGCCGGCCACGAGCATCCATGCCATTGAGACGGCGGCGCGCGAAGCCGGGTACCGCCTGTCGATCACCAACATCTCGTCGAGCGACTACACGTCGATCAAGTCGGGGCTCGACTACCTCATGAGCCAATCGGTCGAGGCGCTCATCGTCATCGCCCCGCAGGTGCGCGTGTTCGAGGCGATCAACGACCTGCAGGTGGACGTGCCGTACGTCACCCTCGAGGCGACCGGCCTCGGTACCTCGCACTCGCTCTGGGTCGACCAGATCACGGGCGCGCGGCGCGCGACCCGGCACCTCATCGACCTCGGCCACACCGAGATCATGCACATCTCCGGGCCGCAGGACTGGATCGAGGCGGAGGCGCGCATGCAGGGCTTCCTGCGCGAGCTCTCCGATGCCGACCTGCGCACGCGCGCGCCGATCCTGGGGGACTGGACGGCGTCGTTCGGCTACTACGCGGGGCTCGAGCTGCTGAGGTTCCGCGACTTCTCGGCGGTCTTCGCGGGCAACGACCAGATGGCGCTCGGCCTCATGCACGCGTGCCGCGAGCTGGGGCTCGACGTGCCCGGTGACATCTCGGTCGTCGGCTTCGACGACATTCCCGAGGCGGCGCACTTCTCGCCACCGCTCACGTCCGTGCGGCAGAACTTCGCGGAGATCGGGCGGCGCGCGATCGAGCTGCTGCTGGGCGAGCTGCGCGGCGAGACCGGCCTGAGCCACGAGCCCGTGCAGCCCGAGCTCGTCATCCGAGAGTCCACGGCACCCCACCGCTAACGCGCCCCCCGCACCCCCACCCCCACGCACGATGTGGGCCAGATCTGGCGCGAAAGGGCGTTTGCCGAGGTGCGAGCACCCACTTTGCGGCAAATCTGGGGCGTGCGGGGGTGCGGGGCGTGCGGGGCGTGTGCCCCTCGTTATAAACTTGTGATCGTTTCGCAGGGGATGCGCTTGACAGATGTGACCGTTTCGCCGTTAGAGTGCAGGGGCATCATGTGAACGGTCACACGCTGATCGTCACCGAGCGGGTTCTCCCCGCACCCTGTCACCCCGTTCCACCCCGGCGTCGGGCCCCCGTCGCCGCAGCGACGATGGAGTCCCATGAGTACCGACGCCCTGAGCCCCGAGGTGCAGGTCGCGATCGCGCGCGTGCGCGATGAGGTCGCGGCCCTCCACGCCGAGCTCGTGCGGTACGGCCTCGTCGTCTGGACCGGGGGCAACGTGAGCGGGCGCGTTCCCGGCGCCGATCTCTTCGTCATCAAGCCGAGCGGCGTCTCCTACGACGACCTCGACCCCGCGAACATGATCCTGTGCACCCTCGACGGCGAGGTCGTGCCCGACACCCCCGGCAGCGATCGCAGCCCCTCGAGCGACACCGCCGCTCACGCCTACGTCTACCGCTCCATGCCCGAGGTCGGCGGCGTCGTGCACACCCACTCGACCTACGCGACCGCGTGGGCCGCGCGGGGGGAGGCCATCCCCTGCGTCATCACGGCCATGGCCGACGAGTTCGGCGGCGAGATTCCGATCGGCCCGTTCGCCATCATCGGCGACGACTCGATCGGTCGCGGCATCGTCGAGACCCTGCAGGGGCACCGCTCGCGCGGCGTGCTCATGCAGAACCACGGTCCGTTCACGATCGGCAAGGACGCTCGCGACGCCGTCAAGGCGGCCGTCATGCTCGAGGATGTCGCGCGCACGGTGCACATCGCTCGCCAGCTCGGCGACCCCCTGCCGATCGAGCCCGCCGCGATCGACGCGCTCTTCGATCGCTACCAGAACGTCTACGGCCAGACCGGCGAGTCGAGAGGCACGAGCCGATGACGGCCGCCGCCACTCTAATCGCCGAGGGGCGAGCCGTGCTCGGCATCGAGCTCGGCTCGACCCGCATCAAGGCCTGCCTCATCGGGGACGACCCGAATACCGTGATCGCGACCGGGTCGCACGAGTGGGAGAACCAGCTCGTCGACGGCGTGTGGACCTACTCGCTCGAGTCGGTCGCGGCGGGACTGCAGAGCGCCTACGCCGAGCTCGTCGCCGACGCGCAGTCGCGGCACGGGGTCGCCCCGACCGCGTACGCCGCCCTCGGTGTCTCCTCCATGATGCACGGCTACCTCGCCTTCGACGACGCCGGCGAGCTGCTCGTGCCCTTCCGCACCTGGCGCAACACGAGCACGAGCGCAGCGGTCGCCGAGCTCACCGACCTCTTCGACGTGAACATTCCGCAGCGCTGGTCGATCGCCCACCTGCACCAGGCGGTGCTGGACGGCGAGGCGCACGTCGGGCGTGTCCACCACCTCACGACGCTGGCCGGCTACGTGCACGAGCGCCTCACGGGCGAGAGGGTTCTGGGCGTCGGCGACGCCTCGGGCATGTTCCCGCTCGATGCCGAAGGCTCCGGCTACGACCCCGAGCTCATCGCGCGCTACGACGCTGCCGTGGCCGCGTCCGCTCTCACCGGTTCGATCATCGGGATGCTCCCCGCCGTGCTGCCCGCGGGCCACGAGGCCGGCCGCCTCACCGCGCAGGGGGCAGCCCTGCTCGACCCGAGCGGTGCCCTGCAGCCGGGCGCCGTACTGTGCCCGCCCGAGGGCGATGCCGGTACCGGTATGGTCGCGACGAACGCGGTCGCGCCGCGCACGGGCAACGTGAGCGCCGGCACGAGCATCTTCGCGATGGTCGTCCTCGACCGGCCCCTCGCCCGCATGCACCCCGAGCTCGACATCGTCGCCACGCCCGCCGGCGCGCCCGTGGCGATGGTGCACTGCAACAACGGCGCGAGCGAGCTCGCTGCGTGGGTCGGCACCTACCGGCGCTTCGCCGAGCTCGCCGGGGCCCAGATCAGCGCCGACGAGGCCTACGGCCTGCTGTTCGCGGAGGCGCTCGACGGCGAGGCCGACGCGGGCGGCATCCTCGCCTACAACCAGGTCGCGGGCGAGCCCGTCGCGCAGCTGAGCGAGGGCAGGCCACTCATCGTGCGCACCCCCGACAGCCGTGTGACCCTCGCGAACGCCATGCGCGCCCATCTCTACGGCGTCTTCGCGACGCTGAGCCTCGGCATGCGCGTGCTGCGCGACGAGGGCGTCCAAATCGATCGCATGTACGCCCACGGCGGCATGTTCCGCACGGCCGGCGTCGCGCAGCGCTTCCTCGCCGCCGCGCTCAATGCGCCCGTCGGCGTCGCCGAGAGCGCCTCCGAGGGCGGCGCCTGGGGCGTCGCCGTGCTCGCCGCGTTCACCGCGCACGGCGGCGGCGACCTCGCTGCCTTCCTCGACGACGAGGTCTTCGCCGCCGCCGATTCCCACCCTGTCGCCGCCGACCACGACGACGTCGCGGGCTTCGCCGCCTACCTGACGCGCTACGAGGCCGGTCTCGATGTTCACCGCCGCGCCATCGAGGTGCTCTGACCCATGACAAGGACAACAGTGACTCGCAGCATCGTTCCCGACCTCAGCACCTACGAGGTCTGGTTCCTCACCGGAAGCCAGAACCTGTACGGCGACGAGACCCTGCGGCAGGTCGCCGAGCAGTCCCAGGCGGTCGTCGCCGGCCTGCAGTCGGCCACGAGCATCCCGGTCACCGTCGTCTGGAAGCCGACCCTCGTGGACTCCGCGAGCATCAAGAGCGTCATGCTCGAGGCGAACGCCGCCGGCAACGTCGTCGGCGTCATCGCCTGGATGCACACCTTCAGCCCGGCCAAGATGTGGATCGCCGGGCTCGACGCCCTGCGCAAGCCCCTCCTGCACCTGCACACGCAGGCCGACGCCGCACTGCCCTATGCGTCGATCGACATGGACTTCATGAACCTGAACCAGGCGGCGCACGGCGACCGCGAGTTCGGGTACATCCAGTCCCGTCTCGGCGTCGCGCGCACGACCGTCGTCGGCCACGTATCGAACCCCGCCGTGACCGATCGCATCGGCGTGTGGGCCCGCGCGGCGGCCGGCTGGCACGCCACGCACGAGCTCAAGCTCGCGCGCTTCGGCGACAACATGCGATACGTAGCCGTGACCGAGGGCGACAAGACCGAGGCCGAGCTGCGCTTCGGCGTGCAGGTCAACACGTGGGGCGTGACCGAGCTCGCCGACGCCGTGCACGCCGCGAGCGACGCCGACATCGACGCCCTCGTCGCCGAGTACCTCGACCTCTACGATGTGGCACCCGACCTGCGCCCGGGCGGCGACCGGCACGACTCGTTGCGCTACGGCGCGGCGATCGAGGTCGGTCTGCGCGGGTTCCTCGAAGACGGAGGCTTCAGCGCCTTCACCACCTCCTTCGAGGACCTCGCCGACCTGCGCCAGCTGCCCGGCCTCGCCGTGCAGCGGCTCATGGCCGACGGCTACGGCTTCGGCGCTGAGGGCGACTGGAAGACCGCCGTGCTCGTGCGGGCCGCTGCCGTCATGGGCGCTGGCCTGCCCGGCGGTGCGAGCCTCATGGAGGACTACACCTACGACCTCACACCCGGCAATGAACTCATCCTCGGCGCCCACATGCTCGAGGTGAGTCCTTCGCTCACGAGCGAGCGCGCTCGACTCGAGGTGCACCCGCTCGGCATCGGCGGCAAGGAGGACCCGGTTCGCCTGGTCTTCACGGCCGACGCCGGGCCCGCGGTCGTCGTGGCGCTCAGCGACATGCGCGACCGGTTCAGGCTCGTCGCGAACGTCGTCGAGAACGTCGCGCTCCCGCAGCCGATGCCCCACCTGCCCGTCGGGCACGCCGTCTGGAAGCCGGCGCCCGACTTCGCCACCTCGGCAGCCTCGTGGCTGACGGCGGGGGCTGCCCACCACACGGTCATGACCACCCAGGTCGGCGTCGAGGTCTTCCGGGACTTCGCGCAGATGGCCGGCGTCGAGCTGCTCGTCATCGACGAGAGCACCACGCTCGAGGGGTTCCAGCGCGACCTGCGCTGGAACGCCGCCTACTACCGACTCGCACAGGGACTCTGAGCCCCATGCCCGTCACCCCTGAACATCCCGAGATCCGTCCCGGGAGGCGATCCGGCCCTCATCGCTGAGGCGCCGGATCACAGCACCACCACATCCCCTATGAAAGGACACACAGTGAAGAAGAAAGCTCTTCTCTCCTTCGTGGCTGCAGGCGCCATGGTCGTCGGCCTCGCGGCATGCTCGGCTGACGCCGGCGACGGCGGAACCGGCGGCGAGGGCGAAGGCGGCCTCATCGGCGTCGCGATGCCCACGCGCTCCTCCGAGCGCTGGATCGCGGACGGCGCGGCCGTTCAGGCCGAGCTCGAGGCGGCCGGCTACGAGGTCGACCTCCAGTTCGCTGAGGACGACATCCCCACCCAGGTCTCGCAGATCGAGAACATGATCACGCGTGGCGCCGAGGCGCTCATCATCGCGTCGATCGACGGCACCACGCTCACCTCCGTGCTGCAGTCGGCCGCCGACAATGACATTCCCGTCATCGCCTACGACCGCCTCATCCGCGACTCGGAGAACGTCAACTACTACGCGACCTTCGACAACTTCCTCGTCGGTCAGCAGCAGGCGTGGACAGTGCTCAACGGCCTCGGCATCACCGATCTCGAGGGCAACGTGCTCGATGACGCTCCCGCGGGACCGTTCAACATCGAGCTGTTCGCCGGCTCGCTCGACGACAACAACGCGTTCTTCTTCTTCAACGGCGCCATGGACGTGCTCCAGCCGCTGATCGATGACGGAACGCTCGTCGTCCAGTCGGGTCAGACCGACATCGAGCAGGCCGCCACGCTGCGCTGGGACGGCGAAGTCGCTCAGAGCCGCATGGAAGACCTCCTCACGGCGAACTACTCCGACGGCACGAAGGTCGACGCGGTTCTGTCGCCCTACGACGGTCTGAGCCGTGGCATCATCTCGGCCCTCACCGACGCCGGCTACGCCGTGGGCGTCGACTTCCCGATCATCTCGGGTCAGGACGCCGAGATCGATTCCGTGCGCGCGATCCTCTCCGGTGAGCAGTACGCGACGATCTTCAAGGACACGCGTGAGCTCGCGAAGGTGGCTGCCGGTATGGCGCAGGCCCTTCTTGAGGGCGGCGAGCCGCAGATCAACGACACGGAGACCTACGACAACGGCGTGTTCGTCGTGCCGTCGTTCCTCCTGGGCCCCGTGCCCGTCGTGGCGGACAACGTCGAGTCGGCTCTCGTCGACACCGGCTACTGGACCGCTGAGGAGATCGGCCTCTAAACCAGGCTGACACTCCAGCGGCACCGCATCACCACTGGTCGGTGGTGGGGAGCTGAACTAGGCTCCCCATCACCGACCTCCCCCCTACAACGACGTAAGCGAAGGAGAGGGCACTTCCCGTGACCCAGAACATCCTCGAGATGCGCTCCATCACCAAGACCTTCCCGGGCGTGAAGGCGCTCTCCGACGTGACCCTCGAGGTCGCCCCCGGTGAGGTCCACGCCATCTGCGGCGAGAACGGCGCCGGCAAGTCGACCCTCATGAAGGTGCTCTCAGGCGTCTATCCGCACGGCACCTACGACGGCGAGATCGTCTTCGAAGGCCGTTCCATGAAGTTCGCCGACATCCGCGGCAGCGAGGACGAGGGCATCGTCATCATCCATCAGGAGCTCGCGCTGAGCCGCTACCTCTCGATCGCCGAGAACATCTTCCTCGGCAACGAGATCAAGAACCGCTTCGGTCTCATCGACTGGAACAAGACGACCGCCGAGGCGAAGAAACTTCTCGCCCGCGTCGGCCTCAACGACGACCCGGCCCAGAAGATCATGAACATCGGCGTCGGCAAGCAGCAGCTCGTCGAGATCGCCAAGGCCCTCTCGAAGAGAGTCAAGATCCTCATCCTCGACGAGCCGACGGCGGCACTCAACGATGCGGACAGCGACCACCTGCTCGACCTCATCCTGCACCTCAAGGGGCAGGGCATCACGTCGATCATCATCAGCCACAAGCTCAACGAGATCAAGAAGATCGCCGACTCGGTGACCGTCATCCGCGACGGCAAGACGATCGAGACGATCCGACGCGACGATGTGTCGGAAGACCGCATCATCAAGGGCATGGTCGGCCGCGACCTCGAGCACCGCTACCCGGATCACACGCCCCACATCGGTGAGGAGATCTTGCGCGTCGAGGACTGGACCGCCCACCACCCGCAGGATTCGAGCCGGGTCATCGTCGACAAGGTGAGCATCACGGCGCGCGCCGGCGAGATCGTCGGCATCGCCGGCCTGATGGGGGCCGGGCGCACCGAGTTCGCCATGAGCCTTTTCGGTCACAGCTACGGCAGCCGCATCAGCGGCAAGGTCTTCAAGCGCGGTCAGGAGATCAAGACCCGCACCGTCTCGGAGGCGATCAAGAACGGAATCGCCTACGCGACGGAGGACCGCAAGACCTTCGGGCTCAACCTCATCGAGGACATCAAGCGCAACATCTCGATGGCCTCGCTCGACAAGCTCGTCTCCCTCGGGCTCGTCAACGACAACGAGGAATACAAGGTCGCCAACGAGTACAAGGACTCGATGAACATCAAGGCCCCGAGCGTGCTCAACGCTACGGGTCAGCTCTCGGGCGGCAACCAGCAGAAGGTCGTTCTCTCCAAGTGGATCTATTCCGACCCCGATGTGCTCATCCTCGACGAGCCGACGCGCGGTATCGACGTCGGGGCGAAGTATGAGATCTACACGATCATCAACCGACTCGCCGCGGAGGGGAAGGCGATCGTCGTCATCTCTTCCGAGCTGCCCGAGCTCCTGGGCATCTGCGACCGCATCTACGCACTGTCCGAAGGTCGAATCACGGGTGAGATGCCCGTGGCCGACGCCACCCCCGAAGCCCTCCTCAAGCTCATGACCCTGGAGAAGCAGCGATAATGACTGACACGACCACGCAGAAGCCCAGCGCCCCTCAGGGCAGAGGCATCGGCCAGCTGAGCAGCAACGCGAAGCACATCGTCGCCGACCTCGGCAAGAATGGCATCTTCCTCGCGCTCATCGCGGTGATCGTGCTGTTCTCGATCACGACGGACGGCATCCTGTTGCGCCCGCAGAACATCTCGAACCTCATCGTGCAGAACGGGTACATCCTGATCTTGGCGATCGGCATGGTTCTCGTGATCGTCGCCGGCCACATCGACCTCTCGGTGGGATCGATCGCCGCCTTCATCGGTGCGATATCCGGAGTCTTCGTAAGCGCCGACTTCCTCGGTCTGCCGTGGTGGCTCGCCGTGATCCTGTCGCTCGTCGTGGGTGCGATCGTGGGCGCGTGGCAGGGCTTCTGGATCGCGTTCGTCGGCATACCCGCGTTCATCGTGACGCTCGCCGGCATGCTCATATTCCGCGGCCTCGCGCTCATCACGCTCGGCAACTCGAACATCGGATCGTTCCCCGAGGAGTACCGGGCTCTCGGCAACGGGTTCGTGAACTTCCCCGTCGAGATCGGTGGTCAGACCGTCGACCCGCTGACGCTCACGGTCGGTCTCATCGCCGTCATCGCTCTCATCGTGCAGCAGTTCCGTACCCGCAGCGGTCGCGTCAAGTACGGGCAGGATGTCGAGCCGATGCCGTGGTTCATCGGCAAGATCGCGCTCTCCGCGGTCGGCATCGGGGCCTTCGCCTACGCGCTCAGCGTGTTCAAGGGCATCCCGGTCACCCTCATCATCCTCGCCCTCCTCGTGCTCGCCTACGGCGTCGTCGCGAACCGCACGACGTTCGGCCGTCACATCTACGCGATCGGCGGCAACCGTCGCGCGGCCGAGCTCTCGGGCATCAAGACGCGCTCGGTCGACTTCTGGCTGTTCGTGAACATGGGCCTGCTCGCGGCACTCGCCGGCCTCGTCTTCACGGCGCGCCTCAACCTCGCCGGGCCGAAGGCGGGTGACGGCTTCGAGCTCGAAGCCATCTCGGCGGCGTTCATCGGCGGCGCGGCCGTGCAGGGCGGCATCGGCACGGTCGGCGGCGCGATCATCGGTGGCTTCATCATCGGCGTGCTCAACAACGGCATGTCGATCATGGGCATCGGCATCGAGTGGCAGCAGGCCGTCAAGGGCCTCGTGCTGCTGCTCGCCGTTGCCTTCGACGTGTACAACAAGCGCCGCGCGGGCACCGCCGCCGCCCGCTGAGCACCTCGCATCACGCGCGGCCTCACGTCGGCCCCCGCCCCCGTCAGGGGTCGGGGGCCGACGTCATCCCCTCGGATCCTCCGCCGAGGCGCGCTGCCCCCGCCGGTAGGCTTGCACCATGACTGACGGTTCTCCTGACTACCGCGACTCCGGCCTCGAGTTCCCCTCCGACTTCGTCTTCGGCTCGGCCACGGCGAGCTATCAGATCGAGGGCGCGGCGCACGAGGACGGCCGCGGGCCGTCGATCTGGGACACCTTCAGCCACACGCCCGGCAAGA
>Ga0316202_10002067_pt1 | contig 13838 bp, 11 predicted proteins | sample 3monrhotite_MG_FD_204934 | JGI IMG/M metagenome (GOLD analysis project Ga0316202, IMG submission 204934) | Microbial mat bacterial communities from mineral coupon in-situ incubated in ocean water Damariscotta River, Maine, United States -... | ecosystem: Environmental > Aquatic > Marine >... | reverse complement strand
GCTGCGCACTGCAGCGGGGCGGCTCTTGTCACGGTCCGCGCTGGGCTTCGGCCATCACCCGCAGAAAGTTGCCGCCGTACGCGGCGAAGATGTCGGCGGCGGACCACCCGCGCCGGAGCAGCGCCTCTGTCAGCAGGGGCATCTTGTCCGCGCTGTTGAGCCCATCGGGGTAGATCGCCCAGCCCTCCCAGTCCGAGCCGATCGCGCAGTGGCCGATGCCTACGGTGTCGCGGATGTGCTCCAGGTGGGCCACGACGGCCGCGATCCCGCCCGGCCCGATGAACGGCGTGACAAAGATCACGCCGATCACGCCGCCGGTGTCCGCGATCGCGCGGAGCTGCGCGTCGTCGAGGCCGCGGGGGCTGGGGTGCACGGCGGTGCAGGCGGTGTGCGAGCAGATCACCGGCGCCGTGGAGCGGCGGCAGACCTCCAGCACGCCCGGCTTGTTGACGTGCGCGACGTCGACGACAATCCCGAGGCGGTTCAGCTCGTCGACGAGCGCGCGCCCGAAGTCGGTGAGGCCCACGGTCGTCGACTGGCCGAGGCCGACCATCGGCCGGCAGGCCGCGTTGGCGGTGAAGTGCGCGAGGCCGACGTAGCCGAGCCCGCGGCGCTGGAAGTCGGGCAGCACGTCGAGCCGTCCGTCGAGGCCGTGAGCGCCCTCTAAGCCCGCGAAGCAAGCGATCCGGCCGCGTGCGTGCGCCGAGCGGATCGCCTGGGGCGTGCAGGCCAGGGCGAGGTCCTCGGGGTTCTCCTCGACGCGGCGCTGGATCTTGTCGAGGTCGGCGCCGATGGCCCGCGGCCCGCTGGCCCGACGGAAGGGGCTGACGACCACGCCGAGCGCGAGGCAGCCGATGTTTCCAGCCCGCATCCGTGGGATGTCGCAGTGTCCCATCAGCGCTGCGCCGGGCAGCGGGTTGTGCCGGTGCCGCCGCCGCCAGTCCCAGCGGAGGAAGAAGTCGGTCAGCAAAAGGTCGCAGTGCAGGTCAATGATCAGCGCCGCGTCGTGGACCGCGCGGGCCTCGGCAGAGATCACCGCCGCTCCAGCACGCAGCCGAGCATGCGAACGCCGTCGTGCCGCCGGGGAAGCCGCGGCGTCTGCATCGCGCCGAGCGGGCTCCAGCGGGGGAACCACGCCCGCACGCCGTCCAGCCACGGCGACTGCGTGTCCACAGCGCCGAGGGTCGAGAGCTGGTGGCGCCACGGCCGCATCGCAGCGGTGAGGTCTGTGGGCTGGGTCACCGGATGGAGCATCGCGACCCGTGGCAGCGCTGCGGGCGTGAGGTGCTCCGGCGGGAGCGTCAGCACGGCCCAGTCCTCACCGAGACGGACGGAGCCGAGGGCGCGGGCGAGCCCCAGCCGGCGGCGGTGCTCTGGCCCCAGGGCGCTGTGCATGCCGCCGCCCGGATCGGCCTGCCGCAGCGCGCGGGCGAGCGCCTCGGCGGTGGCCTCGGCCTGGTCGGCGGGGACAAACAGCGCCGCCGGGGCCATGCAGCCGCGGGTGTCGAACATCAGCACGTCGCGCGCCGCCGCTGCTGCGTCGGCCGGTCCCGAGAGGAACGCTGCGCTGAAGCGGTGGCCGAAGCCCACGTGTCGCGCCCGCGGCCACGCCGCAGAGACCGCAGCCAGGGTCTCGTCGGCGCCGAAGGTGACGACCACGTCCGGGTCTCCGAGGTCGCGGTCGGTGGTCGCGCGCACCGGGAAGCCCGCCGCTGAGAGCGCCTCGGCGAGGTGGAAGAGGAAGCCCGGCGTGCGCTGCGGCGCCTTCAGGAGCACCGCGCAGCCCGCGGCGGCGTACAGCGCGGCCCACTCGATCGCCGCGGTGAAGACGCCCTCGGCGCAGACGATGGCGACCCGCTGCGGCCGGCGGCCCGGCGTGGACAGCTCAGCGAGCAGCCCCGCCTCGGTCACCCCGTCCACCGCGGCCTCCAGGCCAGCGCGGGCGACCGCCGGGGCGAGGCCCTCGGAGGTCGGCGGCGTGAGGCGCGCGAGGGCCGCGCGCACCCGCTGGACCCGCTGCCGGTCTCCGGGCTGCGGCATGCCCGCGCCCACACGGAGATCTCGGGCGAAGGCGGGCTCTGGGCGTGGCTGCGGTGGCGGCACGGGCGGCGCAGCGGCCTCCTCGACCGTCAGCGAGCAGCCCCGGTCCGGTGCCCCCGGCAGCCGGCCCCTCAGGGTGACCCGGTTGCCTGGGCGGACCACCCCGACGTCGCGGGTCTCGATGGCCAGCACCGTCTGGTGGTTGGCGAGGTCGTAGAAGCGCAGCAGCCCCTCTTCCTCGGTGGGCTCGCCGGTGCCGGGATCGACCGCCACGACCCGCATCCACGGCGGGGCGACGAAGTCTCCACCCAGCGGCGTCGACCAGAGCTGCGATGAGAGCTCGGTCATCCCGTACTCGCCTACCAGCCGCCCGCCGGGGAGCGCGGCCTCCAGCGCGGCGCAGAGGTCGTCGTGCGACAGCGTGCGCCGCCGGCCCTTGAAGCCGCCGGTGACCATCACGATCGAGCCCGCTGGCAGGGGGCAGACCCGGCCCGGCGCCGACGCCAGCAGCTCCGCGAAGGCGAAGGCCGTGCCGGGGACAAAGATGGGGGCGTCCGCAGCCGCGAGCGCGCGCCACGCGCCCGCAGCGTCCAGGCCGTCCGCGGCCGAGAAGAAGCGCTGGAGGTCTGGGGCGAACGCGGCGGACATGTGGCCGAGCGAGGAGGTGGGGCTGTGACTGACGAGCGAGACTCCGCCAGTGGGGATGGCCCCGAGGCACGCCTCGGCCCAGCGGCGCGCGCCCAGGTCGTACAGCACGGTGTCGCGCAGCCGGTGCTGGCCACGCTTGCCGGTGGTGCCGCTGGTCTTGAAGGTGTGGCGGGCCTGGTTGGGTGGGTACGACGTCAGCGGCAGGTCGCGGAACAGCGCGACCGGCACCGCAGGGATCTCCTGCCAGCAGGAGGGCGCCGCGTCTGCGCAGTAGGCGGCATAGTCGGGGTTGTTGGCCCGCTGGTGGGCGAACAGTGCCAGCGCCAGGGACGCAAAGTCACCTTCACCCGACACCATGAGGCGGCGGAGCTGTGCAGAGAGGGTCTCGGAGGCATCCATCAGGCCCCTGGATAACGCCGCACAGCCCGGCCGGCGTCACGGGGCCGCGTTGAGGCTGAGGACCTGCTCGAAGGTCTCTCGGTTGACCGACTCTCCGGTGGTGAGGTGGTAGTCGACCGACATCAGGTACTGGTCGAGCAGGGTCTCGAACTGCTTGCCGACAATGCCACCGATGAACGCCGGCTTCGTGCGGTAGTCCATCTCCAGCCGCAGCACCGAGCCGCCGCCGGGGAGGGCCTCGACGATATAAGTGGCGCGCGTGTTGTCGGTGTCGAGCGGGTAGTTCTCGGAGGACGTGACGGTGTTGACGAAGCGCATGTTCTCCGGGTCCCACTCCGCGATGCGCTCGTAGGTCCAGGCCTTGCCCTCGGCGTCGAAGGAGCAGCTCCGCTCGGCGCCGAGGCTGCCCGCGACGGATCCAGAGAGATACTCTGAGGCATAGATCTGAGGGTGGGTGTTGGCGATGTTGCCGTAGTCCTCGGCGACCGCGTGCCAGACCGCCTCCGCAGAGTGCTCCATCTCGCGCTCGGCGACGATGGTGTGGAATTTCTTGGACATGCTCTGGGCCATCGCTGGCGTCGAGGCGGCGAAGAGGACGGTGGTGGCGAGTGCGTGCTTGATCATGGTGCTCACTTGGCTGCGTGGGGCTGGAAGTCCTGGGTGACGGCCTCGCCGGTGACCGCGTGGTGTTCGAGGCCAGAGAGGACCTCGGCGAACATCTTGCCCATCATGGGCCGCATCATGACGCTGTTCATCAGCCAGCCGATGGGGCCGTACTTCACCGAGTAGTCCATCTCCATGGAGACCTCGGTGCTGCTGGGGCCGCGCTGGGCGAGGCGAACGGTCACCCGAGCGGTCTGCAGGGGCATGAACATGTCGGACAGCTCCAGGGTGACGGACTCTCCCTCGACCCAGTCGACCACTTCCTCGACGACGCTGTTGCCGTCATAGAACTCGCAGCGCCGGCGCGCTCCGGGGCCGGTGCTGTTGTCCGAGAGGAGGGGGGACTGCTTGACCTTGGGGTGCCAGTGGTGGACCCCGCCGATGTCCGAGACAAGCGCCCAGACGCGGCCGATGTCGGCTTCAACGATGTGTGAGGTGCTGACGATGCTCACTGTGGTGCTCCGTGTTGGGTTGCACCCACCCCCTTCGCATGAAGCGTTCCATGAGCTTAAGTTGCTGAAATAGCGTTGTTAATTTTCAATATATCCAAACTCGCGGCCCATCTTTATCCACGCTGTTTCCACTTTGGATAAACACCGGATATCCAAAGTGGATGGACACATCCCCCAGCGGCATCCGAGCGCTCCGTGGAGAACGCAGCGTCAAAGACTTTGCGCTCCTGCTGGGGGTGACACCGCTGACCATCTACCGATGGGAGCTGCCCGAGAGCGCCGCTGAGTCCCGCCGGCCGCGCAAGGGCTCGCGCGCGCGCCTGCGCGCGCTGGTCGATCAGCCCGCCGCGCCGCTGCTGCCGGCTGCTGCCGCCAGCCTGGAGACGCTCGACGAGCTGATGGCGAGCGCGTCGTGGGAGGCGGCCCGCGAGCAGGCGCTGGACAGCGTGGCCCGTGGTGAGCCGGGCGCACCGCAGCTTCTGCTGGTGGCCGCGGCGGTGCTGGGGCGCGGGGATGCGCGGGCGGCCCTCGCGCTGATGGCGCCCGTGCTCCAGGCGATGCGGGCCGGGCGGGCTCCCGCGGTGCTGAAGGTGCGGGCCTGCGCGATGGCGGCGCTGGTCTGGGCCACGCCCGACGGGCGGACCTTCTCGCCGAGCCGGGTCCGGGAGGCGTCGGCGATGGCGGTCGAGCACGCCGCCGTGGCACCGGACTATGCCGCGCTGGCGGTGGTCGCCGAGCTCCAGGCGGCGTGGCTCGGGGCGGACGCGGCGGTGTTTGAGTGGACCTTCGCGCACCGCGGCGCGCTGCTCGACGGCGCTCGGGCGCCGGTCGTGGCCGCGCTCGTCGCAGAGATGCGGGCGACGCGCGCGTACATCGACGGCCGCCCCGGAGAGGCGCACCGGTGGTTCTCGCTGGCGGTCCAGCAGGCCGAGAAGTTGGGGTTCGGGCTGCTGGAAGCGCGCGGGAGGAGCATGCTCGCGCTGCTCGACCTGGAGAGCGCGACGCCGCCAGCGCGGGTGCTCGCGCTGACCCGGCGCGCGCGGGAAGCCCGAGAGGCCGCGCGCCTGGCGGTGGGCCACATCGACATCCTCATCGCCGCGGTCGAGGCCGAGGCCCTGATGCGTCGTGGGCTGGCGAGCGAGGCCAGCGCCGTCTGCTACCAGGCCGATCGGGTCGCCGACGAGATCCGCTGGCTGCCAGTCGAGACGCTCCTGTGCCGCACCCGGATGACCTACGACACCGAGGGCGAGGCGGGCATCCGGCGCCTGCGAGAGTGGTTTGAGGCCCGCGCAGACTGGCTGCCCGCGCCCGAGGCGCCGCTGCACTTTGTCCGGGGGCTCGACACCTCGTTCCAGACCGACTTTGACGCGTCGCTCGTCGAGTATCGCGCGGCAGCCGACAAAGCGGACTGGTGCCGGCCCGGCCTGAAGCGGATGGCGCGGCTGCTGGTGTTCGGCGCCGCGGCCTACCTGCGGCCCGATCAGGCCGAGGCCGCCTCGGTGGGCATGGAGCGGTGCCTGGAGCGCTCTCCGTCGGCGTGGTTTCGGGGGCTCACCACCCACCTCAAGGGGCTCGTCGCCGCGCAGGTCGGGGACCACCGGCTCGCCGAGGAGCTGCTCCAGACGGCCCTGTCGACCCTGGAGATGGCCGGAGACACCTACGAGTCGGTCCGCTGCCGCCGGGCGCTGGCGTTGGCCGCCTGGCTCCGCCACGCGCCGGACGCCAGCGAGAAGCTCCGGGCCAGCGACGAGGAGATGGCTGCGCTGGGGATCACGCCGTCGCCCGGACAGCGGACCGAGTACATCAAGCGCCTGGAGCGGGTCACCCAGCAGAGCGAGCCCCGGCCGCCGCTGCCGCTCATCGTGCCAGTCCAGCGGCTGTCGATGCGTGGCCTGTCGACCGAGCAGCTCTGCCGGGAGTTCCTGGGCATGGCGCGCGAGCTGTCGGGCGCGGTGGTCGCGCTGTCGGTGGTCGGCCCGCCGGAGCGGCTCATCGCCCGGCTGGGCACGCCGTCAGAGCCGGTCGGCTTCTCGCTGGAGATCGCCGATGGGGTCGGAGGCCGGTATCGCCTGGATGTCTCTGGGCGGCCTGACGACGAGACCCGCTCGCTGCTCCGGGCGCTGTCGGCGGTCGCGGGGATGTCGCTGGAGCGGGCGGCGCTGTACGAGGCCGTGCCCGCCAGCGATGCCCCGGCACCACCGCCCGCGCCGGCCGGCTTCATCGCCGAGGCGCCGGCCTCGAAGGGGCTGCTCGCGGACCTCGGCCGGCTGAGCAAGTCTCGGGCGACGGTCTTGATCACCGGAGAGTCGGGTGTCGGCAAGGAGGTCGCGGCCCACGCGCTGCACACGCTGTCGGCGCGGGCGGGTGGCCCGTTCGTGGCCTTCAACTGCGCGGCGGTGCCGCGGGAGCTGTTCGACGCGCAGCTCTTTGGGTATCGGCGAGGCGCCTTCACCGGGGCGCGCGACAGCCGCACCGGGACCATCCGCGCCGCGGACGGAGGCACCCTGTTCCTCGACGAGGTCGGCGAGCTGCCGCTCGCGGTCCAGGCGAAGCTGCTGCGTTTTCTGGAGAACCGGGAGGTGCAGCCGCTCGGCGCAGACCTGCCGGTGAAGGTCGACGTTCGCGTGGTCGCGGCGACCCACCGGGACCTGCGGGCGATGGTCGAGGCGGGCCGCTTCCGGGAGGACCTGCTGTACCGGCTGCGGGTGGTGCCGCTGCGGCTGCCGCCGCTGCGGGAGCGCCGAGAGGACATCCTCCCGCTGGCCCGGCACTTCCTCCAGCAGCTCTCTGGCGGACGCGTGCGCCTGGCGCCGGATGCGGCGGCGCGGCTCTCTGGGCACCCCTGGCCCGGCAACGTCCGCGAGCTGCGCAACGCGCTGGAGCGGGCGACGGCCTACACCGCCGAGGGCGTGCTCACCGCGGGCGAGCTCCAGCTCGACGCGTGGTAGGCGACCCACGGCGCGCGGTTAAAACCTGGGGAGGGAGGAGAGCGATGAGCCGGTTCCGGATGGGACTCGCGGTGTGGGGCTTCAAGGGCTGGGAGGGCGACTTCATGCCCCGCGGCGTCCGACAGCAGGACATGCTCCGCATGTTCGCGATGCGGATGACCTGCGTGGAAGGAAACGACGTCTTCTACGGCGTGCCCTCGGCGGCGGTGCTCCAGAAGCGGGTCGCCCTGACGCCGCCGGGCTTCCAGTTCTGCCCCAAGTTTCCGCGGGCCATCAGCCACGAGGGCCTGCTCGGGCCGAAGGTCGACGACGCGCTGCGCTTCCTGCGCCACATGCGCGACAACCTCGGAGACCGGCTCGGGCCGGTGTTCTTGCAGCTCCCGCCGGCCTACAGCCCCGCCGAGGGACCCGACCTCGCCCGGCTGCTCAACGCGTGGCGCCGAGAGGGTGGGCACCCGCTGCTCGTCGAGGTCCGCCACGACGCATGGTACCGCACCCCGCCGCAGGAGCGGCTGGACACGATGCTGGCCCGGATGGGCATGGGGCGCGTGGTGCTCGACACCCGGCCGATCTACTCCGGCGACGACGACCCCCAGTCCGAGAACCCGCGCAAGAAGCCGCGCCTGCCACTGCACGCGGTCGCGATCGGCCCGATCGCGATGGTCCGGTACATCTCGCACCCCGACACGGCGCGGAACGAGCCCTTCCTCCGGGCCTGGGCCCACCAGATCCACGACTGGCTCGACGAAGGGAAGACGGTCTACTTCTTCGTACACTGCCCCTACGAGGAGCACTCACCGAAGCATGCCCGCGTGCTCCAGCGCATGCTCGAAGAGCGCGGCGCCCCGGTGCCGCCGCTGCCGTGGGACAGCCTGCCGCCCGAGCCCCAGCAGAGCGCCCTGTTCTGACGGTCGCGTGGTCAGGCCACCCTCTGAGAGGGGCCTGCGCGAAGTCGAACCAGGGACTCCGACGCCAGGCTCGGAGCACGCCTCTCTCTGGAATTACACGCCGGTCTTTGGTGGGCGGGTGGGTTCCGTACCCGTGCTCCAGGGGGACAGGATGCACCGCATGATCGTCGCCAGCCTGCTGCTCGTTGGGTGCGCCGCGCGGCCCGCTGGGCCGCTCCACGATGTCCAGAAGGCGCTCGAAGAGATCCACCGGGCCAACGAGAGCGCGCAGCGGCTCGGTGACAGCGCCTGCACGCAGCAGCAGCGGGTGCTGCTCGCGTCGACCCAGGCCGCCGCGCAGCGCGCGGCGGCAGCACACCGTGAGCACCTCGCCGAGGGACAGGCAGACTCAGCGGCGCAAGACCACGCGCGGGTGCTCCTCGCCGCGGGCCAGGCCCAGGGGCTGCGCGCGAGCCTGGAGAGATGCGAGGGCTGAAGCCAGGTACACCTTTGTCTCTGGTGCGTTCTGGGGTACCACAGAGTCATGTGGATCCCCCTCCTCCTCGCGGCGTGCTCCCAAGAGTGTCCGCCTGGCTCTGCGCGCAACGCGGCCGGGCTGTGTGAGCTGTTCCCGGAAGACTCTGCGGCTCCTGAGACCGACACGACCGACACCGCCGACACGGACACGGACACGGACACCGATCCCACCGAGAGCCTCAGCCTCGGGGATCCGATCGAGGAGCTGGGCGGGACCGCCTCGTCGGGCACCCCGGCGACGGAGGAGTGGGTCGACGCGGTCGTGCTCGACGAGCAGCTCGGCGTGCTCGCTGGCGTCGGCGGCACCGTGCTGTTCGACCACGTCAAGCGCGAGGTCGTCGCCCACTACAACACCAACCGCACCTACCGCGTCGACGCGGACCCTGACGACATGGTCGCCATCGTGGGCACCATCCACGACGGGCTGCGGCGGATCAACCTCTCCAGCGGCGACGTGCGCCGCTACTACGATGGCCCGAGCGGCGTCGGCCACGCGGACGTGTCGATCAGCGGCGGGGTCGTGCTCGTCGCCTGGCGGAGCGCGGGCGCCTGGCTGATGGACACCGAGTTCAACACCCTCGCGGTGATCGACGCGACGGCTGCGACGGCCGCGGTCATCCGGGGCGACCGGGCGCTCTACACCGACGAGGAGGCGCTCATCCTCCTCGACGTCTCGGACCCGACCCAGCCGGCCGAGCTTGCCCGCGCGGTGCTTCCGGCCGACGGCTACGACCTCGACTTCGACGGCACGCGCGCGGCGGTGAGCCTCGGCGGCCGGGGCGTGGTCGTCTTCGACGTCACGGGCGACACGCTGACGTCGCTGGGCGCGCTCGAAGTGCCGGGCACCGCGCAGGGCGTCGCCCTCGACGGAGACTACCTCTGGATCGGCTCGTGGGCGGTGACTGCGCTGGCCTGGCTCGGAGACGGCGCCCCGGTGGTCGTCGGCCACGAGGACCCGCGCTTCTCGGCGATGGCGGTCGGCGCGCGGGACGGCATCGCCCTGGTCGCCGACTGGGCCTCTGCCACGGTGCTCCGCCGCAGCGACGGGCTCGGTGGCCCCGAGATCCACCTCAAGGACCAGATCACCTTCCAGCGAGACACCGACGTCAACCTGACCGTCGACAACTACGGTGCCTTCCCGCTGAGCTTCTCGGCCGAGCAGCCCGGCAACGGCTTCAGCATCGCGCCAGCGTCGCTGACCCTTGAGCCCGGCGCCAGCGGCACCATCACCGTTACCCCGCCCAGCGGAAGCGCACCCAACAGCCAGCTCACCTGGTCCAGCGACGACCCCGACGAGCCATCCGGCCGGATCCGGATCATGGCCGCCGAGGGCGGCGCGGGCTCTGCCCACCCCGACTTTGAGCTGGTGGGCTTCACCTGGCCCGACAAGACCCTCCAGAACTTCCGGCTCGCCGACTACAAAGGCAAGGCCGTGTTCCTGTCGTACTGGGCCGACTACTGACCGGTGTGCAGTCTGGAGGTTCCAGACATCCAATCATCCATCGCCGACCTCTACAGCGAAGACGATCTGCAGGTCCTCTTCATCAACTCGAAGGACCCCTACGAGGTCGCGTACGAGTTCATGGACTCCGTGGAGGTCTCGCTGCCGTCCCTGCTGGAGGGGGAGGACCTCTACATGAGCTACCCCCGCAAGAGCGGCGGCTTCGCGCCGTACCCGCTCCAGGTGGTCATCGACCGCGACGGCATCACCCGCTACGTCGCCTACCAGTACGACGCCCAGGCCGTCCGGGACGTGATCGACGAGGTCCTCTCGGAGTAGGTCACCGCTCCGCGAGGGTCCGCAGGTACGGATCGACGCTGCCGTAGAAGTCGGAGAGGGTCTCGACAACGGGCACGTCTGGGGCGAGCCCCCGGCCAAAGACGCAGCCCTCGACCCCGACGTGGCGCACCCGCAGCACCGAGTGCAAGATCACCAGCGGGTAGCCGGCGGTGTGGTAGGCCAGCGGAAACTCTCCGATGTGCTGGGCGCACTCTCCACCCAGCTCCTCACCGACAACGGTGACATTTTCCCGATGCTGCTTCAACGCGAGCACGAAGGTGTTCGCCGCCGAGTTGGTCAGGCCGTCGGCGAACACCACGACCGCCCCGCCAAAGGTTCCCGTCGGCGCCATCGCGTCGGCCAGCGGGTCGCCCGCGAAGGTGTGCGGCGGCCGTCCGGGGAAGCGCTGTGTGAGGTTGTCCTCGGGCACGAACGGGAACGACAGCCGCGCCGGAGAGACCGACGGGAACGTGTTCACCTTCGCGTCGACACCGTCCCACTGGGGGTACGGCGTGCCGAGGACGTGGTCGAGCACCGCGAAGGCGTTCGGCCGCAGGCCGCCGATGTTGCCGCGGACGTCGACCACGAGCGTGTCCACCGACGGGCTGAGCGCCGCGAAGAGGGCGTCGATCTGTGCCTGGTAGCCGTCCATGTCGGCGCTGCCGAAGCTCGGGAGCCGCAGCAGGGCCGTGCCCCCGCCGAGGTCGGTCAGCGTCGGTGCCGGGGCGGCGGTCCCCCAGCGCAGCGAGCGCCGCTCCGGCCGCAGCGCTGAGAACTCTGCCCGGCTGAGGCCGTCCAGCACGATGTCCTGCTCGCTTCCGTCCGAGAGGCGCGCGGTGACGGTGTAGGTGTCGGCCATCCCCCGCGCGAGGTGGAAGTAGCGGGGGAAGTCGGCCTCCAGCGCCCGCGCACGGGGCACTGACCCGAGCCCCTCCGAGATCACCAGCCGCAGCAGCTCTGCCTCAAGAGCGGCCATCGGCTGGTGGTCGATCGCCAGCAGCGTCGCGCCGTCCGGCAGGCCGGTGGCCGCGTCAGCGACGTAGGTGCCCTCGATGCGGCGGGGGAACAGCGGCAGCAGCGACAGCGGCGCGTCGCCCTGGTACAGCGACAGGCCGACCTTGATGTGCGCGTCGCCGACCGCGGCGAGCACCGTGTGGAAGGCGCGGCCGACCTCCAGCTCCGTGGGCGCAGTCTGGGCGGCGAGGGCGCCGGCCTGCGCCGCGACCAGCGCCGACAGGTCCTCGGCGGTCGTGAAGCGGTGCGGCTCGGGGTGGACCGCCCGGAGGTAGTCGACGAAGCCAACGAGGTCTGCTGCCGCGGCAGCACCAGTGCCGGGCGGAGGGGGCGGCTGGCGGCTGGCGCAGCCAAGCACGGCGAGCAAAAACACCGTCAATGCGGCACGAGCTGTGGGGCGATCGTCGAGACGAGGTCGTCGACGAAGCCGGGCCGGCAGCCCAGGCCGCCGAATTCGAGCTGGCCGTCGCTGAACCAGATCTGGAGCGCCCAGCCAGCGGCGTCGTCCGGCGGCGGCTCGCTGCCGTAGCGGAGCGGTCGGCCCGCGAGCGCCGCGGTGGCGATGGCGTCGCGGATGGCCGTGGTCTGTGCGTCGCTGAGGTGGCCGTCGGGCTGCCACTCGCCCTGGCGGCTGGTCCGCCAGAGCTGCTGGTCTTCGAGCAGGCGGAAGCCCCGCCACGCGCCCTCGCGGTCGCGGGTCATAAACTGCAGGCGGGCCTGCGGGGGGAACGCAGGAAGCTCCATCGTGGTGGCTCCATCGGTCGGACAGTCGGGCGGCGCGGGCGGCGCGGCCGACGCGGTCGGCTCGATCGGCGCGCTGCGGCTGCACGCGCCGAGCAGCGCGAGCGCGAAGAGGTGCCTCATGCGAGCCGCGGCCCACCGGGCGTGGCAATGTTGAAGTCACCCGGCCCCAGCGCAGGGCCCGGACCCGGACCCGCCGACCACTCGCCGGTCGTGTCCGTCATGGTGCCGAGGACCTCCAGGAAGGTCGCGTAGTGGTGCGGCTCGACGACCTCGCCGTTGGACATGATCGAGTCGCTGTGGTGCGCGACGACCGGGTCCGCGGCGAGGCCCAGGTCGTTGGCGAGCTGCGAGTGCGCCACCGCCGTGCCGACCTCCCGCGAGCCGCCGTCGGCGCTCGGGTACTCGTCGCCCAGGCCGAAGATGTGGCCAAACTCGTGCAGCACCGTCGTCTGCTGCGCGCGGAAGCTGCCGATGTCGATGTCCACCCGCCGCCAGCTCGGGTCCTCCGTGGCGCCGCGCTCGCCCTCGCCGCGCACGGTCGGCTGAGACTTGACCCCGCCCCGGACCAGCGCGTTCGAGACCTCGCGCGCCCGGTCCTCCGAGAGAGACTGGTTGTGCGCGTCGCTCCCCTCGGTGCTGGAGCGGCCCGTGACCGTCAGCGCGAAGTCCGGCATCGCCGGGTCGGACATCGTCGTGGTGAAGGTGTCGATCCGAGACTGCTCGGCCGGAGAGACCGCCGCGCTGTCCTTGTCGAACACGATCGGGGTCGGGTTGTCGGTGTCGGCCTGGGCGTAGGCGCCGCGGGTCCCGGTCGTCCGCCGGAAGCTCGACACATCCGGAGAGGCAATGCCGCCGCTGTCCTCGGCGCTCTCGTTGAAGATGCCGCCGACGTGGTCGTCGTCACCGCCCGCGTCGTGCTGGTGGCCGGCGTGGTCGCTGCCGTGGTTGAGGCCGGGGCGGTCGATGTGCGCGCCGTCCACGCGGTCGTCCGGCCACTTGAAGACCTCGATGTTGTAGTGCGCCGACGCCGCGTCCGCGGCCTCGCTGATCGCGATGTCGACGTTGACGTCCGGGAGCGCCTCCCAGAACTGGCGCGTGCAGTGGAAGGTGTAGCGCCGTGACCAGTGACTCTGGACCATCGAGATCGTGGTCTCGGCAAACGAGAGCTTCTCCTCGTCCGTCCAGGCAAAATCTGCGGCGTTGAAGGTCGCATCCCCGGCCGCGGTGTTGGCGACCCAGTCCGGGTTGGTGGGGCTGCCGTCGCGGAAGTTGAAGAAGACCCCCAACGAGATCTCCAGCCGGCCCGAGCTCGGGTTGTAGCTCGCGTCGAAGTTGCCCCGCTCCGACGACGGGTGGAAGTGCTCGGTCTCGAAGTCACGCCCCATGAAGGACGCCAGCTCCTCCTCCGCGTCCAGCCGCTCCTCGTCCTCGCGCGTGTTGGTGACGTCACCGAACCAGTCGGCCAGATCATCCATCCAGTCCCCGGCCACGGCGCCCGTCGCGGTGCCCGGCGCCGGCTGCTCGCCGCGCTTGATCGCCGAGACCGCCTCCTCCGCGTCCCGCTCCGAGCGGTCCCCCGGAGACGACACCGAGCCCGCAGGCGCCGCGCCGTTGAGTGACTGCACCGCGTGCGCGACCTCGTGGCGGACCTGATCCTGATCCGGCGATCCGCCCTCAAACAGCAGCCGCTGCCCCACCGCGGCCGCTGCCATCCCCAGAGACGTCA
>Ga0316202_10002066_pt1 | contig 13840 bp, 32 predicted proteins | sample 3monrhotite_MG_FD_204934 | JGI IMG/M metagenome (GOLD analysis project Ga0316202, IMG submission 204934) | Microbial mat bacterial communities from mineral coupon in-situ incubated in ocean water Damariscotta River, Maine, United States -... | ecosystem: Environmental > Aquatic > Marine >... | reverse complement strand
GAATCGCTCGGGCGGAGGGATGCTGCCGAGTCCGAGAAGGAGCTGCGTGAGAAGGCTCGCTCTCTCCGCTTCGCGAACGCCCGCTTCGACGGCGTGGATCGCACGCTTGTCGGAGACCCTGTTCCCGGGCGCGCGCTGGACTCCGACGACGACGGTTTCGCGCTCGTCCTCTTCACGGTGTGCGCGACGTTCGCGGCAATCGTCGGGCTTTGGATGGCGTTCCGATGACGTTGATTCACACAGGATGCGGCCTCGCTGGCCTCCGCTCGCTGGACGCCGGAAGTGTGGACCTCGTGTTCTGCGACCTCCCGAGCGGAGAGACGCGGGCGCACTTCGACAACCCGATTGACCTCGATGAGTTCTGGGCTGCAGCGTGGCCCGCGCTCAAGCCGAGCGGGGCGGTGGTGCTGATGGCGTCCTCGCTTCGGTACGCGGCGCAGGTCATCGCGAGCGAGGCGAAGTACTACCGCTACGACGTGGTGTGGGAGAAGGAGCGCGCGTCCGGCTTCCTCAACGCTGCGCGCATGCCGCTCCGGGCCCATGAGTTCCTGCTGGTGTTCTACAGGGCGCTGCCCACCTACAACGCACAGCACACGTCAGGCCATACGCCAGTCAACTCCATACGAGCCTCCGGCGTTCGTTCATCGAACTATGGCGATTACGAGCCCACGGGCGACAGGCCAGGAGGATCCACCGACCGCCATCCGCGCTCCGTGGTCCGCACCAAGACTGTGGACAACAAGGCAGGCTGCGGGCGCCGCCACCCCCAGCAGAAGCCGATCCAACTCCTGCAATGGGTCGTCAAGACCTACACGAACGAGGGCGATCTCATCGCTGACCCTTGCGCGGGGAGTGGCAGCATGGGAGTCGCCGCCATCGGACTGCGGCGCGAGTTCGTCGGGTGGGACTTCGAGCCGAAGCCGCCGAGCGCGGTGGATGTGGGGTTGTTCGGATGAGCGAGCCTCAGACGTGGAAGTGCGGGCACGCAGCCTTCGTGAACGCCTGGCGGTCCTCGGACAGCCTGGAAGAAGTCCACGCGAAGACCGGACTCCAGCCCCGTAGCGCATCGAGGCGCGCGAGCAGGTTGAGGCGGAAAGGCATCGACCTCGACCACATGCACCAGCGGAAGGGGCGCGAGACTCTCAAGACAGGCGACATCGTGAGACTCGACCGGAAGACCGGGCGCGTCGTGATGTCCGAGCACGCGACCGGAATGTGCGTCATCGCATGGACCGACGGAACGACAAGCAAAGCAACGCGCAGAGGCGCGATCTACGTGGAGAAAATCGGATGAGCGAGGAAGAAACAGCCCCGGTGAAGCACCCGAACATGGCAAGCGCGATTCTCGGAGTCATGCGCGATGTCGGGTACGTGTTCAAGAGTGGCAAGATCAAGATCGGCGGCTCCTACTCGTTCGCGGGGGAGACGGACCTGCTCCGCGCTCTGCGCCCGGCGATGATCATCCACGGCCTGTGCATGGTCCCGGTGGGCTCCATCATCGACCCCATCCACGAAGAGGTGACGAACCGCAACGGCAAGTCCATCGCGCGCACCGTCCGCGTGGTTGCCACGTACCGGCTCATGCACGAGTCCGGCGAGCACGTTGACCTGCAAGTCGCTGGCGAAGGGCAGGACCGCGGCGACAAGGCGACGGCGAAGGCCAACACCATCGCGCTCAAGTACGCGCTGCGGCAGGCGTTCCTGATTGAGACGGGCGACGACCCCGACAAGGTGCGGCCGGAGTTTGACGGGGGCGGGAATCATGGCGGCACGCGCAAGCCCGACCCCGCGAAGCGGACCCACGGATTCATGCTCCTCACCGCAGGAAGCAAGGACGCCTATTCCGTCGATGATGTAGGGAGCATGCTGACCGAGATGTTCGGCGCAGTCGGGAAGAATGGCCCGCCAAAGGCCGCTATCGACTTCGTGCAGAAGACTGCGCGACTCGACATCAGCCAGATGATGGACATGGCAGACGCGCGGGCGATGGTCGCCGGGGCTCTGCGTGAAGAGTGGGGCAAGCGATGAGCGATCAGGACGAAGACAAGCCCGACTGTGTTCGGTGCGAGGGCGCGGGGTTCTTTGAGGATGGGTATGGAGGTGAGAAGCCATGCAGGGACTGTGGCGGGACGGGAAAGTCCGATGAGTGACCGACCATCCACCGCCCAGATCGCGGCCCGGTGCGCCTACGTGCTGGACCTTGAGACCCGATGGGGCATCGCGTGCGCAGAGGGCACGGAAGAAGCCGACGCGCGCGCTGATGGGCTGGAGAAGGAAATCCGCGCATGGTGGGCAGCCCTGGAGTTGGACACCATCGACAAGGCGCGGGCTGCCCTGTTCGTGCGCGCTGAGAAGAAGGGCGCGCTCGTGGGGCTGGAGGCTACGAAGAAGGCGCTCATCGGACCTGTGGCGGCTCGCATCAAGCGGGCGAAGGATGCGATCGAACGCATCGAAGGCTACGTCCTGCCGGAGTTGGTGCGCGTGGAGCGCGAGCGAGTCGGGTACGTGCCGGGGGGCGACGTGCCGGACGTGAAGATCAAGACCGAGCTCGGCAACGTCACGCTTGAGAGGGCGGGCAGCCCTGCTCTTGTCGGTCCGCACGACGCAGCCTTGTGGCCCCTCAACTTCACGGAGCCGAAAGCGCTCACGGCGAAGGCAAAGAAGTACTTCAAGGAGCACCCCGAAGAGATGGAAGCCCACGGGTTCTCGTGGAGCAACGCAGAGTCAATCAGAGTCCGCTGAGGCGGCGAGGAGAAGAGCATGGCAATCACAATCGCATTCACAGGGAACCTCGGTTCCGATCCCGAAGAAGCGCAGAGCGGCGCCGGACCCGTGCGCCTTTCCGTGGCTGGCTCGTCCGGCTGGGGTGAGAAGAAGAAGACGCACTGGTTCCGCGTGAACGTCTGGGGCAAGACCCGCGAGTACGCACTGAGCGCGCTCCGTAAAGGCGACATGGTGAACATCGTCGGGCGGTTCTCCGTTGACGAGTGGGAAGGCCGGGACGGTGGCAAGCGGACGACCCTTGAGGTTGACTGCACCGAACTGGAAGGCCCGTTCAAGCGGCGCCCGCGCGACGAGGGCCAGCAGGGCGGCTACTCGCGGTCCGGCGACCGCAGCAAGCCCAGCGGCGGCTATGGCGGCGGGTACACGGGAGGCGGAAGCGCGAAGCACGTCCCCGACGCTGGCGGGTATGGCGGGACGCAGGAGAAGGTCCCGCACCCTGACGATGACAACATCCCGTTCGCGTTCGATGAACTCGACGGCCCGAACGCGGACCTGACCTGACACCACACGGCCCCGGCGCAATCCAGCCCGGGGCCACACCCGAAGCCGAAAGGCCGGGAGGAGGGCGAGAGAATGAGCGAGACCTTCACGATCCCCGGCCCACCGGCAGGCTGGCGAACCCAGCACAGTGGGCGGCACGTCGGCAAGGGCAAGGTCATCGTCACCACGCGACTGGCAGACCCGGGGGACGGGTGGCAGAAGGCGGCGATTGCTCGCCTCCGATTTGCCTACCGCGGCAAGCCGATGACGGGCCCGCTCAGAATCCGCGTGGATGGCGTCTACCCGCGTCCAAAGCGCCTGGACTGCCCCCACGTTCGGGCGTGCTCTTGCGGGCCTGAGATGCTGACAGGGGAGGCGCAGTGGTTCACATCGACCCCTGACGCCACGAACGTCCACAAGTTGGCAGAGGACGCGCTTGTTAAGGCTGGAGTCATCGAGGACGACCGGCTCGTCTGCGACTACGGCGGGTCCGCGAGGTACGCCGCGAAGGGTGAAGACCCGCACGTGAGAATCACAATAGGCGCAGCGGAACCGCTGGCCGGGAAGGGGCGAGATGATTGATTTGGAAGCGATTGAGGCTGACGTGGAGGGCGCTACCTCCTGCATTATTGCGGTGACCAGAGACGGTGAACCCGGCTGGGGGTTGCTCACGGGGACGACCCTGCTCATCTTGCCCATGCTGCCAGCCGCGCTCACGTTTCCCGACGTGCCCGCACTGTGCGCCGAACTCCGCGCCCACCGCGACGCCCTCGACCGCATCGAGAACGCCATGCGCACGCTCACAGTCGGGGCAGGCTCCATCGAGATGAAGGCGAAGATTCGCGGCATCATTGAGGGGGTGAGGGGATGACCCGCGCCGACATCATCCACGCCCTCGCCATGCTCCCCCGCCGCGAGTCCATCGACATCCTCATGGACGCGGACAGGGAGCGCGAGGCGATGGAGCGGGCCGAACGCAGGCAGGCGCTTATCGCGGACGAAGAGACCGCGAGCGACGGCGCTGTCAACCGCGCCACGGTCATCTCCGTGTGCTGCGATGTCTTCGGCGTGACCGAGGACGAGTTGCGCGGGAACGAGCGATACAAGGCCGTGTGGGAGGCGCGAGCGTGCTGCTACGTGCTGATGCTTGACCTTCTCGACATGCTGCCCCGAGAGGTCGCTGACGAACTCGGGCGCGAGCGGAGCACCATCGTCAAGGTCGCGAAGAAGGCGCGCACGTCGGACTCGGTGAAGTCCCAGCGCGCACGGTCACTCGCTGTTGACGCGGTGGCGGCATGACCCTCACGGCCCACCACGGCGACGGCCTCGCCATCTACCCGACCCTGCCCGCGGACGCCTACACGCTCATCGTCTCGGACGGCGCCTACGGTATCGGCGGATTCCCCGGCGACCCGAAGTCCCCGAAGGGTCTGGCCGACTGGTACCGGCCCCACCTTGAGGCGTGGGACCGTCTCGCGGCTCCGTCGTCGTCGCTGTACTTCTGGTGTACGCCCGAGGGTTGCGCGCGGATGCTGCCCGAGGTGGAGGCGCACGGGTGGCGTCTCTACTCCATCGTGCGTTGGCACAAGGGGATGGCGGCGCTCGCTGGCCGTCTCGACTCCGAGGCAATCCGAGGCTGGCCGGTGTCGTCCGAGGACTGCTACTTCTTCACCCGCGAAGCCGTGGACATCAGCACGATGGCGGCGGATGTCATCTACCGGGACCTTGACGCGAAGCGGCGCGACTCTTCCGCGCCGGTCCACATGCGGGCCGAGAGAGAGGCGGCAGGGGTGACGCGGCGTCAGGTCGCCCACTACTTCCCCAGCGCGTCAGGCGGGCTCACAGGGTGCGTGACGAATTGGGAGGAGGGTTACAACTTCCCGACGTGGGACATCTGGCAGAGGTTCGCCGCAGCACTCAAGTCGGTCAGGGGAGGCTGTTCTAGCCCCCGAAGAACAGGGCGAGCGATAGCGAAGCAGCAGGAGGAAGGACGCGAGGAAAACTGCTCTCTAAGGACTACGTACATTTGCGCCGTGACACAGGTACGGATTACGTACATAATGCCCGGGAATGCGAGGTGTCTGTTTTGGCGAAGTCCCAGCGGTTTGAGATGCGTGTTACCCCGAGGTGGAGGCGAGAGGTTCGGGAGGCCAGAAAGCGCCTGCGGATGTCGTCCGACTCGGACTTCGTGTTCCTCGCTACTGAGGAGGTCGTCACTGGTCGCGTGATTCCGGTCGCGTGGGTGGAAGAGGCTTTGTCGTACATCGACGATGTCGCGGAGCATCTGAAATCAAGCGGGGTCAAACGGAACCGCATCCTGGCTGAGAAGTTGGAGGACGCGGCCCATTGCCTCAGTTCCGCCAGAGACGGGGAGTTGCCGGAGGATTCGGTGTGGCCGAACTAGACGAGGACTTCCGCAGGCCATCGTGGTTTGACGGTCGGCGCGGCTCGACATCGGTGCTTGCTGCTCGCGCTGCTGTCGTCAAGGCGCTCGAAAACGAGGGGATGAAGACCCCGGCAGACGGCGCGGCTATCGCCCGCCTCTCTCGGCGCCTCTGTGAACTAGACGAAGCCCTCGGGCTGGAGGAGGAGAGATGATTCACCCGTGGAAGATAAGCCCCGACCCTGAGACCCGTGCGACGGTCGCGGCCAGTGATGCGCAGATGAGCGCGCAGTACAGGGTGAGGGACGCCGAATTGCTGCTGGAGCGTGCGCAGGCCGCGCTCCAGATAGCCACGTCCACCTTCTATGCGGTGGAGAAGGCTGAGTGCGAGCGCATCGAGGCCGAGGCAGCGGGTCCGACCCCATGACCTACGCGATCACCATCGAGACGACGCCCGAGGCCAGGCACTGGCGGTGCGAGGGGTGGACGGTGACGACGTGGAAGGATGGCTCCATCGACATCATCGACCCGACCGAGGGGGAGTTGGGGGTTATCACTGAGGTGGACGCATATCCCGACGCCTTGAGGGTGCTCGGCTCAGAACAGGGCCCGTACCACGACGCCCCAATGCGCGTCACCATCCCCCTCCCGGTGCTGCGCGAGCTCGTGCGACTGATGGAGATGCAGGCCGAGAGGCACCTGCGCGCCCTCGCAGGAGAGAAGCCATGACCAAAGTGATTCTCCACGGATTCGACGAGCACTGGAACGAAGTGTCTGAGACGCTCGAACTGCAAGGCCCACGCCCCGTCGAGAGCGCACATAGATACACATGGGCCGAGAGGCCCTTGATGAGGTTCACGGGCGAGAACTTCGGGACCATCAGCGTGAGCAGGCGTCCGCTCCGCCCGAAGCCGTACAGGCGCGGACTCACGAAGTCGCAGAAAAAGAGCAGGCCATGACCCCGGCTGACATCGAGAAGGCGGCGCGGGAGGCTCTTGAGGCTGTCGCCTACCGGGAGTTCGGGAACGGATTGCCAGTGCTGACAGATGAAGAGGAGGCCGCCCTTCTCGCCCTAGCGGACTCTCACGCCGAGATGCTGGCCGAGAACGCGCGGCTGAGGCGCGATTACGGCGAGGCGTGTGACGCGATTGAGGATGCCGTAGCCGGTTAGTTTCCCACTATCGCAAAACTCCCCTTGCGCCCGACTTTCCCGATAGTGTAAAACTACCGCAGAGCGGGGGCGAACCCCGCGGAGGAGGAGAGCGACATGGCCCGAGACTCAGCGAACAAGTGCCCCTTCTGCGGCAAGACCTCGCCCGCCGAGGACGCGCACCTCCCGAAGTCGCACAAGCCGACGTGCAGCAAGCGCAAGGCTTTGGGGCGGAGGGCAGCGTCCACTGACCCTATCGACCCGCGCGTCTGGGAGTTCCTGCGGGACCACACGGACTTCCGTCGGTGCATGGAGGAGGCTGCCTTCTTCGCTGGTTGCGTCCGGGCAGACGGAATGATGGGCTTGGCGAGAGCTACTCAGCGAGCCAGTCGCAGGGTCGATCACTTCCGAGCCCGTGCCCGCGCGTGTGTGCGCGAGGCTGTCGAGGCGTACCGATGAACCTGAACGACAAAGTATGGGTAACGCTCACTGCGGCGGGAGCGGCCACCCTCAACGCGAGGAGCCGTGAGAGCAACGCGATGATTGGAAAACCCGGGGCGTTCAAGACAACGCACGCAGAGGGTGACGAACACCACACGCAGATGTGGATCCTGATGAAGACGTTCGGGTCGAGTATCAGCATGGTCAGTCCCACGCCGTTTAAGGGAAACGAGGTGCGCCTTGACCCCTGACCCCGAGTACTACGCGCCCCCCGAGGCGCACGAGCCTTACCAGATGGCGGAGCCTGTCCGGCGCCGCGTGACCCTGCCCGAGTTGCCCAACGAGGAGCCAGAGGGTTGGGACGGCGATGAGGGCGACGACCCGTGGCCCGAGGATGACTTCGTGCCGCTGTTGAGGGGGAAGTGATGAACTGGAAGCCAGCCCCTACGCCGCGGATTGACCACGAAGCCGCGAGGTGTGCGCGTGAGGCGCATGCTCGCATGCACCGCGCTCAGCGACTTCGCGACTACACCACCGAACAACTCCGCGCCGAACTCGCAAGGCGCGAGCGATGACCGGGCGCCCCGCCATCCCCGAGAACGCCGTGCGCAAGGCTCGCGGTGTCGGGTTCTCGGACGCGGAGTACGCGGCTGTGACTGAGCGCGCTACCGAGCTCGGAGTCCCCATCGCGGTCTACATCCGCTGGATGTGCAAGATGCCAATCGCGCCGAAGTGGGCCGCTGTGCTCGCTGGGCGGAGGAGATAGAGATGGACGAATCGACCACCCTCGCCGCGACCCCGGCGATTATTGCCGACTATCAAGGCCCGTGCGAGGTCGAGACCGCCTCCGTCTGGCGCAGGAACGCGATTGTGATGGAGTCTGGCCGCCCTGTGTTCGCGTGGGGCAAGAACGCACACATTGCCGCCATCCGCCTCGACCTCTCCCCGCTCCCCAGCGGCAACCCCTCGCCCGCGTTCTGGCACGTGGGGGCGCTGGTGTGTCGAAAGGTGGGGCTGGACCCGTCGGGTGGGTTCGTGCTGGTGCAGGCGTCGGCGTGGTGGGAACTGCGCTCGTCGGATGGCATCGTTCACTTCAGCGAGCACCCGCTTAGGTTCTTCGCGCGGTCGCTGAACGTCACTCTGCCCGACCTCCCCACCGACCCTCTCGCCTACCCCGCCGCCCTCTGCGCCATCGCGCGCGCAGTTCTGGAGTTGTGATGCGACCGCCCAACGAAAGCACCCGCGAGGCAATCACTCGCATTCTCGGCGCCGCTGGGCCCAACGGGTTGACCGTGAGCGGGATTGAGTCGGCAGGATGGCCTCACCTTCCACAGCGGAACGCCATCAGGACCACGCTGAAGAGGATGAGCGGGGTCGAGCAGGTCGGCGTCCGGCATGCGCGTGGGGGTCGCCCTCACCTTGTGTGGCGCGCTGCGCTTGGGGCGGTGTCCACATGACCACCGACGACATCCAATTGGCGCGCAGTTCTGGAGTTGTGATGAGTGGACCAGTCTTCTGGAATGAACTGCCCCTGACGGAAGCACAGGAGCGCCGCAGGGCCTCTGTCGCCCGCAGGCTAAACAGGGCCCTCGCTGACCTCGTGGCGCTGGCTGTTGACGCTGGGTGCGAGTCGCCATCCTTGTACTACGAATGCGAGGGTTCTCTTAGCGTGTTCGATGATGCGCGAGGCGATACCGGGGCCGGCTCGGCGGTCGATAGGCAGAACAAAGTGGCACTGGCCGTCAGTGTTGGCATGCGCCCCCGGCTGGATTGCGGGGCGTGGTGATGACCCCCGACGACATCGAATTGGCCCGCGAGTTGGTCGCGCTGGAGTGCTGGGAGTGGCCGACCGTCCCAGCCGACTCCCAACTCGTGCCGCCGCAGTTGCCGTGCCGCACGGGCGTCGAGTTGGACGGCGAGTGGTTCTGGCTGGACGACGTGCCGCATTCTCGACTGCCCGACACTGAGGCGTGCATCCGGGTAGGCAACGCAGCCATCCGCATCCCCGACATCACCCACGCCCTCACCAAAGGCTGGCTCCTCCACATCGCGCGGAAGGTGCTCGACGCGAACGTCTACGCGCAGAAGGTCGGTTTGCTGTGGGGCGTCATGCGGCCCGGCAAGGGGGTACATCCGTCTGGGTGCATCGCACAGGCGACCACCGAACACGCGGCCCTAGTCGCCGCCATCAAGGCCGAGGTGGAGGGGTGAGGGCACCTTACGACGTGGGGCGCTTGTGGGGCGTGCCGTTCCAGTATCTAGAGCGCGTGCCGGAACTAGGCATCAACGCGCCGCGCGGCTGGGTGGTGACGAAGCGCAGGGGGTGGTGGGTTCAACTCAGCCGAGAATTAGAAGTCGAGTGCGATGAGAAGGGCCGAATCGTAGGGGGCGCAGACGCTGACGTGCAGCGTCGCCTCTATGCGGCAGCCGACAATCTAGGCGGGCGCGGCGAGTACAGGCTGTCCGACGAGGTGCTGGCAGAGGCGGCGCCGCTGTGGTGACTAACTGGCTTATCCTCACCGGCCCTCTCGGGCCTCACGCGATCCTGCCAGGCGTAGGCTCCGTGTTCCTCGGTGCGGACGCGCTTGAGGTCTTCGGCCTCGCGATTGTCCCGCGCGCTGTGATGGATGAGTTGTACCGTTTGGAGGGAGAGACCGAGTGACCCCACCATGGCTCGTGAACACCCGCAAGGGCGCCGCACTCGGACACGTCCGCGACGGGAACAAACCCGCGCTGGACGCGCTGCTCGCTCGCGCCGCGAATGACGGCACAGAGTCCGCCATCCTCGCGCACCTGAAGGAGAGGGAACCCGCGCTGTCGTTCGCCATGGTGGAGGCTGGGGTTGGCAGATGGGGTGCCGCCCCGTGGCAGCAAGCGGTGATGAACGACGAATCTGGCAGGGTGCTCGTTCGGGGCGGGAACAAGATCGGCAAGACCGCCGTAATTAGCGAGTCGTTGGCCCTGTACTTCGAGGGCAGGCATCCAGTCTGGAAACTGCCGGTGGGCCGACCCGCCTCCGTGCTCTACATCGCGGCAGACCTGAAGAACGTGTACGGCAAGGACGTGTGCAGGCGACTGCATGAGTTCATCCCCGAGAGCCGATGGGCACCGGGCGTCACGTGGTCCCGCCAAAAGGGGTTCATGTTCAAGGGCGGGCGAGCCTTTGAGCACGTGGACGGTCACGAAATCATGTTCGGCTCTGGCACGCAGGACGGCGCTGCCTTGACCGGGATGAGCGCGGACGTGGTGATCATCAACGAGCCACCCATCCAGCACCGCTGGGGCGAAATCATGCGCGCGGCTGCCGAGTGGGAGGCGCCCGCGCTTGTCGGTTTTACCCCGATCGACAGCCACGGCGTGTCTCGCAACATCGTGTGGCTCAAGAACATCGTGGAGGGCACGCCCAGCGAGGCCGAGGCAGACGAGCGATGGCAGCAGCACGTGATTCACTTGTCAGAGGCCAACGCCCCACACAGGACGCCCGAGAGCATCGCGCAGCAGATCGCAGACATGCCACACCACGAGAGGCAGCAGCGTCAGTTCGCGGATTGGGAGGGACCAGCGCCACTCCGAACGCTTCGATCCTTCGGGCCCAGCAACGTGTTCGACTTCGTTCCGGGTCAGTGGGACATGCTCCCCGACTACAACAAAGACCACGACCTCTACTTGCGGCTGTCCGCGGACCACGGCGAACTCGAAAAGAAGGAGGTTTGGGGCCTCATCGCGTACCAGACCGCCGAGGGTTCCCGGGCGTGGGCTTTGGACGAGTACGTGGCAGACGGCGCCACCTCGTTCCTCACGGACGCTCAAGGCGTGCTCGCGATGCTGGCGCGACATGGCCTGAGTTTCGGCGCGATTGACGAGGCATTCGGGGATACGAACTCCGCGGGCAAGTCGCATCTGAAGAAGATGAACCAGGTGTTTGAGGCCGAGTTCAAGGCGTTGACAGGCATTCACCTCCGCATCCAGAACGCGGCGAAGGGTCCGGGCTCGGTCGGGATGGGGACCATCAACCTGAACAACGCATTCGCGACCAACCGCCTGTGGATTTCGGTCCTCGCGGCTCAGTTGCGTCGGTCGTGTGACCGCTGGGACGGGCGCCCGAAGGATGAGAATAAGGACGCGGTGGATATGCTCCGCTACGGTGTCAATGACCTGTTCGCGCCTGTCCGGGGCAACGTGCGACGGATTGCGAGAGGGTGAGCGAGACCCATGGGCGCATACGACATTGCATACAGCGAGCGCGGAAAGGTGGCTGTGTTCCTCGGCAAGCGCGGCATCCACCGTCGTTGGGGGTTCGGCACGCACACCGACGCTTCAGCCTGCCCTCCTGCCGAGTTCGATAGCGACCACCTTCTCCTCGCGATGCTGGCGAAGTACGGCGATGTGACGGTGACGATCGATGATGCTGTCCCGATGAACTACTTCGGAAAGCCGGGCGAGCCTGATGGTTGGCCGTGGGACCCGCACAACGACCCAAACAGTGATTGGGTGCATGTGGACTACGACCGCGACCCCCACGCAGTAGAGGCCCGCATGGGGCGCGGATTTGTGACCGAGATGTCGCTTCGGCGCGCCCTTGAGAGCAAGACGATGCGCGCGCCCACATCCGCCGCGCTCCCGGTGACTGCCGCTCTTGTCGAGGCGCTGGGCGGCCAAGAGGCGACGGACGCTGCGGCGATGGCGAACGGCTACCCGGGCATCATTATCTACGGAGGCAAGCGGCCGGACACGTGCGACTGCCCCGGATGCAATGTCGAGTACGACGCTGATGTCGTCTGCGGGGATGATAAGTGGCGCGTGTGCGAGGAGCACTGCGACTGGATTCCTGAGAGGCTGTCTGCGGAGTTAAAGGCGAGGAGCGAGACCCATGAGACGACGTGACTTCCTCAAGAGCGTGCTTGCCGTGGGCGCTTCGGCGGCGTGTGCTGCCGTGTTCCCTGTGCCTCAGATTGGCGGGCCGCTGTTCCGCGAGGGCGGATTGCTCAGGTGGGCGATACCGGCGAACCCTGATGGGCTTCTCGCTCGGATACGCGAATACGAAGCGATGGCCCTCCGCGTCATCGCCATCGACAACCGGGACCTGTATGGACGCTGACCCCCACGCCAGAGTGAACGCGCGCCTGCGCGAGAACGGGACGCGCGCTGATGTCGGGTTCAACTACACGCCGACGGAGGCAGTTCGAAGGGCGACGGAGCCCGCTCTGGGCTTGCCCGAAGACGTGGCGAGGTATGAGCACGATGACGCCATAATCAACCCGCCGAGCAAGCCCCGCGCGAAGTCGCGGAGAGGGGCGGGGAAGTGAGCGAGCGATGGAGCGAGGTGACCGACTGGCCCGACGGCTTCAGCGAGTGCAGCGCGCACAAGCGGCTAGATGTCCAGTGGAAGACGTACCCGCCTGACGGCTTCCCGTTGACGTTCGGGCGCGCCAACCATCGGCCGCTACCGTGCCCGTCCTGCTTCCCCGCGTGGGAAGACGACTACCTTGAGCGGCAGGCGGACGCAGGCGGGCCCGTAGGCGTCAACGGGCGGGAGTTCGCCGTGCAACCCGACGGCTCGTGGCTCTACACGGGGTCAGCGAGGCTCGGAGTCATGGGCGATGCGGGCACGACCATTCGGGTTCTGCCAGCATGAAGCCCGACGAGCGAGCCCTTCTGCTTACCGCGCTGACCGACCGCCCCTCGCTGTACTCCGCGCCCGAGATGAACCACAAGCGCAGGGCCTACATCCTCCGCAAGTGGACAGAGCGTGGATGGTGGGAATACGGGGTGTCGCTGCGAACTGGCTGGCTGACTCCAGAGGGGACCGCGAAAGCGGAAGTGTTGCAAAACGTCGCAACGTCGGTGTAACGTCCGCGCGTGGATACCATTCAGAATGCAATGTCAACCTCCCCGCCACTTCCAGGCGATTCCGATGAGGAGCAGAGGCGACAGCAGTCCCTAGAGCGGCGGATGGTCCTTGAGGGGCGCTGGCTGGACTATCTCATTGATGAGATGCGGCAGCATTTTGGTGATCCGCGTGATCAGGTCATCGGCAAGCCGACCATGGCGCGGAACCTCGCGCGAACCGTCACCCGTCAAACCTCCGCGCTGTACAAGAGCGAGCCGACCATCAGCAATGAGGACGCGGCTGCAGCCGAGACGCTGACCGACATTGTGCGCCCGTCCATGCTCTGGCAGATGGGGAAGCGCCATCAGATGCGAACCATGTTCATCAATGACGGCCTGATGGCTGTGGACACGGTGGAGCGCGAGGGGCAGACGGTCCTGACCTACGAGTCCGTGCCGATGGACATGGTCTACATCGAGAAGTCAGCGACCGACCCGATGCGGATGGGGCGGCTTGTTCACGCGGTAGCGCGCACGTTCGAGAAGGACGGCAAGCGGGTCTGCATGTGGACGCTGGACGACTGGAACATCCACGACCCGGAAAACCCCTACTACCGCATCATCTTGCCCGGCAAGGATGAGGACATCGACATCACAAGCGAGGTGATTGAGGGTGCGCCAGAGGGCGGGTATCAGGGCTCGGACTTCGCGTGGCGATGGTCGCAAGGGGAGCGCAAGGGACTGCCGTTCATCCCCTACGTGCTGTACCACCG
>Ga0316202_10002065_pt1 | contig 13845 bp, 11 predicted proteins | sample 3monrhotite_MG_FD_204934 | JGI IMG/M metagenome (GOLD analysis project Ga0316202, IMG submission 204934) | Microbial mat bacterial communities from mineral coupon in-situ incubated in ocean water Damariscotta River, Maine, United States -... | ecosystem: Environmental > Aquatic > Marine >... | reverse complement strand
ATGATGAATAAGACATCCAAATCCATTCATGGCGACCAAGTGACTCAGCCTAGCCCCGGTGCCATTGATTTATTAGAACAAATACCACGCCTACTGAATCAATTATCGCTACTGGGTTTGAAAAATTGGATTGAATACGGCGTCACAAACTACAACACTCACCCCGAGCGCCAACGCGACTTTTTCAGCCTACAATCCGCTGATTCCCGAGCCGTCATGCAGCGCGAACGCCATGGCACCTTGTTCGTGGACTGCGAGCGTCAACTCGATTTATTTATGCGCGCCCTATGGCCAGCGCAAGATGAAGCAGAGTTACCCATGCTAGTGCCTTACTCAGAGGCATTTGATGAACTACGAAAACCTCAACCTTATTTCGATCAATTAGGCTTTCGCATCCCTGATGTTTTCGACAACAAACAGGGTATAGCGGGCATTGATCGATACCGTTCTGTGTTGGCTCACATGGCCGCCCATCAACGCTGGAGTGGTCGCCTAGTGGCCGATAACTACAGCCCTTTTCAACGGATTGCCGTTGAGATATTTGAAGATTGTCGCGTCGATACCTTGGCCATGCGACGCTATCCCGGACTGCGTAAAATTTTAATAGCGCTACATCCACGGCCCGATGAGTTTGCCTGCAACGAAAAAGAAGAGTCCTGCATCCTACATCGCCTCGCAATGATGTCTTACGCCTTGCTTGAACCTGAGCATGGCTATGAAAACAGCTTTGTCATCGACTTCGCCGACAAATTCCGCCAAGCCATGGCCAATAACGCACAAAGCAGCACCAAGCACATGGCCAGCTTAGGGCTTTCGTATATTGCACGTACTCGCATGCAGTCAGACCAATCACCTAAAATTAACTTCAAAGATACTCAAGTGCATTATCGCGATGATAACCGCCACTTATGGCAATTCATCGAGGAAGGTGATGAAGAAGAAATGTTTGAAAAACGCGAGCCCAAAGAAAAGAAAGAAGAGCAAGGCGGCCTACCTCCGCGCCATTACCCTGAGTGGGATTACAACAGCAATACTTACCGCCCTGACTGGGTCAGCCTCTATGAGAGTTTGCACCCCAGTGCGAACCCTTTAAAAATCGACAAGCTACTCGCCAAGCACAACGCTTTATCCAAACGCCTAAAGCGTCTGTTGGACTTATTAAAACCCCAGAACTATGTCCGCGTGCGTTATCAAGAAGAAGGGGCTGAGTTAGATTTGGATGTGGCAATTCGCTCCTTGATCGACTTAAAAAGTGGCGCTCAGCCAGACCCCCGTATCAACATGAGCCATAACAATAACGGTCGGAGCATTGCCGTCATGTTACTGCTTGATCTATCAGAATCACTCAATCAAAAAGCCACTGGCGCTGAACAAACGATATTAGAGCTTAGCCAAGAAGCCGTCGCACTAACCTCTTGGGCCATTGAACAATTAGGCGATGAATTCGCCATCGCAGGCTTTTGTTCCAACTCGCGCCACGAAGTGCGTTACCAGCACATCAAAGGCTTCTCCGAACACTGGGGCGACCCCGTAAAAAGTCGGCTAGCAGCCATGGAGGCCGGCTACTCCACCCGCATGGGCGCGGCTATGCGGCACGCGGCACACTACTTGGAAGCTAGGCAGGCCGATAAAAAGTTACTACTGGTACTCACCGATGGCCAACCCGCCGATATCGATGTGCAGGACGACAAGCTACTGATCCAAGACTCACACAAAGCCATGCAAGAGTTGGATCAAAAAGGTATTTTCACTTATTGTATTAATCTTGATCCTAAAGCCGATGAGTACGTGCAAGACATCTTTGGCCAGCAGTACACCGTCATTGATAAAGTTGAGCGTTTACCTGAAAAATTGCCTCAGTTATTTATGTCGCTGACCAAATAAAACACGAGATTCAAATCATGGCCAACAGCATCACCGCATTTGTCGAGTTCTATTTCAAAGGGGAGAAATTTAGCCCCAGTATGCTGATCGATCTAGATGCGGTAATGCTAGGCCAAAACCACTTCAACCCCTATTCACTACATCGCACCATTGCTCAACAAAACGGCATTGGCAGTTACTCTTATGAGTTAGAGGTGATGGAGTCAGAAGAAATTCAATACAAAGACGCCCAAGGTTTTGTCGCCGACTTCGTCAACGACGGCCAATTTGATATCGAAGGTTTTGAAGCTCAATGGCAGCGTGAACACATTCGCACCCAACTCACCGAGATTGCCACTCAGCACCTAGGCATTAACAGCCAAGAACTAGATGACAAACTACTCAGCACCCTAGTCGCAGCCTACAAACTAGGCCAGCAAGCCGCGAAATAACGCCCCCGACGCAGTACGCTCAACCACATCAGCAAGGCATCACAAAACTAAAGTTTCCCCTCAAATCAGCCGTTTACCTTACTGAGCCGGATGGAAACGGCGATCAGTCCAACTCGTATGATGTGATTGAGGGAGGTAACTGTGATGTGGGATTTAAACAAGCTACCCGCGTATTCAAAATGTACCGACACCATTAGCACCAAACAATACTACACCATAAAGCGAGCCCTAAGCCTAGGCGGCAAGCCAGCTCTTCGCTATCGATTGGAAGACTTCCCCGACTACGATGTCATCATCACTCAACATCAGTGGCGATGCGTTGATACACGCCAGGGCGATTTCCCAGTCCTTGTCTGGTCTGGCTTCGAGCAAGGCGACATTCAAGCGATACATCAACCAGTGCAAGTTACTCTAGAGTGCTACCACTACAGCGTAGATAATCTCGCCAAAGAAATATTAGCCAGCATACTCAAACAACATGAGCGAGAGCGTAGCGAAGGTGTGCTCTGTCCATTACCCAGAAAATTAGCTCGACCTGCAAAGCAGTGGGAAACCAGCAATAAAGTCAGGCTGCGTTGCCTATGACGGCTCACCGAGGCAGAAATAACGTTACTAACGCGCCACCCAATGCGCCGCCATTGTTTAGCTGAACATCGCCGTGGCGGCCAGCATTATTGTGTAACGCCATCACCGCAGAAGCAAAGTGGAGGCCCAGCCCAGTGTTGCCTGTTATAAAATCAATGGAGATCATTGCCTGACTCAACTGCCCTAACATGCGTTGAGGATAGCCTCGACCATCGTCATTAATATAAATAAATAGCCCATCTTCACACTCCCTAGCGGAGAGGGCTATTTTACTTTTGGCATAACGATAGGCGTTGTTAATCATCGTATTTAAAATACCCAGCATCAGTTCTCGATCATAAAACCACTCGATAGAGCCAGCAAAATCCATCGCGATCGATATACCTTTTAAGGCCAGTGTCTCTTGATTTTCAAACACAACCTCTTCCAATAAATCATGAACATCATGATTATCAATATTCGCAAAATACAGGCCATTCTCAAGTTTATAGAGCGCCAAAAGTTGGACGAAGTTATTATTCAGTCGCCGACTTTCATAACGTAATTCTTTTAGACTATGTAAATCTTCGGCAGTAAATTTTTGGGTATTTTCACTCAGTTTTTCTGCAGAATTTAAAACAATACTTAATGAATTCTTAATATCATGAATTGAACTCGCGACGATGGTCGCCATATCGAGTTTATTTTCACTAGGCATTTTTCTTTTGACCTGTGCTAGAAGCGATAGCCCAGTACGCGTTATTTAACACCTTATACCGTTCAGCAAGATCTGGATTATCGTGGGCAAAATCCAAACAGGCGCGTGTCGACGCCAATTGTTCGCGGCAACTGCCGTGCTTTTTCATCGCCATAATATAGGCTTGGGCAGTGTTGATATTAAGCACTTGGTTATGAGGGGCAAGTAGCATCGCTTTTTCAAACAATGCAATAGACTCAAAGAGCGCCCCCTGCTCCAACAGTTTAACGCCTTGGTTATTCACACTAATCATTTCTTTACGCGCCACGCTAACGATGTGAGTTATTTCATCTTCACGACCTGCATCTTTATACACCATCGCAACTTGATCCAATAAAGTCTGATCATCATGATTATTATTGACTAATTGCTCAACAATGTTTTGGGCTAAATCATCATTCCCCTTGCTGATACACAACGCGGTTAACTGCAGTGCGGTTTCATTGGAGATGGCTTCGGGAGATGATTGATAGAGTTCAACGGCTAGTTTGGCCGCCTTCTCAGCCTCCTCTAAATTAGATGTCGTCAGGAATATTTTTTCCTCTGCCAAGGCCGCAGACAAGGATGCATTTACATCGCCTTTATATTCTTGCTTTAGCTGAGCCACGGTACGCAAGGCTTCGCCATGTTTATCTTGTTGAAGCAAGACTGCGGCCAAACAGGAAAAGTCTTCACTCTTGCGCATCATCGAGTTTTTGCCTATTCGCAGCACTCGCTTTCTGAGGCTCTCTGCCGCTTCAAAATTTGCATTAATTTCTAAGGCCTCGGCCAAGCTGCGTAAACGAACAACAGATTTAGGCGACCATGCCACTGCTTTTTCTAAGCTACTTTGTACTAGTGCAGTATCACCCTGTTTTGTGTATATCTTAGCCAGCCAATCATAGGCTGAGACAAAGGCCTCATTCGCGCTCAAAACACATTCAAATAAACGCTTTGCGTCATCATAATTACGCTCTAAATAGGCAATTTTTCCCAGTGAAAAATTCGCCCAAAGAAAATCACGATCCAGCAATGCTTTGCCACAAATCGCCTTAGCCGCCACTAAGTCTAAGTCATGAATTAACAGCTCAACTTGAAGCTTCATTAATTCATATCGATTTTTTGCGCCAGCCTCAATATAGCGCTGACACAACGTCACCGCCACTTGCTTGTTACCACTACTCAAGGCTTTGCTTAACGGTTTTAAAGCATCTTTCTTTTCAGTGATTTTGCGTAATCGCCCTTGCAACACCGTCCGGTTGACGGGTTTGGATAAATATTCATCAGGCTGATATTCCAGGGCCCCCATCACCATCAGCGAGGTATTTTCAGCCGTGACCATAATAAACACTGAGGAATACGGCAGGTAATTACGCAGCTTGGCTTCTTCAAGCACTTGTTGGCCATCCTTGCCTTCGCCAAGATTGTAATCACACAAGACGAGATCAAACGTCTGCCTCCCCATCAGTTCAATAGCTTCTTCGCCCGTGGCAGCCGGAGTGATGTTGTCTGCACCGAATTGGAAAAGTGTGTTGCGTAGCATCGAACGCATCTCGGGGATGTCATCGACGATTAAGATCTTTCTTCGCTGAAGAGACCACAGTGCCGCCATTGGGCTAATCCTCTTTCGAAAGGCAGAGGTACTCGCTACTTCGCACAAAAGCCCTAACCTGCTGCAGAAGCAACACAACCCGGCCCTCCCTAATCAGTACCTCACTCACAAAGCCTCCATTTACATCAAAGCTCTTTTTCAAGTATAGGTAATATAATGCCCTCTTCTACTATTTATTGAGCGACAGCGCTCGTGAAAGACAACAAACATTGTTAACTTTATAGCTAACGCCCGTATTAGCGTAGAAACTGATTTAGCGTCTGTTCGATGTCAAAGAGCTGTTCCGGCACAGGGTTGTATTCGATGTGCTGGTATTGGCCCGAAGCCAAGGCTTGGTATTGCTGGCAATATTGATCTGCATGTTGAGAAATGTCGCTCACTGCGGCGACTAACTGTTCAATATCTCGCTGATCGGTATACAAACCAAAACTGGCTCTGACCATACCGCGATGGACTTGAAACAAGGCTTCCATCGCCGCGTTATCCAAGGAAACCGCCTGCTCTGCTAGCTCAGAAAAGCTATCTTTGAGCATATCTTGCACATAAGGATGGGCGCAAAAACACTCATTACGCACAGCAATACCGTAATAATCATTAAGTATTGCAGCGACCAAACCATGACCCACGCCATCAATATTAAACGCAATCGTGCCCACACGCTCAATGGCCAAGTCACCGTAGACAGTCACACCGGGAATATTCGAAAACTGTTCCAGAGTCCACTGAGCGAGAACTTTTTCTCGCTCAAACACCTCATCCATCCCCAGCTTAGCTAACGCGCTAAGCACACAGGCTAGCGCCAAAGTGCCAGGGATGTTCGGCGTACCCGCCTGCTCTCTGTCTTCCAATGACGTGGCCAGATCATAACCCCATTTACTTACCGCCCCGACCATGCCTCCGCCAAGCTGAGTAGGCGACATCGCCTCAACCAACTCACGCCGCCCGACCATCACACCGGGAGACCCTGGGGCGTAGACTTTGTGTCCAGAAAAAATAAAAAAATCAATATCACAGCCCGCCAGATCAACAGGAGCATGAGCGACCATTTGGGCCCCATCGACAACCATCAACGCACCATGGGCGTGCGCCAATTGAGCCATGTCAGCCAACGGATTTAAGATACCCGTGACGTTACTCACCCCCGTCACGGCAATATAATTAACCTTACCCGCGTGACGCTTCAATAAGCCCTCAAGCGCGTCCAAATCGACCTGCCCTGGGTGAGCCCCCTCACCTACTAAGGGAATATGCTCGACGATCTTGCTATGGTGGCGATGCGGTAAATCATTGGAATGGTGCTCCATCGACGAGACCAACACCACCTCTTTCCCAGCTCGCGTCGCAGCAAGACCCTGAGCTACTCTATTCGCTGCAGCGGTGGTGCCGCTACCTAGAAAAGCGCAGACATAATCAGGCGCTGGCGCATTGACAAAGTCCAGCACCATTTCATTCGCCCAGGCCATTGCTGCCGAGGTGATTTTGGCACTGCTATGCACTGTAGTGTGGGTATTGGCGTAATGAGCCAAATACGCCGCTACCGTCTTCATTGCTGGACGAAACATGAGACTCGATGCGCCAGAGTCAAGATAAATGCGCCGCTGCATTTTACCCGTCGCCAGTGGGTATTGAGTATCGAGCCCAACAAACTGTTTTTTTAAGGAGGAATAAACGACTTCTGACACCGGCAATAATCCATGCTTTAAACAAAGAAGCAGTCTAACAGATGCGCTTTTTCCAATCACGAAGAGCAAGCAGCTTGCATATTCAAAATCAGCGACTAAGCTTCTCTCTATCCTAGTGACTAGGATCTCATTTGTACCGGACCCTCAAGGAGGATGGCCATGCAAGGATTTCGTCATTTCGCGCAAGAATCTCACACCGGCCAGACATACGAGCTGTGCGCACTTGTTGATGAACTCGCAGATATCGGCTCCTCAGCTATCCCCTTATTGGTTGATGCTCTTCATGACAGCAGTACCGATGTAAGAGCCAGTGCAGTCAGTGCTCTGGGGCGCTTAGGCAATGGTGACCCACTGGTCTGCGATGGCCTAATCGATCGATTACTCAATGATGTCGATGTCTCCGTGCGCCGCTGTGCTGCGGCAGCCCTGGGGGTACTCGAACCGCTCCCCTATAGTGCCAATCACGCTCTACAGCATGCGCTGTTAGACCAAGATGACGAAGTCACGGAATTTGTCGCCATGTGCCTAGCTCAGCTATACCTGCATAAAGCCGCCCAGCGCCAACGCCGCCAACTCTACCTAGGCCAGCATGTTTGCCCAGTTAAATTCAACACTCGTACTCATCGCCACTTTAAACCCCTTTACGCATCAAAAAGCAGCGAAAAAAGCCCTACGTAAACCAAACTCCTTGAGCAAATTAGTCAAGTTGTCAACAATACACGTCGACCAAGACAGCAACCAGCAGCGCAATTAGCACACATTCTAAATCTACTCAAATAAACAAATTAATTTATTGATTATAAAGGATATTCCAGATTTGGTTGTTTTTTACCCACTCTTGCGTAAACCTTACACCAATATGCTCGACTTGCATTGTTAGCAATTAATTCACAGACTTATCCACAGCTTTTAGATCTATAACACCCCATATAGCGCTTCGGCTTGCGGCTATGATCCGTGTTATAGCATTATCTAGAACAAGGGGGGTCGTCGGTCAATGGTTAAGCGCGGCCGTTATTGTTCAATTAACGGCGAAGAGCGTGCGTAATTGCTATCACACTAGCCGCCATAATTCCGCTCAACGCTAGCGCCCAGACAATGGTTGCGCCTGACGGAAAATCAAACAACGCAGAAAACGACAAGCCTATCGCATAAGCAATTGCACCAGTGACGTAAGCAATAACAAGCCCATTACCTCGGCCATGACGAACGGCAAGCGCAGGCATAATCAGACTAGCAAAGACCAGCAAAACACCGATTAATTGCACCGAGACTGTTACCGCAATCGCAAACAGGGCGTAAAAAAGTAGCCGATGCCGACGTTTTCGCAGGCCAAACCACAGGCCGAGTATCGCAGCGTAAATCAGTGCTGCGGGGATAAGTTGCTGGTAATTTACCCACAGGATCTGCCCAGACAACAACTCCTTGAGCTGCTCCCCCCCCTGAGGATTGCTATTCAAAACAAGAATTCCAGCGCTCGCAGCCAACACAAAGACACAGCCTATGATTGCTTCCTGCACATCCGGCCAGTAGCGCTCCGTGTAAAAGAGTAATAATGCCCCCACCAGGGCAGTCGTCATGGCAATTGTTTGAACCTGCCAGCCACCGGCTTCCCAGCCGAAGCTGTAGGCAACAATCACCCCCAGTCCCGCAATCTGTGCAACAGCGAGATCGATAAAGATGATACCCCGAGCCAACACCTGTTGCCCTAACGGTACATGAGTGGCCAGCACCAGCAGCCCTGCCAGGAAAGCAGGGCCGAGAATACTAATATCAAGTCCTTCCCAGTTCACTCTAGTGCCGCCAATAATCGCGAGATGATCTCATCATAAAGTGGTATGAGATCAGTGGCCGCTTCACTGCCTCCCACGGTATAAGGCAACTCAACCGTTGCAATTGCCGTTTGCTCCGCCAGCCAAACAGCGGGCCGCTTATTCTGGTAATTTGCATAAAGGATCATGCTAGCGGGTTGTTCAGCCATCTGCTGCTTGAGTTTCGACAAATGGCCCGCCTTAGGTGGCAGACCTGGTTTAGGCTCCAAGGTCGCAACCTCCTTCATGCCTAACCAGTCCAGCAGATAACGCCAATCCTTGTGGTGTACCACCACCTCCACACCCTTCAAGGGCGCTGCCTGCTGTTCCCACTTGTGGATTGCATCGCCCCACTGCTGCATGAATCGCAGTAGCTGTTGCTGATAAAACTCAGTATTGCCTGAGTCAATTTCAACCAAGCGCTGGGCCAGTGCCTCGGCGATTATCATCATCCGCTTAGGATCGAGATGGACATGAGGATTCCCTGCGCCGTGGACATCCCCCATGGAACGATCAACCGCTTGATGAACATCAAGCCGCTCCACTTGCATAGCCGCCATCAAGTACCCTGGCTTACCTGGCTGCACCTTTGGGTTGGCAGCTCGGCGCAACAGCAATGGCAACCAAGCTGCCTCCAGTTCAGCACCACTGCATATCACCAAATCGGCCTTACGAACCTTGGCAATCAAGCTGGGACGCGCCTGAATACGATGCACATCCTGATAGGCCGTAGTGGCGCTATAGACACTCACCTTATCACCACCGATGGCGGAACTGAGCGCCGCCCACTCGGGCTCACAAGCAAACACCTGCAAACCAGCGTGGACCGGCAGCACCGCCAAAAGGAGCAAGCCAACAATCATCAGCTTAAATTTTCTCATGGTCCGACTCCTTAAAACTGATGCGCGCCGTGAGCACCCATGCTGACCACATATTGCACAAAAATCTGATTATCGCTGTGCTCATAGGACTCATCACGATTGAACTGCAGACGAATCAAACTGAACTCACTGCGAGCGTAATCGATCATAATGCTAGTGCGTTGAGGTGTGTGGCCTTCGTTGTCGAGACCCGCTTCAGCCAACACCTCCTGATCTGATCCGAGGTTATCAGCATCAAGACGATCATAACGTAAACCAGCACTCCAGCCATGCATGAACTGATAAACTGCCTGGCCATACCAACCACGCTGCTCACCATCATAGGTCGTTGTCTCAAGCGATGTACTGCCCACCATATCGACACTGCCTTTTTCATTACGCAGAAAATATTCAAATTGAAGCGTTAAATTACGTTCACTAACATTGCCCTTTGGTGCCCACTTCCAGACCATATCAATAGCAGAAACATCACTGTCACCAGTAAACGTCGGAATCTCAGTGCCCCCTCCATGAGCATGGCTGCCACTCGCGCGCCCGACAACATCTGCTGACCAATGGGAAAAGCCTGCCTGCCAACTATGACTATCACCGACATCACCGCCGATCTCGGCAAATGCGGTCAGGCTTCCATTACCATCCTTGGCAGCGCCACCGGCAGGAAAACGTTCACCGCGTCCGGCCTCTAACCCCACCTGAAAGAAGAGATCAGTCGGAGCCAGCCAACGAAGCTGAAGTCCATCATCAATTAATTGGTTGCCAAATAGAGCACGGTAGACAAGTGGCGCATCGACGAAGTCCCAGGCGTGAATGTGTTGACTATTTAGATAGCCAAGGCTGGAGAAATATCGCCCCGCTTTAATGGTGAAACCGCTACCCAGGCCCAGGGTCTCGATATAGGCCTCTTCTAGCTCGACTTCCGTCTCACCCTCATGATCGGCAATGGCCAAGGTCAGCTTGCCGAAATAGAGATCATCAATAGTTGAACTCATCACAAGTTCGCCGTGCCCCAACCCGAAACCCGCTGCATGGAGACCAGCCTCCCCCCCAAGCATAAAACCCGGTAACTCATAAGCCTCTGGGTCCTGACTAAAATCAGCATACTGACCCTGCAAAACCAGACTAATAGCAGGACTCATATTGCCCTGCGCCATCACAAAGGAACTCGGTACCAGACATGCCAGAGCGGCACCACATACAAGGGTGTTCTTATACATTATTTACTTCCTCAAATTTTGAACCATCGCGCACGACATCACGCTGCCGCAGTGACGTCGGTAAATACGCTAATTAACTATCAACGCTAAGTTTTGGATTTAGACAAATGAGGAAGTGGGTGGGGCACGCGCCTGGATCGCGGGGTAATCACGAAGCAAGCCACTAAATGAGCCAAGGGCGTCAACGATAAAATGGCTAGGTGAAAAAGGGAACAGCTCAACAACGTTGGATGAAAGAGCGTTGCCCAGACTCCCTGAATGAAGACAAAACTCGCAGCCCCCATCGGCTTCATGCAGCTCCAAATCAGCTTGGTGGCTAAGCAATAGACACTGGGCGACCACCAGCGTGAGCGCCAATATTAAGTTTATAAATGTCTTCGAGGGTGTGTAGGCCACAAAAATTGCCGAAAAACGATTTTAATGGACGTGAGCCTACCACAGGTGCCACTCCAATGCCCACGTCCGTAACCTGAAAACCTCTGAATATGTAGCAATCAATGCCCACAAAAAAGCCCGCACTAGGCGGGCTCTTCTCTACGTTATTTTAAGATAGATCTTTATCTAGGGGCTAAGCGTCCAATTGACCTCAACGCTTTCCGTACTCATATCCATTAAGTGAAGTTGAAGCATGATTTGATTATCACCAGGCACTAAGCTGTACTGCATATCAGGGCAAACAACACTTTGGCGCTTATCGAATTCAGGAAAGATCTGACACGCATTAAAATCATAGCCCATCGGATAGCCATTCACACTGCCCGTAAGCGCCATAATCGGGGCCTTATCCGTCACGAAAACCGCGGCATCAAAGCGCTGAGCTGGGTGGATAAGCCCACTGCCAGGCACCACTTCTACAAACTCCGTAGGCACAAGTTCGACAGAGATGATGTTGGCGTTCAGCGACCAACCCCAACCATTGCCACCCATGTGCAGAAATTTATATTCAAAACCAGCCAGCACGGTAGCATCCGTTACCATCGCAGAGCTAGTTAACGTTGTGCCTACACTGGTGCCAAAGTGGATATCCATCATATCGACAGTCACCGTCGGTGACGATGTAGTCAGCATCTCGCTGCGCACCCCAGTAAAATCATGCTGAGTATCCGTGCCATTCCACACGTAAGCTTCAGGCGCATTACTTTCGATGCTTAGGCCGCCCAAATCAATACTCATTGCCCCTTTACCGGGCCCGTGCTGATATACCACTTCCTCGGGCATATACGGCGAATAACCTGGTGTGGATGTATCTACAGTGTAATAGGCCGTCACAAGACTGCCCTGCATGACCGCGTTCGATAAATAACCCCCAGCATCATTCACGTAATCAACTTGAGCTGTCACTTTAAACGTATACTGCGTTGCTGAAGAACTCGCGGGAGGCTCGCCATTGGCATTACTTAACTCATTAAGCTGGGCCGAAATGGAGAAATATTGGCCATTACGTGAACCGTGAATATCCACCCGTTGATTCATATTAAAATCTTGCACCCTCGGCACTGAACTGGTCAGCCCCTCGTGTAACAGAGCACCACCATTTTGGCCATAAAGATCCAACATAATGCCATCAACAACCAGATCACCGCTGTAGATTGGGTTCCAACTAGCCACGTGATAAGCCTCTTCACCCGGCGCCCAAGCTTCATCCATCACAAAAACATCAAGCGGCATTGGCGATAAAACATCGGTAGTCAACTGATATGCGCCAACGCTAAGATCAAAGCCCCCCATCCCCATTTGATGCGGGTAAAAGCCCACGCCGGACATCGAATCCATATCCGCAGTAGTCGTCTCGTAAAAGTATTGACCACCAATCGCCGATCCCGGCATGACGTTGACCAACACACCCCCAGGATCATAAACGTCGGTCACGGTCGCATCGACATTCACTCTGACCTGCTCAGCCAAGGCCACCCCAGAAATCATCGAACTTAGCGCCACTATCGCTATTTTTTTATATACATCCATAGACTGCCCACCTCATTTGAAAAAATGACGATGTGCTTTTAGGGCTAAACATAGCCAGCACATACTGGACACTATTAAAGCGAATGTTTTTCAAAAAAAATGTAAGGGATACCCCTTAGCCACCATGCTCAACCAAGGAGGAGGCTTTTTTAATTGCCAACATCACGGAAATCACCCACAACAAGACCCCTACCGCGACGACAGAAGCGCCAGCATAGGCAATCACAACAGAGCCACCCGCAAGTCCTGAGGCTTTCATTGCGAAAATGGCAAAGAATATCGCTAAAAAGCCCATAAACCCCAATAACAGCACATGGTTTGATGAATCAACAAAAGCAACCTTATGATCTTTGATGCGGTGTATCGCTAAAGCCGCCATCTCACCCTCTTTCACTGACCCCGCGACAACAACCTCATCCCCATCGGTCGCATGTTTTTCCAAATCCCGATGTAAAACCAAAGCCCCATGGCCAGCAATCTTGCATGACACTTTTTGTCCTTCATCCGAAGCCTTACGCTCCGTTACTTCCCCACGCCATACTTCCATCAACACAACCTCATATTTCGACAAATCAGTTAACCACAGTCAAGAGTAGAACTCTAACTTGCGAACTAATTCAATTTAACCGCGATAATAATCGTCCACCGAACTTAACGACGAGAGACGACAAACTGCGCACCAGTTTAAACGCTAATCAAACGCCACGACGCCGTTAATTACAAGCAAAAACTAGCCGTCTAACTCATTCCGGCGAAATTCCACACTCTTGGAAACGGATTTTTAAATCTGCAAACGCTCATTTTGGCGGTAGAATAATCTCCAAATTTCAAGCAACTAAGCTTTTATGACTGACACTATTATCGATCTGATTCGCCACGGCGAACCCGTCGGCGGGCGCAGCTATCGCGGCCATAACATTGACGACCCGCTCAGCGAAAAAGGCTGGAACCAAATGCGCGCCGCCATGGGTGATGCTCACCCGTGGGATTTAATCATCAGCTCCCCGCTACAACGCTGTCTCGCCTTTGCCCAAGAGCTGCATCAACGCCACAATATCCCACTGC
>Ga0316202_10002064_pt1 | contig 13855 bp, 14 predicted proteins | sample 3monrhotite_MG_FD_204934 | JGI IMG/M metagenome (GOLD analysis project Ga0316202, IMG submission 204934) | Microbial mat bacterial communities from mineral coupon in-situ incubated in ocean water Damariscotta River, Maine, United States -... | ecosystem: Environmental > Aquatic > Marine >... | reverse complement strand
GCCCGTTCTGCCGGCGGGTCCAGCAGACGATCGATCGGCTCGGAATCAGCGACCGGATCGAGCTGCGCGACACCCGCCGCGAGCGGAAGTGGCGCGCCGACCTCGTCGAGAAGACCGGCCGGACGCAGGTGCCTTGCCTGTTCATCGACGGCGAGCCGATGTTCGAGTCCGCAGACATCTCTGCGTGGCTCACCGAGCAGTATGGCTGATCAGCTCGCGCGCTCGACGCTGTGGAGCGCAGGCTGCGGGTAGAACTGGCGCGCCCACTGGCGGAACAGGCCCACCGGGCCGTCCCCACGGGCCAGCGCCGGGCGCGCGATGCTCGTCTTGTTCTCCCAGATCGCGAAGTCCTGGCGCACGTCGGCGGCAAACGCCGCGAGGGCGGCCTGCTGGACCAGGGCGCTGCCGGGGAACGTGGGCACGCTCAGCGCGATGCGCAGCGTGATCTGGCCGTCTCCGGTCGGCGTCGACAGGACCAGGTTGCGCAGCGCCAGCCCTGCGGATCGCACCGTCACCTCGACCAGCGAGTAGCCGAGCCCCCAGACAGAGACCTGAAACTCGCTCTCCAGGGTCGGCAGCAGCGGCCGGCGCCGGGTCATCGCGTACCGGGCCTGCAGCAGCGGGCCGTCGACGGTCGCCCGCTCCAGCTCCGCGACGTCCTCGTAGCCGTGCACGACCGAGAAGTGCCCGATGTCGACGCTGTTCTCGGAGGTCTCCTGGGGGTGGCTCGCGAGCGTGAACGTCCGCCACGCCCACGGCCGCCAGCCGCGCATGTCCAGCGACGGCACCGCCCACTGCGGCGGCCCGCCGGCGCGGTCGTACCACACCATCACCACGCCGCCGACCTCGTCGACGTGCCAGGTCCGCAGCCGCGCCCTCTTGGGTGCCTTGTGGCCGTACGGCGTCGCCACGCAGCGGCCGTGGCCGTCGAACGAGAACGCGTGGAACGGGCAGATCAGCGTGTCGCCCGCGACCCGCCCGCCCTTCCCGAGGTGCGCGCCCATGTGCGGGCAGTATGGGTCCGTGGCCCGGACCGCGCCGCCGGCGGTCCGGTACAAGATGATGTCCCCGCCAACGATCTCGCGGGTCAGAAGCCCCTCGGGAGGAAGCTCGCGGCTGAAGGCGAGGGCGTACCAGCCGGTCGGGTCTGACGGCGGCAGGGCGCGGTGCTGCGTCGACATCTCAGATCTCCTCGGCGAGCAGGCTGGTCTGGCGGAGAATGTCCGCGACGCCGGGATAGGCACGCCAGCCCACCGCACCGACCGCGCGGGCGGTGTCGGCAGCGTCCTGCCAGGTGACCGTGTGGCGGGGCTGGTAGCCCATCTTCAGCGCCAGCCAGTACACCTGCACGATGAACAGCCGCGGCGGCAGCGCCGAGACAAACTCCGAGATGTACCCCGCCGCCAGCGTCACCAGCAGCTTCGGCGAGAAGCCCAGCTCGCGCAGCGGGACGAACTGGTCGGTCGGCCGCGCGATGAGGGGCGGGATGGGCTCCAGGGCGTGCCCAGCGGTGCGGAAGGCCGCGCAGGCCATCAGGAACGCGGCGGCTGCGACCCACGCGCCGCTGCCGAGCAGCGACACCACCCCGAAGCCGAGGGCCGCGATGATCGCCCACGCAGCGACGAGCAGAGCCGCGAAGCGCGGCTCACGCAGGGCGACCGCCTGGGCGAGCAGCAGGGCGAGCATGCCCGCCGCGAGGCGCCAGTCCGCAGCGAACAGGACGACGAACCAGGCAAGCTGCTCCGGGCCGAGCGTGAGGTGAGAGCCGCGGCTGAGCGCGTCTCGGTGGTACGCCGCGTAGGTGACCGTCTGGAAGCTCAGGTCGAGGTTCCGCGCGACCTGGAAGGTCCAGGGCATCGACTGGATCCGCGCGACCCGCTCAGGGATGAGGTGGCAGGCGACGACAAACAGCGCGCTGATGGCGAGCGTTCCCCACCACGACGCAATGATCCACGATACGACCACGACACACCTCCGCACAGCCGCCGCGCGGACGAGACCCGGCCGCGCCCAACGGATGCTGCTACACATCCGTCACTGACGACGTGATCGGATGGCTTGCTTGATGGATGGTCAGGTAACGACACCCTGCAGAGGCGTGGGTGTCGATCCGTTGACGACCCCCACTCGTCACTCAGCGCGCGACGCGCTGGAAACGCCACAGCAGCACACCGATCCACAGCGCCGACACGGCCAGCCCCGGCAGCAGCAGCCACGCCCAGCCGCCCTCGCCCGCCGCCGCGACCCACCACAGCTTGCAGCCCCAGAACACCGGCACCACGCCACCCAGGAGCTGCCACGGCTCTGGCAGGAAGTACGCCCCCACCGGGACCAGCCCCAGGATGGAGGTGATCTTCATCACCGCGAACGCCTCGACCTTGTTCGAGGCCACGGTCGCGAGCAGCAGCGCGAACACCAGGCCCATCGGCGAGCCGAGCGCCGCGGCGGCCACCACCGCACCCAGCGGCGGCGTGCCCACGCCGACGACCAGCGCCTCCAGCGTGGCGAGCACCGTGCCTGCGGCCATCGCGACGGCGCCGAGGGTCGCGAGGTGGACCCACAGCGGAACCTGCGTCACCCGCAGCGCCGAGATCGCCCGCTCCTCGCGGGTCTCCAGCAGCAGGAAGCCGCTGACCATGCCGGTCAGGACCGAGGCGTTGACCACGATAAAATAGGAGACCCCCATCGGGATGTGCGGCCCGATGTCGAAGCCCGTCGACGCCAGCAATTCGGACTGCGCCCACGGGATGAGCCAGCGCAGCGCGATCGAGATCCCGACGATGTACGCCGAGGCGCCCAGCAGGAACCGGTCGCGCAGCAGGCGGCGGGCGTCGTTGCGAAGGATCGCGGGGACGGCGCGAGAGTACGTCATCACTCAGCCCTCCGGCAGGTGGATGTGCGCCCGGAACCGGCGCAGGCAGAAGGCCCACGCCCCCGCGAGCATCAGCGCCGACATCACCAGCGCGTAGCCCCACTGCCACGCCGCCAGCGGCTCGAAGGCGCCCAGGAGCAGCAGCAGCGGTGCCTGGGTCGGGATGGCGTACCACAGCCACCACGGCTCGATGCCCAGCAGCGACAGGAACGGAAACTGCAGCACCATGCCAAAGAAGGCCCCCGTCGGCAGCAGGAACCGCGTCACCGCACGAAACGGCGCCGCCAGGCCGAGCCCCAGGAGCGTGTAGAACACCCCCAGCACCAGCGCGCCGCTGACCAGCGACAGCCAGCCCGTCTCGACGCCCCGCGCCGCGATGGCGTACACGATCGCCGACTCGACCAGCGCGAAGCCCGTCAGCGTCAGCGCCTTCGAGGCCACGTAGTCGCGGGTCGTGATCATGGTCACCCGCAGCGCCTCCAGGGTGTGCTCGCCCTTCTCCAGCAGCAGCAGCGAGGCGCCGAACATGAACGTCGTGCTGCCCAGACCCAGGACGTAGAAGGCCGCCAGCCCCCGGCCGATGTGCTCGGCCGGAACGAGGAAGCGGACCAGCAGGCCCAGCAGGACCGCCACGCCGATCCCGATCGTGTAGAGCTGGCTGCGCGCCTGGAGCCGGATGTCCAGCAGCAGCGATGCCTTCAGGCGCCTCACCGCAGCGCCCTCCCCGTCACCTGGACGAAGACATCTTCCAGGGTCGTCTCCTGTGAGTGCAGCGAGACGATGTGCTCTTCGCGCAAAATGCGGAGGAAGTCGCCCTGCGCGCCGAGGCCGTCGAGGGGGTACCGCGAAGCGGTCGCGTCGTCGGCGTCGCCGTAGCGGACGACGACCTCGCGCTTGCCGAAGCGCCGCTTGAGCGACGCCGGCGCGTCGCACTCGACGAGGGCACCGTCGACGATGAAGCCGACCCGATCACACAGCGCGTCGGCGATGAGCATGTCGTGGGTGGTGATGATGGTCGTCACCCCCTCGGCCTGGCGGGCCTTGACGAGGTCGCGGATGCGCACGGCGTTGACGGGGTCGAGCCCGGCAGTGGGCTCGTCGAGGAACCACAGCTTCGGGCGGTTGAGCAGGCTGCGGGCCAGGGTCAGGCGGTTCTTCATGCCCTTGGAGAAGTCCGAGACCGGCTTGTCCAGCTCCCCGTCGAGCCCGACGAGTCCCATGACCTCCTCAGGGCTGGCGGTGTCGCCGTCGTAGAGCGCGCGGAAGTAGTCGAGGTTCTCGCGCGCGGTGAGCTTGAGGTAGTGGTTGGGCAGCTCGAAGCTCACGCCGATCTGGCCGTAGTAATCGCGGCCCCACTTCCCGAGCGGGCGGCCCATGACCGAGACGCTGCCCGACCAGCCACGCAGCAGGCCGATGAGGATGTTCTGGGTGGTGCTCTTGCCGGCGCCGGAGGGGCCAAGGAAGCCAAAGACCTCGCCCTCGCCGACCGAGAAGCCCATGCTACGGACCGCGGGCCGCTCGCCGCCGGGGTACCTGAAGGTCAGGTTGTCGACGTCGATCACGCGGTCACCCCCACGCCGTCGCGGAACAGGCTGGTGACGCTGCGCACGAGCTGGACGAGCTGTTCGTCCGAGAGCTGCTGGACCCGGTCGGGGGCCTCGAGCAGCGCGGCGAGGCTGATGCCGAGCTTGCGGGCGAGCTGATCGAGCATGCCTTCTCCGAGGGCGTGGGTGAGGATGCCGACGACAACAGGGACGTCGAGGTCGGAGCGGATCTCACCGCGCTGGATGGCGGCGTGGAGGAGGGCGGTGAGCCAGGCATCGCTGGCGGCGGCGTTCTTGGCCGAGACCGCGGCGAGCTCGGGCTCCAGCTCGTGGTCGCGGAGGAAGCGCACGCCGAGGCGGGTGAGGAGGGGCTCTGTGGCGGCGAAGCGCACGCCGGCGAGGAAGCTCTGCTCCAGGACGGTCCAGATGTCGGCGCCAGCGGGCGGGGCGCTGGCCTGGATGGCGGCCATCTTCCGGGAGGCCATGTGCTCGGTGAGCAGCCAGCGGTAGAGATCAGCTTTTCCGGCAAAATACTGGTACATGCTGCCCTTGGAGATGCCCGCAGCCTCGACGATGCGATCGAGGGTCGCGCGGGCGTAGGGCTGCGCCGAGAACTCGGCGATGGCGGCAGCGATGATGCGCTGCCGCTTCTCGGGGCGGAGATTGTGGAAGGTCGGCTTCGGCACACCATCCTCCGGTTGTGACCAGTCAGTCATATGACCCGCCAGTCACTCCGTCAAGCGTATGATCCCCTCCATCGGAGGTCTCTTCCCATGCAGACGGCGCATGACATCCTGCAAGCAAACCCGCCCACCATCTCCCCCACCGCGAACGTCACCGCGCTCGCACAGGTCCTCGTCGACCATAACCTCGAAGGTATCTGCGTTGTCGATGACGATGGCCACCTCATCGGGGTCGCGACCGCCATGGACCTCATCTTTCAGGAGAAGCGGCCCCGGATGCCCGCTGTCTTCACCCTCCTCGACGGCGTCTTCACCCTCGGGCTCTCCCGGACCCGCGACGAGCTCGCCAAGATCGCCGGCACGTCCGTCGCCGACATCATGACGAGCAAGCCCCGGACCGTCTCGCCCACCACGCCCCTCGACGAGATCGCCACCCTCATGGTCCACCAGCACATCACCGTCGTGCCCGTCGTCGACGGCCCCCGGCTCGTCGGCTCCATCACCAAGCCCGACATCCTCCGGGCCGCCTTCCTCCACGGGGGTGCCGCGTGAGCTTCGCCATCGACAGCCCCTACTGCGTGCCCTTCGACGGCAGCTTCTCGGTCCCCGCAGCCCCCACCGCGCCGCCCCGGGGCGTGCCGGGCAAGAAGGCCCTCAAGGCCATCCTCAAGGAGCACATCGGCGCCATCGAGGACCTCCAGCGGAAGCTGTACGCCGAGGACCGCCGGTCGGTGCTGATGATCTTCCAGGCGATGGACGCAGCGGGCAAGGACGGGACCATCCGCGCGGTCATGTCGGGCATCAACCCCGCCGGCTGCCAGGTCTTCAGCTTCAAGGCGCCCTCCAGCGAGGAGCGGGACCACGACTTCCTCTGGCGCACGGCGGTCCGCCTGCCAGAGCGCGGCCGGATCGGCATCTTCAACCGCTCGTACTACGAGGAGGTGCTCGTCGTCCGCGTCCACCCCAACATCCTCAAGGGGCAGCGGCTGCCGCCCACTCCCCTCGAGGAGCTGTGGCCGCAGCGCCTGGAGTCGATCGCCGACCACGAAAAGCACCTTGCCCGAAACGGAACGGTCATCCTTAAGTTCTGGCTAAACGTCTCCCAGAAGGAGCAGGGCCGGCGGCTGCTGAAGCGGCTCGACGACCCCAACCGGACCTGGAAGTTCTCGTCACGCGACCTCGACGAGCGGGAGCACTGGCCCGCCTACATGGACGGCTACCAGGCGGCCTTGCAGGCCACTTCGAAGCCGTGGGCGCCCTGGTACGCGATCCCTGCGGACAACAAGCCGTACATGCGCGTCGTGGTCGCGGACATCCTCCGGCGCACGCTGGAGAAGATGGACCCGCGCTTCCCGACCCCCGAGACCAGCCCGGACGACCTCCAGGCCCTCCGCGACCGCCTGGTTTAGAGGACCACGACCACTGACGGGCCGCTGTCCTCTGCGTGGCGGAGGGCCTCGACCCGGTGCGGCCCCGCCTCCAGCCGGAAGCCGCCCTGGCGCGCGTCCCACCACGCGAGCCGCTGGAGCGGGACGCGCACCTCGACGGGGCTGGCCTCTCCGGCAGCCACGGCCACCCGCGCAAAGCCCCTCAGCTCGCGGCCAGGCCGCTCGGCGGCCTCACCGGGCGGGGCGACGAAGACAAAGACCACATCCACCCCGTCGCGCGGCCCGGTGTTGTGGACGGTCAGGGTGACCACCAGCGCCTCGCCCTCGACGACCGCGGCGAGCCCCTCCCAGCGAAACGAGGTCGTCGACAGCCCGGCCCCGAGTGGAACCGCCGCGCGGTGCCCGTCGCGGCCCAGCCGGCGGTATCCGTGCCACAGATCGTAGGTTACCGCCCGCGCATCGGGGTCAAACGGTGGGAGGTGGGCTGGATCGGCGGGCGTGGTGAAGGGCATGCGCCCGGACGGCGGCGCGTGGCCGTAGAGGATGTCTGCGAGGGCGTGGCCGCCCTCCATGCCGGGGTACCAGAGCACCAGCAGCCCCGCGGCGCCTTCCCGCCAGGGGTCGACCTCGACGGCGCTGCCGGCCATCAGCACGACGACGGTCTTGTCGTTGGCGGCAGCGACTGCCTCGATGAGCGCGATCTGATCGGCGGGCAGTGCGAGGCTGCGCCGGTCCCCGCCGAGCCCGAAGCTCTTCTGGAGCATGCGCTTCTGGATGCGGTCACCGGCCCACCGCACGAGGGCGACCATGCCGCGGGCCCACAGCTTCCGGATCATGCCCGTGGGTGGCAGCCAGCTCAGCGGCGCCGGCGGCGGGAAGCGGTGGACGAGGGTGTCGAGCGTGGGCGGGACGACCCGCTCTCCCTCTTCGTGGTGGGTGAGCCCGACGACGACCACTGCGACGTCGTGCCCTGCCGCGACGCGTGCGGCCTCGGCCGGGTCGGCGCCGTCGTGGAAGGTCACCGGCCCGGCTGCCGCCGCCTGGATGCCCGCGAGCGGTGTCACCACGGACACGGGCCGGGTGTCGGAGCTGCCCCGGTCGCCGAGGTTGGGCACCGCGGCGAGGCGGCCGATGACCGCGAGGCGGGCCTCTGGCGCCAGGGGCAGGAGGCCGTCGCGGTTCTTGAGGAGCACGATCGACTCTGCTGCGGCGCGGCGGGCGAGGGCGCGGTGCGCGTCGCAGGCGCGCAGGGTGGCGGGGTAGTCGCCTCCGGGGAGGCGCTGCTGCGCGCGGACGAGGCGCGCGACGGCCGCGTCGAGCCGCGCGACGGGCACGTCACCGCGCTGGATGGCTGCGGCGAGGTGCTCGGCGAAGACCATCTGAAACGGCAGCTCCAGGTGCTGGCCGGCGTTCATCGCCAGCGTGGCGTCGCGGATCCCGAAGACAAAATCGGTGAGCACAAAGCCCTCGAAGCCCCAGTCCTCGACGAGGATGTCGTTGAGCAGGGCGCGGCTCTGGCCAGCCCACGCGCCGTTGACGCTGTTGTAGGCGCTCATGACCGCCGTGGCGCCAGCGTCGACGCAGTCGCGGAAGTGGGGCAGGTACAGCTCGCGGAGCGCCCGCTCCGAGATCTGGACGTCGACGACGAAGCGGGCGTTCTCGATCGAGTTGAGCGCGAAGTGCTTGACCGTCGCCATCGCGTGCTGCTCGACGCCGCGGACCAGGGCCGCGCCCATCGCGCCGAGGCCGACCGGGTCTTCCCCGTAGGTCTCCTGGGCACGTCCCCAGCCGGGGTGGCGGAGCAGGTTGACGCACACGCCGCCGTACAGGGTCGCCCCGTGGGAGCGCACCTCCTTGCCGATGGCGTCCCCGATCTCGGCTTCGAGGGCGGGGTTCCACGTCGCGCCGCGGGCCATCGGCACCGGGAAGGTCGTCGCCCCGCCCTTGAGCACCACCCCGCGGGGGCCGTCGACGAAGGCCACCCCTGGCACCCCGAGGCGCGGCACCGCGCCAGAGCGGAACGGCCGCCGGTGGTAGATGTCCACCGCCATGCTCAACACCCCCGGCCAGAAGCGCGGGGCGCCCTGCACGACGGCGATCTTCTCGGCCAGCGTCATGGCCGCGACGGTCTCCTGGGCGTCCACGGTCAGCTCACCGTGACCTGCGCGGCGCGGGCGGCAAAGGTCTTCTTGAGCGCCCGCTTGAGCACGCTGGACTGCCCCGAGCGCGGGCAGAACAGCGCGTAGCCGTCGTCAGTGTCCAGCACCGCCTCGACATAGTCGTAGTAGTCGGCGTTCCGCTCGGCGCGCTGGCGGCGCTGCACGTAGCCGATCCGGCCCGCGTTGCTGCCGTCGCGCAAGATCTTGACCTGGACCGGGCCTGAGCGAATCTGGTCGAGGGTGCGGGCGAATTTTGCCCACTCGATCGCCTTCTCGTTGAGGCGGGGCGCATCCTGCGCGTCGAAGGTGTCGTCGTCGACGACCGAGAGCGCCGAGGAGCGGCCGAAGCTGTCTCGGATCGCAGCCGACAGCCGGCGGACCTTTCCGGCGGCGCAGCCGAGGGTGTCCTTTCCGTCGAAGCGCACGGAGACGTCCCGGCTGGTGGCGCGCTTCCGGGCGGCGCCGACGACCAGGCCGTCGTCGTCGATGGTCAGGTAGAACGCGGCGGTGTGCTTCTTGCGCAGCTCGACGCGGAGGGCACGCTCCTTCGCGCGCTGGGAGATCTTCTGCTCGACCCGCTCCCGGATGAGCGTGTCCTCGCTGCGGGCCTGCTCGCTGTCGAGCAGCGCGTGCGTGCCGGTGACCGCCTCGACGGCGCGCCCGAGCAGAGAGTCGGGCGCCGGCGGGGCGGGGTTGTCAGCCCGCGCGGTCTCGATCTGCGTGATGGCCTCGTCGAGGGCCTCGCTGATCTCCGTGCTGGCGCGGACCCGCCAGGTGCTGGCGCGCTCGGGACCCCAGCGGCGCGACGCCTCCTTGAGCGCCAGCAGCAGGACCTCCAGGTCGCCGTGGTGGCAGAGCAGCGTGAAGTTGTCGTACCGGACGAAGACCTCATCGTCCGAGAGGGAAGTGCGGGGGTAGCCGGTCACCCGCGACGCGCCGTCGATTCCATTGATTCCGACGGTGATGACAGCGTGGCCAGAGCCTCGGAGGGCATCTACAAACGCGTCATGTTCCATCGCGGCACCTCGGGGCTGGTACCAGAGAGGCTACCCGTCGCTGGCGTCGAGCGTGAAGCGCTGGGTAAAGACGGTGGCGAAGCTGAAGCCGGCGACCTGCCAGAACCAGACGCTGGTGACGAGGAAGCCGACCCCGAAGGCGAGCAGCCCGGTGAAGGACAGGGCCATCGCCGCCAGGGCGATGCCCCAGGCGCGCCAGTACGCCGCGCCGCCCTGCCGCACGCGGCCGAGCGCGCGTGCGGGGTTGAAGATCTCGGCGGGGTCGAGCGCGCGGCAGTAGTGGCTCATGTAGCCGGGGATCGCGACGACCGCGGCGCCCCACAGCAGGGCGCCGAGCGCGACGGCCCAGGCCCAGCCCTGCCAGGCGCCCAGCGCAGCGAGCCCGACGCCGGGGGCGCCGTAGCAGGCCATGCCGAGGAAGGTGATCGCGCCGTGCTTGAGCAGGTCGACGGGGTCGGACCACGCGGGCCAGGCGGGGCGACCGCTCTGGAGGTTGTGGACCACCCGGATCCGGTGGCCCATGTTGATGAGCCAGCCGACCACCGGCACCAGCAGCCACGCGGCGCCGATGAGGACTTCGCGGCGGGCCAGTGCGTGCTGGATCGGGAAGCGGAACGAGGCGCGGAGGCTCAGGGGCGTCCGCAGGTCGATGGGCTCATCCACGTCTGACTCCACGTCTGCGCAGAGCTTACCCGGCCTGACCGGCACCTTACAGGTGGGTCGTGGGGCACCTAGCGGGCGCCGACTTCCCAGACGGGAGGGATGATGTTTCAGGAAGGGTTTACCGAGAGCCTGGCCAAGCTTCCCATCTTCATGGGCCTCAGTCAGAACGAGCGGATCATCCTCTGCCAGGAGATCGGGCTCGTCTTCGACCTGATCGCTGGCGAGACCATCGCCGTCGAGGGAGAAGAGGACGACTCTGTGGTCATCGTGCTGTCGGGGCAGCTCTCGGTGCAGCTCCGGGGGGTCGAGCTCGCGCAGCTCGGGCCGGGGAGCCTGCTCGGCGAGCGTGCGCTGTTCGGGATCCCTGGGGCTCGGGGGGCGACGCTGACCACGCTGAGGCCGTGCAAGCTGCTGATCATCCCGCAGGCCCAGCTCCGCGAGGTCCGCACCCGCTACAGCCCGATCATGGCGCACCTGGAGGACAGGGCGCTGATGAGCATGGCCCGCCGTCTCCGGCGGACCCGCGACCACGCCGCGTCCGGCACGCACGTGCAGGCGACCTTCCGGCAGCCGCCGACGGCGAGCGCGAAGGTGACCATGCTGCTGTCGGCGCTCCAGGAGCACGGCCTGCCGCTGAAGGTCGAGCGGATGCGTCCGCGCAGCGTGTTGGTCCGAGAGGGCTCGGGCGTGCTGGACGCGTGGTGGGTCCACGAGGGCCAGGTGGGGGTCTACCACACCGACTGGGGCGGCTCGCACCGCCAGCTCTACAGCATGACGCCGGGCTGGTTCATCGGAACGGTCTCGCTCATCGGCGGGCAGACGACCGCGACGACGCTGGTCTCGGAGGCGCCGACGACGCTGCTGCGCCTGCCCCGGAGCATGTACGCCCGGCTGCGCGGCAGCGAGCACCCGCTCGCGCACCAGCTTCGCACGGTGTTCTGCCACCAGCTCAGCGCGAAGCTGTACACCGCCAACCAGATGCTGGTCCGCAGCGCAGCGTAGCTCTCGCACGCGGTAGTCTGCTGGCCCATGCAGACCCGCCACCGATGGTTTACCGCTGACGCCCGCACGATGCCGTACCTCGGAGACGGGTCGGCGCAGCTGGTGGTGACCTCTCCGCCGTACCCGATGGTCCAGATGTGGGACGCGGCATTCTCGTCGATGAGCCCGGCGGCTGGGGCAGCCCTGGCCGCGGAGGACGGCGGCGCCGCCTTCGAGCACATGCACACGGAGCTGGACCGGGTCTGGGCGGCCTGCTGGCGGGTGCTGTCGCCGGGGGGCTTCTTGTGCGTCAACATCGGCGACGCGACCCGGACGGTGGGTGGCCAGTTTGCGCTCTACTCGAACCACGCGCGCATCCTGACCGCGCTGCGTGCACAGGGCTTCACGACGCTGCCGGACATCCTGTGGCGGAAGCCGACCAACGCGCCGAACAAGTTCATGGGCTCGGGCATGCTCCCTGCTGGCGCGTACGTGACCTATGAGCATGAATATGTCTTGATCGCCCGAAAGGGCGGGCGGCGGATCTTCCGCACCAAGGCCGACCGGCAGCGCCGCTCTCGGAGTGCCTTCTTCTGGGAGGAGCGCAACGTGTGGTTCTCGGACCTGTGGACCGACATCCGGGGCACCCGGCAGGCGCTGTCCGGCGCCGCCCGCGCCCGCAGCGCGGCCTTCCCGCTGCCGCTGGCGCACCGGCTGGTGTGCATGTACTCCGCCTACGGCGACACCGTGCTCGACCCGTTCGCCGGCACCGGCACGACCCTCGCGGCGGCGCTGGCCGCGGGCCGCTCCAGCGTCGGCGTGGAGCTGGAGCCCGGCTTCGCCGAGGGCATCGCGGGCGTGCTCGGCAGCGCGGTGGAGACCGGTGCCGCGCTGGCGGCGCGTCGCCTGTCGGACCACGTCGCCTTCATCGCGGCGCGTCGCGCGCAGGACAAGATCATCAAGCACCACAACGTGCCCCACGACGTGCCCGTGATGACGCGCCAGGAGACCACGCTCCAGCTCGTCGTGCCGGCGGAAGTGGCCGAAGAACAGGGAACATTCGTCGCCAACCATGTACCCTTGAACAGCCAGTGAAAGACCACTGACCACACGACGCGCGCTACCATCCTCCCGCGAACCGGAGGACACAGTGCTTGCTCTGCTGATCAGCGTGGGGATGGGGTGCGGCGGATGCCCGGAGGGCTCCTCGGCCGGTGACGATGGGCTGTGCTACCTCGACGGAGACGACACCGGAGCCGCCGAGACCGACACCGACACCGACACCGACACCGACACCGGCGAGGACACCGACACGCCCACCAGTGTCGCGGCGCTCGGCGGTGGCACCCACAGCATGGACGCCTTCGACATCGTCGAGATCGCGACCGCCAGCGGTGACCAGCTCAGTCGGCCGATGGACATGGCGTTCAGCACCGAGCGGCCCGATGAGCTGTGGATCGTTGACCAGACCGATGATGCCATCGTCATCGTGTTTGATGCGCTGAGCGACGCGCGCACCAGCGGCTACTACTCAGGCTCCGAGGCGTCGCACTGGCTCGCGCAGCCCTCGGGGATCGCGTTCGGGGATCCCGGCTACGTGGCGACCTCTCACGAGAGCCTCGGCTGGGCCGAGGGAACCCAGCGTGACCCGGCCACCGAGATGGGGCCGAGCTTGTGGCCGACGGACCTGGAGCTGTTCGACGGCGGCCGCCCCAGCCACCTTGACATGGTCCACGACAGCGCGCTGTCTGGTGGGATCGCCTGGGAGCGGGAGAACATCTACTGGGTCCACGATGGCTACAAGGGCTCACTGACCCGCTACGATTTTGCCGAGCCCCATGAGCCCGGTGGGACGTACCACGACGACGCGACGGTCCACCGATACCTCCAGGGTGAGGTGGGGTACGTGGCTGGTGTGGCGGCACACCTCGCCTTCGACAGCAGCACCGACATTCTGTATGCCGCAGACCCCGCGAACAGCCGCATCATCGCGCTGGACACCGACACCGGTGAGGACGGCGGAGACATCCCCATCTCTGATGGTGGCATGCCCAGCGGGTTTACCGGTGACGTGCCGCCTCCGCATGGCAATGATCTGCTGGATAAGCACTATGTGATCGATGCCGACTGGTGGACCGTCGACCTGGAGGCCCCGCTGGAGGCGCCCGCCGGGCTGGAGCTGCACGACGGGCTGTTGTTTGTCACCGACAACACCACCGCCACCGTCTATGCGTTTGGGACAGATGGCACCCTCGTGGACTGGCTGGAGACCGGGCTCGCGCCGGGGAGCTTGATGGGGATGGCCTTCGACAGCGAGGGCCGTCTCTACCTCGCCGACGCTGGCGAGGCCCGCATCATCCGCCTCGACCTCCGCTGAAGGTCAAGGGCCTTCACCTCTTCCGTTTGGGTTGTTGATCCCTTTGGCAGGATGGCTGTTGGGGAGATGCTCCACACGTCGGTGGTTTTCTCGATTTCATCTTGGACGGCTTCTCCACCGTGGAGCACGGGAGGGGACCAAGGTCGCCCTCCCATGACCCTCCCCCCTTGGG
>Ga0316202_10002062_pt1 | contig 13858 bp, 13 predicted proteins | sample 3monrhotite_MG_FD_204934 | JGI IMG/M metagenome (GOLD analysis project Ga0316202, IMG submission 204934) | Microbial mat bacterial communities from mineral coupon in-situ incubated in ocean water Damariscotta River, Maine, United States -... | ecosystem: Environmental > Aquatic > Marine >... | reverse complement strand
CCATAAAGTTTAAATAAAAGCAACTCAAGGCGATTTTGCCCAACCAATTGAGTTCGTTGATTTACTGAATCTAAAATACCTGCCATTTCAACCTCGCTAAAAACCAAATGTATTTCATTATGTTACTGTAATTTCAATAATACAACAAAAAGGCACAGTTCTTGATTGTTTTGGTTCATACTTAACTTCAGCGCCTTAAAATTGACGCTGTCATTAATACAAACGTTGTTTATTGCTAATAAGCATAGACTAGTATTTAAATTAACTTAAAAAATTATTATTAAATTATGACCAAGTTAAAGATATTTATACCATTTCTATGCTTTTTGTTCCCCTTTGCAAGCTTTGCTGAAAGGTTTGACAGTGCTTATCTCGAAAACCTAGCAAAAACTTATATCAAGCAGCAAATTGTTATACCTGAAGCAGGTAATCGTAAAATTGAGATTACCCCTATTGACCCACGCGTAATCATCAAGCCTTGTGATCAACCTTTAACCGTTAATATACCGAAGAATTATACGAGTAGGAATATAAATGTAAAAATAAGTTGTGAAAATTCAAATCCATGGCAAATGTTTTTATCTGCAAAAATTTCAACTATAATTCCTATTGTAATCGCTAAAAATTACATCAGCAAAGGTTCTATTTTAGATTCATCAAATATTTATATTGTTAAACGAGATAGTTTTAAAATTAGAGGTGAATATTTTTCTGATTTAGCAGCGCTGATTAACAACAAAGCGGTTACCTCGATTGCTAAAGGAAAAACAATAACGAAAAAAAATATATGTTTGGTTTGTAAGGGCGAAAACGTTACTATTGTAGCAAGTGCTAAAAATTTCGCGATACAAACTGATGGTATCGCATTATCTAATGGTACTTTAGGGCAAGTTATTCAAGTTAAAAATAAACGTTCGAAAAGAACAATTACAGCACAAATAATTGCCGAAAATCATGTTAAAATTAATTTATAATTTAACAGATTTTTACTTAAGTTATTGGCGTTTTGGCCGATACAAAATTAGAGAGAAAACAGAGTTATCTGTAGGAAAACATTATGGCTATTAATATCAATAACTTGAGTAACACTACTCAAGTAAAACAAAAGGTTGAACAACAAGTTCAAGTTAAACAGCAAGCAAGTCAAGCTGCAGTAAAGTCTGAACAGGTTAAGCATTCTGGCCAAGACTCTGTATCGATAACTCCGCAAGCTAAGCAATTACGTGAACTTCATAAAAAAGCCAATGAAGCACCAGTGATAGATCAAAAGAAAATTGACCAGCTTAAAAAAGCAATAATATCAGGTGAATACAAAGTAGATGCTGAAAAGTTAGCGCATAATATGTCTAACTTTGAATTTAGCTTGTAAGTATTTATTATGAATTCTGCGAATAGTGACATTCAAAATATTACGCAACTTCTTAGCCTGCAAAAAAATGAGCTTGAAAAATTGCATAATTTATTAACCAATGAACTCGCTATATTAAAAGCAAGAGATTTAAGCGAACTTGAAAAAAAAGCACAAGAAAAAGAACTGTTACTAAAAAACATCAACCAATTAGATCAAGCACTCAGTCAAAAAACCTCTTTAAAAGTATTACAAGAAGATGAAAATTTTTCAGCGCAGGTAGCAGAAATAACTTCATTATTATCTGGTTGTAAAAAACAAAATGAAATAAATGGGCAAATTATTAATAATAGCCAAATTGCTATTAATCGTTTTAAAAATATGTTGCAGCACAGTATTGCGAATAACTCGATGACTTATGATAATAAAGGCAAAACAAACATCAACTTAAATTCTATTGGCATTAAAGCTTAATTATTAACCCTTAGAAGTGCCGAACATATAATCTCATTAAAACTAAATACTTAAAAAACATCTCATTAAAAATATTCAACTTTTTTGATTGTTCGTTCACGTTTTTGGCTTTGATATAACTGATAAACTTCTTTGAAATCTAAACTTAATTCAGTAACATAAGCATCACCAACAGGATAGCTTTTCACAACTTTAGCCCCTCGAATGATGCCATTAACAGACGATTTTAAAGACTGGTTCTGTATTAATAAATCTGACATTGTTACTGAACTATTAATTTTTTGCCCAAAAACCTGTTCAGCTAATTCAGCATAAGCCGCTATCTTAGAAGCATTAATTGCCATTAACATGCGTTGTGTTTTATTTTTTGATCTTTGCGAGCTAATTGGTGCATATCCCGTCGCTGTAATGATTGGGAATACTTTAGGTTTAACACTCTGCCATTGTACGCGCTTGTCATAAATAGATGAACAAGCATTAAGGGCTAAGAGAACAACACTACATAAAATTAACTTACTATATTTTTTCAACATCGCCTACATACTCTTATATAATAGCTATCATGCTAAGGATGAATTTTCACAGCACGATCTTCATTAACCAATTCTGATTGTTCACGAATAATCATACCATCACGAATTTTCACATTATCATCATTTTTAATTTGGTCACTTAGTACCCACTCAGGTATAAACGATTGAGCAGTTGCTACAACGACATGGGATTGCATACCAATCATGCGCGCATTTACCATAACGCCATTTTCTTGCTTCATCATGGTTCCGGTTACGACGTAGTCAATTATCTGGCGCTCAGGTAATTCTTTCCAATCTCGACTAAAAACATAATCGCCCTCTTTAGTTACGCGTATATAACCCGTAGTTTTATAATCAACAACAACATAGCCATGACGCTGTAATTCATGAATAAAACTTTCTGAAAGCTGATTTCCTAGCCAATTGGTCGATTCAAGATCGGCCAGATTAACAAATGAGGCAACCCCTATTGGCGTTTTAGGGTTGACAAAGGAACTGCTATTAATCATTTGATATGTCAATCCTTTAACAACATCATTGATTGCATGTGTTGGTAGATCGTAACTATCAATTTCACCTTTGTTTGCATTTTTTACATGATAAAAATTATTATCTTTCTTTCCCATCATAGAACAAGACACTAAGACAGGTATGCACAGTGGTATTAGCCATTTTTTCATTGAGTGCTCCTCAACATATCATTTACAACATTAAAATAACCTGTCTTTTGAAAGACAAACGTATTCATTACTAGTAATTTCAATGCATATTTTGCGCCAAAATAAAGCCAATTTAAAGTTGTATTTCTTAGGCATAATAAATGCATAATCAAGGGATAAACTTAAGATATGACTATAGTGCTTAAATTAACACGATGATACGCGCTATTAAATGCAGTTGCGGGATGTATTATGAACGCTAAATTTTTTTTCTTTATAACTTTATTTTGTAGCTTTTCTGCTCATTGCCAATGGTTTGAAGCGCAAGGTCAGGCGGTGATTAGAAACAATGATAACCAAGCGGCAAGATCTCAAGCAACGCAAAATGCTTTGAAAAAAGCGTTATTAGTTGCCGGTGCTTCGGTTTCAAGCATACAACAAGTTGTCAATGGTTTACTTACTCAAAATGAACTGAGTATTAGAGCAAGTGGCAGTGTGCAAGCACTTGAACTGGTAGATGAGATTTATCATGATGATATAGTCACCGTTACCATTAGAGCTGATATTTTAGCACAAGAAAGGCAATGTTTTTCAGCATATTACCGTAAAGGGCTGCTATTAACGAAAAGTCACTTAGTGCACAGAGAACAAGCCAATATTGGTAATATTTATGCAATTGACACAACATTAATCCTCAATTTAGCCCAACAATTAAAAGAAAACAGCCACTTTGCAGATGTAAAGCTTGCCTTAAAAAACAAAACAAATTTCTCTCAATATAATCAAGGTATTTATAGCTCAGCACTGAAACCTCTCTCGATGTCTTTAGCCAGTATGACTAATAGCCAATACATTTTTTATTCTGAAATTGAAGATATATCTTTTGATAGTAAAGTACAAAACGGTTGGCAATTTTGGCAAGAGGATGTTTTTGATCGTAATTTCAAATTAAATTTATATGTCTATGATGGTACAAATGGGGAAGTTATTTTTGATAAAAAATATCAGGGAACAGCTCCTTGGCTATTTTCAAAACGCGCAAACGTAGATGTTAACAGTGAAACATTCTGGCATAGCGAATACGGTGAAATGGTTAACGAACTTTTGTCCCGTATAGTTATGGATATTGATGACAATATTATGTGTAAACCTACTCGCGGAAAAATTCTAAATGTTGCTGGTAATAAAATTTTAATTAATTTAGGTGCAAAGCAAGGCGTTAAAATTGGTGATGAATTTTCACTATTACATTTGAATAACTTTGTGAATTCTCTAGGGGAAACTTATGCTGGTTTTAATGTGAGTAATTATAAAGTGAAAATTACTCAAGTATCTCAGCAAACAGCTAAAGCCATCACCTTAGATAGCACTCTATTAGGTAATATTCAAAAAGATGATTTAGCGGTAAGATATTAGCTTAGAAATCGGTTGAACTAATTAAATTCAACCGATTTTATTTCGAATGTTGTATTAAAAAGTGCTTAGTGCTTTATCAAGATCGGCAATAATATCTTCAACGTTTTCTAACCCAATAGAAACGCGGATCAAACTATCGCTAATCCCTGCAGCTAACCTTTCTTCTTGAGAATAAGGAGAATGCGTCATCGAGGCAGGATGCTGAATTAATGACTCTGCATCGCCTAAACTTACCGCAATAGAAAACAATGATGTACTATTGATAAAGTTTTCACCATCCTTTAAATCCCCCTTAATTTCAAAAGCAATAACACCACCAGCAGCTTTCATTTGTGTTCCAATAAATTTATTGCCTTCATGACTGGCTAAACCAGGATAATAAACACGATCAATTTTATTGTGTTGTTCAAGATATTCAGCGACACGCTGAGCATTACTACAATGGCGTTCCATACGAATAGGTAATGTTTTTATACCTCGCAATATTAACCATGCATCATGAGGACTCATCGTGGCACCAATATCTTTAAGTGCCGTCATTTTTATTTCGCTAATCATTTCCTTACTACCGCAAATAATGCCAGCAACAACATCTCCATGACCATTTAAATATTTAGTCGCACTATGAACAACAATATCAATACCAAATTTTGCCGGTTGCTGTAAAACTGGCGTTAAAAAAGTATTATCTACAATTGAAATTAAATTATGCTTTTTAGCTATTGTCGCTATTTTTTCTAGATCAAGTACCACTAAATTTGGATTAACGGGCGTTTCTAAAAAAACAATTTTTGTATTTTCTTGGATAGCTTTTTCTACATTTTCTGGCTCGGTCATGTCGACAAAAGTCACTTCAATACCAAACTTGGTTAACATATGGCTCATTAATGCATATGAACAACCATAAACTGCTTTTGATGAAATTAAATGATCACCCGCTTGTAAGTTTGCTAATAAAGCACCAGAAACAGCGCCCATACCCGTAGCTGTAGCGGCAGCATCTTCCATCCCTTCCATTGCGGCAACACGATTTTCTAATTGGCGAGTAGTAGGATTTCCTAAACGACTATATATATAACCGCCCTCTTCTCCGGCAAAGCGTGATGCACCTTGAGCTGCATTATCAAAAATAAAAGTTGATGTTTGATATAAAGGTGTTGCTAAAGAACCAAATTGTTCATCATTAATTCGGCCAGCATGAATGGCTTGGGTTTCAATATTTTTGCAGTTACTCATAAACGTCTCTACTGTAGGTAAATATGAATAAAACCTTCAATCATTTTATTTATTGTTATGGTTTTAATTAAGTTAGTATTACCCCTGCTTAGAGCAAAGACCTAGCCAACAATAAAAATCATATAAATTTCATAGGATTAGCTTAAAAAAGCATTATTCACCACCACGCTTGTAATAAAATTATTACAAGCAAAGTAACTATTATTAAAATAATAGTATTAATTCATTATCAAAAGCCTTTATGATAGTAAAAAATAGCACAATAAACAGATATGTAATTATTTCATTACTGTACTAAAATAATTACAACCAGAAGAAATAAAGCATATGAGATTAAAAATACAATCTACCGATAGAATTGGTATTAGCCAGGAAATTCTTTCTATTTTTGCCAAACAACTTTGGAATATAAAATCTGTTGAAGTAGAACCTTGTATTACTTATGTTCATATTGATGAAAAAAATCTTGAAATAAGCCAAGTTCTTCGTTCAATAAAAGAAATTTTTGGTATAGAAAATTGTCAACAAATCGATTTACTGCCATCAGAAAGAAGTGCACAACACCTTAAGGCATTATTAGCCAAAATACCGGATCCTATTTTTGACATTGACCATTTAGGAAACATATTGGCCGTAAACAATTCTGTTTTAACATTAACAGAATCTAAAGATACCGAAATCACAACTCTCTCTATTTCAGAGTTTATTGAACCAAATATTATTCAGCCCCTATCTAACGAAGCACAAAGTATTGAAGTAAGCTTTTTAGGAAAAGCCTATATTGCCGATATAACCCCCGTAGTTAATAATAAACAACTACAAGGCGCGGTTATAATATTAAGGTCTATCAACATGCTTGGCAGACAAGTTTCTCTGCTACAAAACAATAACATAGAAAGCCTTGATAATATTATTGGTCAGTCAGCGCAAATAAAAACATTAAAAGAGCAGACCATTCGGTTCGCCGAGTTAGAATTACCCGTACTAATTTCAGGTGAAACTGGTACAGGAAAAGAGTTATTTGCTCGAGCGTTACACGAAAAGAGTGCAAGAGCACTAGCACCATTTTTAGCCATAAACTGTGCCGCATTACCTGAAAATTTATTAGAGAGTGAATTGTTTGGTTATGCTTCAGGCGCCTTTTCTGGGGCAAAACGAAGTGGTAAACCGGGTTTGTTTGAATTAGCCAGTGGTGGTACCGTTTTTCTCGATGAAATTGCTGAAATGTCGGTGTACTTACAAGCAAAACTTTTACGCTTTTTACAAGATCTTACTTATCGACGCGTGGGCGGAACTACCGAGTTAAAAGCTGATGTGCGTATTGTTAGTGCCACTCATCAAAACTTACTTGAATTAGTTGAAAGCAAACAATTTAGAGAGGATTTATTTTACCGAATTAACGTGCTAAATATTAGTTTACCGCCATTACGTGAACGTAAAGAAGATTTAATTCTGTTAGCAAATTATTTCATTATAGAAGCTTGCCAACAAACAAATCAACAACCAATTATCCTCTCAGAATCTGCGGCAATAGCGCTACAAAAATATAACTGGCCAGGAAACATTCGACAGTTACAAAACATTTTATTTAGTGTTGTGGCACTATCTACTAAAAATACAATTTCACTCGAAAATATTGAACAAATATTAAGCCAACAACATATTAAAAATTTTATAGCAACAACAGAAAACACTAATATCGATATCTTTAAAGATTGGAATGATGCTCAAACAAATTTTGAAAAAAACTTACTTACCCAGCTTTATCCTTTGTATCCTACTACCCGAAAATTAGCCCAACGGCTTAATGTTTCACATAATAAAATAGCAATAAAGCTACGTTTATACGATATAAAAAAATAACGTTTAGCTAAACATAGTGTCATATTTTTACAAAAAATTCTTATATCAACAGCTTTTATTTGTTCATCAATAGCGAGAAAACTCTTTAAAATATCCGTATGACCTTGCCCTCCAATAGCAAGAACACCAGCATTGGCATGTTACTGCATTTTGCATACATTCTTAAGTTTCTATGCCACCAACTCGATGATACTAACGCTCCTTAAAATCTCCTGTTATTAAAAACCATACAAAAAATCGATTGTAATTATTACTACCCTTATATTTTTCTTAATTAACGTACAAAGTAAATTACATATTACACAATAAAAACGCGACTGATTTTTGAAATTTATCCGATAATAAGGTAACTTAATATCAGTTTAGGTCTAACTGACAAAACTGTTCTGATATTGCTAGAAGCAATAAATAATAAATAATAAATAATATATAATAGGTAGTATGTAGTAATTTATTATCGATAATAAAATAAGGGATGTTGCCATGTTTAAGCTTGATAAAATATTGCGCGCTTTATGTTTTTTATCAATTTTATTAATCATTCAAAGTTGTGATAATCAAAACAGCAACATTAACCAATTAACATTTTCAAAACAGCCGATAAAATCTGACAAGAATTACTCCTTTGCTATACATCCATTACATAATCCTGAACGACTTTTTAAAATTTTTAATCCTTTAATCTTGTATCTCTCTAAACATATTAAAGGTGTTACATTTACATTAGAAGCGTCTAGAAATTATGCCGATTTTAATAAAAAAATGGATAAAAAACTTTTTGATTTTGCATTGCCTAATCCCTATCAGACAATTCAAGCCATTGATAACGGATATAATGTTTTTGCCAAAATGGGTGACGATAAAAATTTCAGAGGCATAATAATAGTACGAAAAGATAGTACTATTAAAAAATTTTCCGATCTTAGGGGAAAAAAAGTAAGCTACCCTGCTCCTACGGCTTTAGCAGCAACTATGATGCCTCAGTACTTACTTTATAAAAATGGCATTAATGTATTAAAAGATTTAACCAATATATACGTTGGCTCACAAGAATCCTCTATCATGAATGTCTATTACAAAAACTCCGACGCCGCTGCTACATGGCCAACACCTTGGCTGGCACTTCAAAAGGAACGGCCTGAGCTTACAAAGGAGTTGTATGTGAAATGGGAAACCCCGCCACTAATCAATAATAGTTTAGTGGCTAAAAACAGCATCCCTAAAGAAATGATACAGCAAGTGACTTTCTTACTTTTATCATTAAACAACTCTAAAGAAGGTCTAGAGATATTACAAAGAATGGAGCTTTCAACATTTCAAAGTGCTTCAAATAATACCTATGATGTTATAAGAAGTTTCATAAAGGAATTTTCGTTAAAAGTTAGACCAATATGAATATACTCTTAAATGTAAAAAAATTCTGGGCTAGCTCAATACATAGACAATTATCAATTGGGGTAATTCTTACCCACGCTATTCTTATGTCTATCTTTGTATTTGATTTGGTTGAACAAGAAAAAAGCTTTTTACTTAAACAAAGTGAAAGAACAGCCACCTCGTTATCTAAAGTTATCGCAATAAGTGGCACATCTTGGTTTTTATCTAATGATTTGATTGGATTAGAAGAAATAATAGCAGCTCAAAAAGAATTAAAAGTTTTGAACTACGCAATGTTTATTGATAAAAGCAATAAAATACTCGCATATACCGATAGAACAAAAGTTGGGCAATATTTATCCGATAATATCAGTTTAAAATTACTCAATGCAGAAGCAAAAACTCAAATATTATTTAAAAACGACATAAACTTGGACGTAGTATCTCCAATTTTTTCAAATAAAATGCATGTCGGGTGGGTAAGAGTAAATATAAATCGAAAATTAATTGCAAATAATATTAACTTAGCCAAACTTCGTGGTTTTTCATATAGCTTAATTGCCATTCTTGTGGGAATACTATTTGCTCATTATATGGCGAAAGGATTAACCGCTTCAATTAGACAACTGATTAAGATTAGTAAAGAAGTTGAAGATGGAAATCGGTTGGTAACATATGATGTAGAGCGCTCTGATGAATTAGGGATATTAAGTAACAGTTTAAACGCTACTTTAAAAGTGTTATCAAACAAAGAAAACCAGCTTTTATCACATAAAGAAACATTAGAAAAAGAAGTATTTCAAAGAACGAATGAATTAAGAGAAGCAAATATTCAGTTAAATAAATATAATAAAAAAATTCAAAGTGATAAAGTTGAACTAGAAAAGTCATACGGTAAACTACTAAAGTATAAAGAAAAACTTGTAGAACAAGAAAAGTTTTCACATTTAGGTAAACTAACCGCTGATATAGCGCACGAATTAAACACCCCGTTAAGTGTGGCGATTACAAGCAACTCAATTGTAGAACATGAAACTGAAAATATAATAAAGTTAATAAACCAAACGCATTTAAAGAAACAACATTTAGTATCTTCTTTAGCAACGATTCAAAATGCATACGATTTATCAAACAGAAACTTACTCAGATGTACAAGCTTAATAAACAATTTCAAAAAAATTTCATCTGATCAATTTTTAGAAGACATTAAAGACGTAGCTATTTTACTTTACATTCAGGATGTAGTTGATACCTTAGCTGTGATCCTCAAGAAAGAAAATATTCATTGCTTAGTACAAGGCTGTAATCCTACGATTAAAATTGATCCTGGCCTCATCTCACAAATCATAACAAATCTAGTTTCTAATTCTATTATTCATGCTTTTGAAAATATTGAAGATAAAAAAATCATTATTACTGTTACTGAGCAAGAGCAATGGATCATATGCCAGTATCAGGACAATGGTATTGGCATGCTAGTAGATAGTAAGCGTCCGGTGATCACCACCTAACTAATTTTTACATTCCAAGGTAACAGTTGTTCAATATCACAATCTTTATGACTTAGTTGTTCAAGACAATGGGCAATATAGTCGAATGGTATTAAGTCGTTGGCTTTCGCTGTTTCGATGATGGAGTACAGCATGCTACTTGCGTTTGCACCATTGCTGGTATTACAGAACAACCAATTTTTCCGTTTATGTTGATATCAACATAAACGGAATTATGTGCAGTTCCCCGTTATGTGTAGTTAATGTCGTAAAGTACCGATTTAACATCACTTTACGACATAGCCAGTCCACATAATCAAAGGCTTTCTAAGAAGAGCAATATATCTTCGCTTTTGCCATTGATCGTTGAATTGGGATTTGCACCAACTACTGGTAGTTTTGCAAGTGCTTCTCGTTTCATTTCAATGTCAGCTTGCATATATTGATGAGTTGTTTCGAGCTTTGCGTGTCCAAGCCATAATGCTATTACCGTCAAATCAACGCCAGATTGCAATAAGTGCATGGCTGTTGTGTGCCGAACCGAGTGTGGTGATATGTGCCTATTTTTCAGCGAAGGACATACTTGACTTGCTTTTTTAACTGCGCAATCCAAACGCTGTTTGACACCGAATCTTGTTATAGCCTCGCCATAACGATTGGGTATCAATGCAGCAGTTGGACTTTGTGGTAACTCTACTAACCATCGTTTTAATTCAGTTACTGTTCTCGACCACATAGGCACAATGCGCTCTTTACGGCCTTTACCAAAAAAATGAATGGCCTGTTGTCGCGCTAAATCCACATCTTGCACTTGTAGCTTAACCAACTCCGATACTCTTGCTCCGGTGTTGTATAGGATCAAGAGTAAAATATAGTCTCTGCGTCCAAACCAACAAGTGCGGTCGGGTACGTTGAGTAAAACGTCAATTTCATCCTTTGTAAGGTAATCAAAGGTAAAATGATCTTGTCGTTTTTCAGGGATTGCCATGACAGGCTGCATATCAGCCAACAAATCGGGTTTATCGGTAATAGCAAAGCGTAAAAACGAACGTATCGCGGTTAAACGCGCATTGCGCGTTTGTACTTTATTATTGCGCTCATCTTCTAGGTATTGCAAAAACAGTATGACGATATCTGCGTTGATATCATTAAAACAAAGTGTTGATATGCACTTCTTCTGCTTGTTTGCAATGTAGGGTAAAAACAACTTAAAGGTGTCCCGATAAGCACTGACAGTATGCTTGCTAAGCCGTCGTTGGTTGATAAGGAATGAGTAAAAGTAGCGTTTTAATGAACTGGCTAAATCAGTACTTGTTACGTTAGCTTGGGCTTTCATAATACACCTCCCTTGTTACTGTATTTAGCGAACTTATCTGCTGCTATCGACATAAGGTCTGGGATTGCCGTAATGTACCAGTAAGTGTCGCTGACTTTTTTATGCCCGAGGTAACGCGATAGCTGGGTCACTTTAGTATTTATGTCCTCATCATTTTTATACCATGCAAGTACACGTTGGCACACAAAGGTATGTCGCAAGCAGCACCTATTATGCGTTCACGTTATCCTCAAATAGAAGTAGACTCAAATTCTTTGTATGTACAGCAAGGTAATATCTGGAGCTCTGCGGGTGGATCTGCTGGAATAGACTTAGCGCTAGCCATTGTAAGAGAAGATTTCGGTGAAAAAATTGCTATGGATATAGCTAAACGACTAGTTATTTATGCTCACCGACCAGGAGGTCAACAACAATTTAGCTCTATGTTAATAAATCAATATAACCACGTTGGAAAACAGCAAAAAATACTCTGTTGGATAAAAGACAATGCTGTTCAAATACAAAGCATAGAAGAAATTGCTGAGTATTGGGGAATGAGTTTAAGAAATTTTCATCGTTGTTTTATTAAAGATGTCGGTGAGACGCCTGCTCAATATTTAGAAAAGATAAGGATCGAAAATGCCATTATGTTAATGCAAACAAAACAACAACCTTTAAAAATAATTGCCCAACTATCAGGGTTTGGCACAGACCAAAGGTTAATTAAAGCGTTTAAACGGCATTTTGGTATAACCCCCTCAGAATACCGAGAGCATCATACTATGCCAGCTGTATTTAACATCTAACACAATGCATGCATAATTTTAAACCGCCTTATTTGCTATTCCGAAGGTAACGAACTTGGAGTGTAATAGTTCACTGCGATAATTTTCGTACTACTCAAGATCCTTAGTTACGTACTTTAAGTTACTAAACTGGATAAAATGTACCTTTTCTTATACTCTATTTGTAGATACTAGAAGCCCCTGTATGAGGATAATTGTCACTTACCCCATACCTGATTATATAACTTAAACTACTTTCAATACTTATTTGGCAATTATGGATAAACTAACCAGTAACAATAACAATGAATCTGACAAGTTAAACAATACGGTTAGTGATGTTGTTGAAGATAAAGATAAAAATGAATCCGTTCATCTTAATTTTATCTACGACAAAAATAAAAATTTATATAAATACGTATTCAAAAATAAATGTGTACACGGCGATAGCTTTTTTTCTATGTTTGATAATGATGAACTATTAAAATTTGCAAATATAGCGCCTGTGGAGCAAATAGATAAACAACAGCAAACAACAACCGTTACCTTTAAAGAAATTAACGGTGAGCCACTGTCAAATAGAAAGTTTCTTGTTAAATTATCAATAATACAAGCAATTTATATTGTTAAACAAATTGCACTTTACCTAAAGCACATACATCAAAAATCTTATGTGTCTCATACCTTACGCCCAGATCACATAGTTTATGATCTGCAACTTAATAAAGTCACAATAATACCTGCACTACATAAAGCAAATGAAAAATGTTGCTCTGACGTTATTGATGATAAGTATCAATGTGCGTATGCGTCACCGCAAGAGATAGAAAAAATTGAGAAAATTGATTATAACGGAGATTACTATAAGTTGGGCTTGATATTTTATGAGCTTATTAAAAAGAGCCATCTAATCGATTATTTCAACTTAAGTATCAAACAGATAGCAGAGTTTCACCTCTCTGACAAACAGATACATATCAGTATTTCTAACAAATGCACTAACAAGGTCTTGAATAAAATAGTATCCCGACTATTAACGCGTAAAATACATATTAGGTATACGACAGGATTAGAATTAATTGATGATTTAACGTTTATTGAAGGAAATATTGATGATGAAAGTTTAGACAATCAGAGAATAATTCAGCATAGAATAAATAGTTACGTATATAGCCGTGACTTATACAACAAAACGTTCAATGTGATCGATAAAATAACGACGAACAATATACGAAATATTGTTATTGGTGGTTATTCTGGTTATGGAAAAAGTAAATACATTAGTTCAATTAAAACGAAATGTTTCGCTGCGGACTATACCTTTCTAAAAGGAAAATATGAGCAGTATAATATTGATTT
>Ga0316202_10002060_pt1 | contig 13861 bp, 12 predicted proteins | sample 3monrhotite_MG_FD_204934 | JGI IMG/M metagenome (GOLD analysis project Ga0316202, IMG submission 204934) | Microbial mat bacterial communities from mineral coupon in-situ incubated in ocean water Damariscotta River, Maine, United States -... | ecosystem: Environmental > Aquatic > Marine >... | reverse complement strand
AGGCCGCTCCCCTAAAGGTGAGAGCGGCCTTTTTCTTATGCCTGGTCGGGGCGAGAAGATTTGACTCGGTGCGTCCATGCACCTCGCCCTTCGGGCGCCTTTGGCGTCCGGAAATGCGTCCTGCATTTCCGTGAACTTCGCATGAAATAGGGGTCGAACCGAGATTAAGTTGTTGCACAGAAAGGCGAATGTGTTTGGAACCTGCCAATTCCAGGCAATCTTTTACCAAAGCTTTGTGAAAAGATTAGAGGTCAGGATGAGAAGATTTGATTCGGATCGCCTTCGAGCGATCCTCACCCTAAAGGGCGCCTGCGGCGCCCAAAACCGCTTCCTGCGGTTTTGTGATCTTCCGACCCCTGCCTCCGGAATCCAGATCCTGGGTGTTAACTGATTGTTTTTATTGATCGATCAAGACGCGTCCACGGACAAGAATGCAGTACTGTGTATAACGATGCAGGACTGGCTCCCGCAAAGCTCCCACACACATGTACGGCCAACATTGTAATATTTTAAAGATTCGATAATACTAGAAATATAGTTGAAATGTTTCTCAGCGAGGTGTACCTTCCGGTTATGAAACTTGAAAAGGCGGCAAAACAGCTCGAGGCGCTGGGTAACCCAACCCGGCTGGCCATCTACCGGGTCCTTATTCGGCACGGGCAGGATGGTTGCCCTGTCGGTGAAATCAGGAAGAAACTCGACATCCCTGCATCAACGCTTTCACACCACATCGCCAAACTGATGAACGCGGGACTCATCACACAGGAAAGGGACAGTCGCAGCCTGTTTTGCAAAGCAGACTTCACGAACATGAATGCCCTGATGACATTCCTGGCTCGTAACTGCTGTGCCGAAGAATCATGCTTCCAGGTGGCCAGTTAGCAGGCGTTTTTTTTAATCGAATAGTTCGATAGTTCTAGTATATTGGAGAATAGCATGATTCCGAATCAATCCTGTTGTGACGCGGTCGACAATGCGTACGGTACAGAGAGCCGGGAGAAGCCCGGCAGTGACATCATTGACTACCTGAAAAGCATCGACAGGACCTGGCTCCTGATCGGGCTGATTTTCCTCGCAATCGCGATCGGGTTGCCGTCACATTTATTAAACAGCGTCCGGTTCACAGTCAACAATTTATGGAGCATTGCTCCGTTCTTGCTGCTGTCTGCAACCGTGGCGGGCTATCTTGAAGCTGCAAGCGCCGATCGGATGATTGGCAAGGTGTTCTCCGACCGTGTCGTCCTGGCGATCGTTTCAGCCGCCGTTTTCGGAGCTCTGTCTCCATTCTGTTCATGCGGGGTTATTCCTTTGATTGCTGCATTGTTGGTAGCCGGCGTTCCGCTGGCGGCGGTGATGGCATTCTGGGTGGCCTCACCGATCATGTCTCCATCCATGTTCGTGGTCACTACAGCCGGCCTCGGTGTGGAGTTTGCCGTCGTGAAGATGTTCTCGGCCATCGCTGTTGGGTTGTCTGCTGGCGGTTTGACTTTGCTTTTGCAGCAAATGGGCGTATTCAGGAGCCCTCTACGGTCGTCACTCGTATCGTCCTGTGGAGGCGACGATCCCGCTCACAAGCTCAAGAATGGCGTGACGGCGTGGCGCGTCTGGCAATATCCGGAGCGTGTTGAGGTTCTGCGGGAAAAGACGTCGGCCATGGTGCTGTTCCTTGGTAAATGGCTGACACTGGCATTTGTGTTGGAAAGCCTGATGATCACCTACGTGCCCGCCGAACTGCTTGGGCAATGGCTGGGTTCTGGTTCATCCTGGGCGATACCATTGTCTGCCGTGATCGGAGTTCCAGCTTATCTGAATGGTTTTGTGGCGGTCCCCGTCGTGGCCGGTCTAATCGAAAACGGCATGACACCGGGTGCTGCGCTCAGCTTCATGCTGGCTGGCGCCATGACCAGCATTCCTGCCGCCATAGCCGTGTTCTCACTGGTCAAGCGGGCCCTGTTTTTCTGGTATGTCCTGCTGGCATTGGTCGGTGCAATGGCAGCGGGTTGGTCCTACCAGCTATTTCTTACACTGACTTGAGCGATTCGTGCGAGCACAGATGGAGATGAAAATGGATACCCCTACAAAATTTCTTTTCGTCATGGATCCTTTCGAGACGCTAAATCTGGAAACTGAAACGTCGCTTGTCCTGATGCAGGAATTGATTGAGCGAGGGCAGGGCGTCTACTGGCTGCAGCAGGAAGGTGTCGCCCTGGTGTACGACCAGCCTATGGGGTTGGTGTCTCGCGTTACAGGTGCCGATCCGTTGGGGCGCGAGGAACCGGGCTGGTCGAATTTGAATTCGTTTGATGCAGTACTGGTGCGAAAAGACCCACCCTTCGATACCGAGTACCTTCAGCTAACCCTGATTCTTGATTATCTCGATCCTGGTGTCGCCCAATTCAATGACGTGAAAGCACTCAGAAATTTCAATGAAAAGATGCTGCCGCTGCGCTGGCCGGAGTTCACGCCACCTACATTGATCACCATGAACGCTGATCAGCTCGAGCAATTCACCATCGAACACCAGAGACTTGTGTTGAAACCGCTAAACGACTGTTCCGGGCGCGGTATTTCAAGAATCGATTGGGATGAGCGTGGAGATTTCCGTGTGCGGATTGGCGAAGCATTGAGTGATGCTGACGGGAAGGTCCGCTTCCTCGTGGCCCAGAAGTACCTGCCGGCAGTGAGCATGGGCGACAAGAGGGTTTATCTTGTAAACGGCGAACCGGTTGGCATGGTCAACCGGATCCCACAGCCCGGCAGCTATCTCGCTAACATTCACCAGGGGGCACAATGTGAGCCTGCACAACTCAGCGCCAGGGAAAGCCATATCATCAATACCATCACGCCCTTCCTGCTCGATCAAGGAATCTTCCTGGCTGGTGCCGATTTTATCGATGGTTACCTGACGGAGCTCAACATCACAAGCCCTTCGGCAATCCGGCAGATTAATGAGGTGAGTGGCGAACAGGTGCAGCACAGAATTGTTGATGCAATGCTGGCAAGAACAGGCCGAAAATCATGTTTTGCGTGGAAGGCAGCACGCACGTTTTGCGGCCCTCACGTCGGGCAGCAACACCGTTCGACACAAGAACAGCATCAGTGTTGCTGAGTCGCCCCTCGTTGCAGGGTATGTAGTCTTTCGTTGTTGGCGATATAGTAGCAACCCGGACTGCTAGCGGGACAGCTATGAAACGATTTACAGAAAACACGGCTCTATTGTTGATCGATATACAAAAGGGTGTGGACGTACTCGAGCATTGGGGCGGACCATCAGGGCGCCGCAACAATCCCGGGGCGGAGTCGTATATGAAAGAGTTGCTCGGTGCGTGGCGCGAAAACTCACTGCCAATAATTTTTACGCGCCATGATTCGTGGGAAGCAGCTTCGCCCTTGAAGTGGTCACTTTCTACGGGCGATATGAAGGAGGGCTTTGAACCGGACAGTGACGAAGTCGTTATCCGCAAACACGCCAACAGCGGCTTTGTTGGCACCAGTCTCGAAATAGAATTGCGGCGCCTGAACGTTTCGCGGTTGGTCATTATTGGTTTTTTCACCAACTTCTGTGTCGAAACCACGGCACGCATGGCCGGTAATCTGGGCTACGACACATATTTGGTACACGATGCCTGCGCCACTACGAATCGCATAGGAATCGACGGAACTGACTACGACCCGGAACTTGTACATAACATGTCTATCGCTAGCCTGAACCGGGAGTTTTGTACCGTTATCGACCATAAACAAGTGCTGTCATTGCTCAGTGGAGTCGATGAGAACCCCGAAAGATCGGTGCAGTGAGTAATTACGGCGCGCAGGATATGGTGTCGCCATTGCTGCGTGTGGTCGTGCGAGCACCGGCTGCAACTATGGCTGAGGCAGACTCATCAGAATGGCATTATGGTGTCGGACTGACCCAAGATGGTCTCGACTCGCAGCATCGCGAATTTGTCGCCCGGCTCGCAAAGAGCGGCGCGGAGATCATCTCGATGGACGATACTCCGGACGAATTGTGCGACTCAGTTTTTACACACGACCCTTCACTGGTGAGTAACGCCGGAGCAATATTGTTACGCATGGGCAAGGTGCTGCGCCGGGCGGAAGTGGATGCACACGAGCGGCTGTACAGGAAACTCGGCGTGCCGATACTTGGACGGATCGAATCACCCGGAACAGTCGAGGGCGGTGATTGCGTATGGCTGAATCAGAAGTCCCTGGTCGTCGGGCGTGGATTTCGAACCAATCAGCACGGTATCGAGCAGCTAAAAGCACTGCTTGAGCCGACTGGCGTAACCGTTCATGTCTTCGACTTACCGGTCTATTCAGGCGAGGACGCCTGCCTGCACCTGATGTCAATCATTAGCATGCTCGATCATGATTTGGCCCTCGTGTGCAAAGCGATGCTACCGGCTGCGTTGTACCAGATGCTGCTGGAGCAAGGTGTGCAATTGCTGGATGCGCCAACGGATGAATTCGAATCGAGCAAAACGCTTAGTCTGAATGTGTTGGCGGTTAGACCACGCCAAGGCATCATGGTGGCTGGGCTTCCCGCAACAAAATCAGTGATGGAAGATGCTGGTTGCATCATCGATACGTTTGACGGAGATTCACTGTGTATCAAATGTGAGGGTGGGCCGACCTGCCTGACGCGACCGTTGCTGAGAAAATAGCCGCGGGCCCGAATCTCTTCCTTCCTGAACAATCGTAAGGCTTCATGATGACTGGTCAGGGTGAAAAGATGGAACGGCAGCTTCGCTGCCTCGCCTGTCGACCGGCCAGGAAGCCGATTTTCTTTTTAGAAATTGGTCGGGGTGAGAAGATTTGGTGAGGATCGCCTTGGGGCGATCCTCACCCTAAAGGGCGCCATCGGCGTCCAAAATGCTATCGAAAGAAAATAAGGGGTCGAACCGATTAAATTGCTGTACGTAAATTCGGTTCGACCCCTTATTTATGTTCCCAGACTGTTTGCGCTTTCGTGTATCGATCTCCCGTCAACATTCCCGCAGCGCAGTTTGCAGAACGAACATTCACTGAATTATCGTCATTTTCTCGAATCCCGGCGGAGTGCTTTGCCACGGACTGCCCGACATGCCAAGCTGATATCCGATCTGGAACAACCTGTTCATCTCCGCCTGATCGAACATCTCCGTCGATTGAGGCTCATAGTCTTCCGGTATACCTGCATAGTTGAAGCTGACTTCATCACGGCTAGTGAACGCGTATATACGATACAGATCACCAACAACAGCCGTCTTGATCATCGTGTCTACGGCTCGACTCGAGATCGCTGTCAAATTTCGATCGACTTGTACCGGATCAGGCTGAACCTGGCCGTTGCGGATAATGTAAAGTCCGCCGCCAGACGGTTGAAATTGGTGGCCATAGATCTCGCGTCGACCGGCCGCGATGTCGAGGATGCCGCTGTAATAGAAAACTTGTGTCAGAGTGCCCCCGTCTGCATGCATCTCGTCAAACGGTTTGCCGTCGATCTCCACTTCGATGAGAACGGGCGGAAAGGCAACCGGGATCGAGGCCGATGCCAGCATGACCTTGCGAAATAAATCCAGTGCCTCTGATGATTGCCGCTTGGCGATTAGCCCCATGTTCCACACGACCAGATGTTGGGCGTCCATGTGTGTGGTGCCGATGTAGAGCCGATGACCGCGATCGTGCCTCTTAGCTACGGCGCGCAACGTGTCTTCGCTGATGTGCTGTTCGACCAGTTGCTTGAGCGGGTCCGTCTTGGCCAGTGACTCGCTCCTAAACAGAATCGCGAAAACGCTTCGCCTTTGCATAATGTTTTCTGACGTTATGGTCGTATAGACTTCCTTTAACTCCTCGTCGAAGTCGGAGCCCAGGTAAGCGAACGGTGCTATTAGCGCGCCGGTGCTGATCCCGGTCACAAGCTTGAAATCAGGCCGCGTCCCCTTTTCGCTCCAGCCGTAGAGAAAGCCCGCACCAAAGGCACCGTTGGAGCCGCCGCCTGACAGTGCGAGCCCCTGATAAATTGGTATGCCGTTCTCATCTGTTGGAAATTCGCCAAGCCGCTCATCGCGAACCGATTGGATAAAATCATCTTGGAATTCTTCCGAAATTTGGCCACTCCGAGCCCTGACATCGGTAAATCCGGGGATCTCAGCGTCATCAATGCGGTCGATCGGTACTGCATTGCGCGGCAGCGTTCCGCAGGCTGACGCCACAATGACAACGGCCACCGCCATGGTGCCGTACCGTGCGGTTAACAACGGGGACTGCTGCAGAAATCTACGGCGCCTTCGCATATTCGTAATCTCCCGCCGAACCAATGTGCCTCCTACTCACTGCCCAGCTTCTTTAAGTTTTCGATTGCCCGATCCCATGCATAAACAAACTGAAGTCGTATCATGCTCGTGTCGATGTCGCTGTCACCAAAGACGTTCGAGCTAAAGCTGGTTCGTATTGTCACGTTGTCCGTCACCGAGAAATTCAACGTGAAACCGAGATCTCCGATCTCAATGTCGCTTCCGAAATTAACGCCGTCGATTTCTGACTGGAAGCCATTGCGGTATAGAAGATCGATGGATCCGAAAAAGTGCCGGGTAAAGTCCTGGGTCCAGTGCGCCTCAACTTGCCACATCGCATCGTTCTTTAATTTCTGACCCAGGAAGTCGTCATTCTCGGCAAAGATATAGACCGACGGAATCACTTCCAGAGTCGACCTGTAGCCGGGGCTAAAAACACCGAAGTGATACTTGAAAGGGAGGGCGATTCGCCCATAAAACCGGTTCAGACCCAGGTTGGCCACTTTGTCGGCGTCGTATTGTCCGAGCGGCACTCCGAGCATGAAGGCCGCATCGAGAGTCCAGGTTGGCTCGTAGTTCATATAACTGAAAATTGCCGGTAACTTCGGCGTACCAAAAAGATTCACGTCGAGCTGTACTGACGGGTCAGCGTAGCCGGAGGCCGACTGGCTGAAGGAGGGGCCTGGAACAACACCGGGCGGCAAGAACTCTGGCGGGGTGATGGCGGTATCGAACAGTACATCGACACTGCCGCCAATAAGATTAGCGCTAAGTATCGACGGCCGATCGAATAGCGTCAGATGACGCGCGTAGCTAAGAACAAAAATATCGGCCTCGACGTCCGCAGCAGGGTAGATGAAGTGCGCTGGATCGAATTGCACCGTATCAGAGGCCTGCAAATTCATGTTCAGGTACTGGAATGACATTGCATTGGTGCCGGACCTTCCCTTCCAGTACGTGCGTGAACCGTCGTCTTGAGCGTTCGCCGTCCCGGATATCAGAGCGATGGCAAGCGTAGATGCGGCAATAGCCAGGAATCGGGCAGAGCAATTTAGTTCTTTCATGACTATTGCCTTCATTGGTTGTTGATAAGTTCGATCATTTTCTTGTGTGGGATTTTTTCCACACCACGCACCGGTGGATAGTTACCAGACTCGAAAACCCGAGTGGGAAGTCGTTTTTCATAACCGTCAAGTAGTGACCGATTGCCGATGATTACGCCATTCATCTCTTTGTACTCATCCCATAGCGCGATGAGCTCTGTTCTTTTCTCCGGGAATTTCTCGGACAGGTCGAACTGTTCGCCGGGATCAGCATCGAGGTTGAATAACTGCCACTCTCCGTTACCAAAGGGGTCGAAAAGCCAGGCTATTTTCCAATCCCCCTGGCGAATCGCCATGCTGCCGAACAACTCGAAGCCAAGATAATCGTCCGGGCCCCGGGGAGATTGCGCTTCGCCATTCAGCGTTGATACCCAGGACTTGCCCTGCATCGGCAGGATGTCGCGACCCTGGAACGTAGCAGGGTGCTCTACGCCGGCCAACTCCAGTAAGGTCGGCGCAAGATCCATCACATGCATAATCGCGTTTGTATTCACTCCGCCGGAACCTTGCACCCCTGGCCCGCTTACGATCAGGGGAGAACGTGTACCGCCTTCAGCTACGTGGCCCTTGTAAAGCCGAAAGGGTGCTGCGCCCACCTGAGCCCATGCCGGTCCGTACTCGGCAAACGTGCCTTTGCGACCAAGCATATTGTGGCCCGACTCGGCGAAGTTGGCGCCCGCATGCAGATAGCCCATGCTGCCGCGTTGACCCGCAAACATTTGCATCAGGTCAGCTCCTTCTGCTCCGTTGTCGGAGAAAAAGACGACGACCGTGTTGTCGTACTCACCGATTTCCTTCAGATAATCGAATACGCGTCCGATCTGGTCATCCATGTATTCGACCATCGACGCGTATATCTCCATTTTGCGGCCCGACGCGATACGAACTCCCGGTGCAAGCTGAGAGCCCCGCGGTATGAACCACATGCGCTCGGCAGTGCTGACGCCTTCGTCCACAATGCCCAGTTCCTGCATGCGAGCGATACGGCGCGCCCGAATCACATCCCAACCTTCGTCATATTGGTTCTTGTAGCGCCGCAGCCAGTCATCGGGCACTTGCAGCGGCCCATGCGGGGCCGTAAATGCCATGTAGGCCAGGAAGGGCTTGCCGTCACCACGGCCTTCTTCGATGAACTGAATGGTTTTATCGGTGAAATTCTTGGAGGAATAGTAATCCTTGGGCAGTTTTTCAACCGGCTGTCCGTCTTCCGTGTACGGGACTTTAGGCATCTGCCATTCGATGTTCCACATGTCATCGAAGTGGTCGGCGGCTCCGGTGAGCAGCGTGAAGTCGCGCTCAAAGCCACGGGCGTGCGGTATTTGGTCAGGTTCAAGTCCGAGATGCCATTTCCCGGCCATGTAAGTGTGATACCCACCATCCCGCAACAGCTCGGCGATCGAGGCAACGCGCTCGTTGAGTACGCCCTCGTAACCCGGCTGTCCCACCTGGTTCGGCGCTAACATCTCGACCATGTTACCCAGGCCGGCGAGGTGATTGTCCGTTCCGCTCATCAGCATCGATCGGGTAACGGAACAGGTAGGGGCTACGTAGAAGTCCGTGTAACGCATACCTTGTTGAGCAAGATCGTCCAATACGGGCGTGTTGATCTCGCCACCGAAACTTCCGAGGTCTGAGTAACCCATGTCGTCGGCAACGATCACAAGAAAGTTGGGCCGTTCGCTCTGCTGAGCGACTGCCGTGCTCGTGGAAAGGAGCAGAGTACTCGAGGCAATGAATACGCAAAGCGACAAGGCGACTTTGCTAGCGTCCTTTGCGAACAACTGTCGAGTAGTCATTGAGCAGGTATCTGTGTTTTTTCGTCGCATGTTCTCTATCTCCAAACTTCTATGCGGTTTCGTCGCTAATGAGTAACTTGATAAAGGAGGATGCGCCGCGAATATTTGCTCCTCCGTCACGTATCATTCGAATTGCTTCTGCACCCTCGTCGTCAGCGAACATCAGCTTCGACAAGTCCAGTACGTAGTGATCGTCCAACGACTCACATACATCGGTGAGCTGAGCAATTGCATCTCCCGCAAGTCGACCAGCAACGTGCAATACAACTGCCTTGCCTTCGATCTCCTTGTCGATTCGAATATCCATCGCTATCTACAACACAGCAAATTGCGTGCCACATGTTTGTCGAAGGGTAGGTAGACCTTTAACGCACTGAAATCAGAGGGATTCGGTTGTCTGCTGATGCTGCCGTGTGAAACAGGGGGCATCAGGGCGGCCTGAATATCGGCTACCGGTAGACGATATTTCGGCAACCACTGATGTTATTTCGTCCAAACCGGGTTATGGTTCCAAAATGCCGAAGCAAAACAACAAGGTTGCCGTTGATCAGCGTTTCTTGACGTTGATTACCGACATTTCGGCGCTGCTTGTCGGTGCCCAATCAGACGCGATATACAAAGCGGTGGATCAGAGTCTGGAGATGGTCGGCGATTTTTTCGGTGCAAGCGCGGTTGGGCTGGGCACGTGGTCAGATTCCGGCGAAATATTGGGCACTCTGCGCGCGTGGGGAGTCAAGCCGGTTGGCGACTACCTTTCTGCGACTCCGCCCGGGGAGGAAGTGGCCAGTGAAATTCTCCGCAAAAGGTATGTGACCTGGAATTGCTTGGAGGATCTTAAGGGGCTACCACAATTTCAGGAACACGTTAGTCAAGTCAACGTCAAGGCGGGATCGATCTGGATGTATCGACATTTTGCATCTCGGCAGGAACATTTGGCGATAGGCAAAACAGACTCGGCCCCATGGCCTGAAGACTTGATCGAATATCAGGCAGCAGTCGGCACCGTCTTGTACAACGCGCTTTACCGCAGGCGGGCGGAGGCCGAGACTGAGACGTTGCAACGTCTGCAGGTAGTTATCTCTGACGTTACCGCAAAAATGGTGTGCATGAGCAGTGCAAGTATGGATGTAAGGATTAACGACGCGCTTGAACAGATTGGCAAAACTTCAGGCGCTGACTTATGCATTTTCCTGCTGAGCAATAATCCAAATACCTCCATTTACGAGGTAAACTATGAGTGGATCGCTAACGCCGCAGGCAGGCCTAACTTTAGCGGTGTCAGCATTGCCGATAACTATCCCTGGCTGACCAGACATCTGAAAAAGAAGAAACGAGTCCATTTCACCAATTCGGACGATTTCGCGCCTGAAACACCAGCCGAGGTCGAATTATTCGAGCGAACTGGAATCCAGACGATGGTTTGGGAGCCCTTCGAGGCTGCAGATGGCCGGTGCGGTTACCTGGGACTGGCTAGTGTCAACCGCGGGCAGCGATGGCCGAACGGTACCTTCGGGCAGCTGGGCCTCTGCGGGAATATTATTGGCGACGCAATCGCACATCAACGCGAGCACTTTGCCCTCGAGCAAGCCTTCAATGAGATCGAGTCCCTTAAAGAAAAACTCGTGATTGAGAATGAAACGCTGCGGCAAGAAGTCGACGTTTTGTTCTCTGATGACGAGCTCATCGGCAATAGTCATGTCTTTCGAATCGCGGTGCATCAGGCCGAGCAGGTTGCACCCACAGACTCGACTGTACTCCTACTGGGCGAGACAGGCACCGGTAAGGGCCTTTTGGCTCGCAGAGTCCATGAGCGAAGCGGACGTAGCCAAAGTCCGCTGATTACCGTGAACTGCGCAGCCCTCCCAGAATCACTTATTGAGAGCGAGCTTTTCGGACATGAAAGGGGTGCGTTCACTGGCGCAACAACTAGAAAACTCGGACGCTTCGAGTTGGCGCACGGCGGCACGATTTTCCTCGACGAAGTCGGTGACCTGCCCATCCAGCTCCAGGCCAAGCTGTTGAGAGTTCTTCAAGATCAGGAGTTCGAGCGGCTCGGATCCTCGACTACGAAGACAGTGGACGTGCGAGTAATTGCGGCGACCAACCGGAATTTGGACCGGTTGATAGAGCAGGGTCATTTTCGGGCCGATTTATACTATCGGCTTGGTGTATTTCCAATTCGGGCCCCGGCGCTGCGCGAACGCCGCGGCGACATTCCGTTGCTCGTCTGGTTCTTCATTTCTGAGTTGCAACATCGGCTCGGTAAGGAAATTGATGAAATCTCCATACGCGCGATGGACGTTCTTACTGCTTATGAATGGCCCGGAAACGTAAGGGAACTCAAGAATATCGTCGAAAGGGCCATGATCCTCTCCCCAGAGTCTGTGCTGCAATTGGGCGACTGGTTCCCGGGGCACCGCGCGTTCACCAATAATTCTCTTCAGGCGCATGAACGAAGCGGCGAAACCATCGAAGAGGTTGAACGAGCACACATTCAAAAAGTGCTCATGGCGTGCGACTGGAAAATCCGTGGCGAGGGCGGCGCGGCCGAACACCTCGGACTCAAGCGCACCACTTTGCAGTCGCGAATGAAAAAACTCGGTATCGAACGACCTAGAGCCTGATACGACGATTCGAGTGCCGATATTTCGGCCGAGAAGGACAGGCTGTTCGACGCGGCGCTAGACACTCTCTCTAAAAATTCCGCAAATTCAAGGTGATACGGCGCAAGTGGGCGAATATCCTTCCGCTGGCACGCATTTTGCTACATCTAGGATACATAGGACCGGATGCGGAGACGTACTGATGAACATCTTTTCGAAATGCAGATTGCTTAGCGGCTTTTCTTTGCTATTAGCGCTGCTCACAGTTGCTAGTATGCCAGCGGCGGTCGCCCAGGAGGGTGAGCCATCGCTGACTGTGTCTCAACAAGAGATCGCAGAGCTCAAAGAGCTGCTGGATCAGGCGAAGCAAGAGAGAATTGATGCGGCTGTTGAGGGAAATAGTACCGGAACCGACCCGCGCGATTTTTCATTAAAGTGGATGCCCTATTATCGATATACGGAGCTGGATAACGGATTGACACAGCAAGATCTAACGGCGTTCGGTACTGTGCCATTCTCACCTGAACTTGGAATGTTCTTTGAAGTGCCAATTGCCCAGAAGCGTGATTTCAGCGATATAGCGGGAGTCCCCCCGGGCACCGACGCGATCGGCGTTGGAGACATCGATCTCAAGTTTTTGTGGAACCCGAAAGCCCTGGGCTTTAAGTATGGTAAAGACGATTCAAAGAGCGGCAGTTGGCTGTTCGGTACGGATTTCGTTTTGCCAACGGCGACTGATGATGCGCTGGCCGGCGATGCCTTGCTGTTCGCACCGATAGTAGGCGTTGTCGTGGACATGCCGTTTTATGGGTTCTTCGCAATGTTGAATCTTTATTACGTCGATGTGTACAAAAAAGACTTCGCACCCGATACGTCCAAGTTCGTCGGACGGTGGTTCTATATGCAACCCCTGACGCCACCGGGCAAATGGTGGGGTGGTCTCTATTTAATGCCGGAATTTCAGCCGATTTATGATTTCGAGACCGATGATTTTTCCGCATGGTTTGGTCTCGAGTTTGGCAAAATGGTAGCTCCGGGGAAAATCGCTTACATCAAACCCGGCTGGGGCATCGACAATTCGGAGCCTACGGACCGAGGCGATACCTTTGAGGTCGGGTTCCGATGGTTTTTCTAGTGGGGAGCATAAGAACCGGAAAGAGGAAGTGGTCGCTGCCCATAGGGGCCAACAAGATACCGACGGCGGGCGGTAGCTATTATCTCTGTATTGATCTGTCGAAATTCGGGTTCATAGCAGATGTGAAAGCACGCTCAGATGCTTACGTTTCTGCTATCGAGGATTGTCCGCCACGGCCGGGCCACTCGGTTCGCGTTCCCGGTTCGAAAGGCTTTGCGTTCTTGAAGGAGTGCGCCGAAACGGTCGACGTTCTGTCGAATCATTGGGACCCGTTCTTCGTCAATATTGCCGGTGAATACGGATTGGATGAAAAGACACTACGGTCGGAGTTTAAGGCGTTGTAGGTGTGGGAATTCTGAGTGATTGAGTCCTGCAGCATTGTGCATTGTCGGGCGAAACGTGCAACGGACGCCCCAACGACTATTCGATGATTACAACAAGTTACGTTCCGTAGAGCTAGCTACGAACCCGGTGGTCGCCCCCCTCCGTCGATACGGCGCATGCCATACTCAGGCAGTGGCCTTGTTAATTAACTCAACTAGTTAGCGTCTTTGAGTAGAGCAAACGCGGGGCCCGGAAAATTCCCGCAAAACTCCCACAATCCGGCCCCACAAAAAGACAGTGGCCGGGTAGGGTAGTTTGTAAAGGATTGATCTGGAAAGGGAAAATTTGGTCGGGGTGAGAAGATTTGACTCGGTGCGTCCATGCACCTCGCCCTTCGGGCGCCTTTGGCGTCCGGAAATGCGTCCTGCATTTCCGTGAACTTCGGATTCAGTTCCATCACAGCCGACCAGCCAACGAAAAAAGGCCGCTCCCCTAAAGGTGAGAGCGGCCTTTTTCTTATGCCTGGTCGGGGTGAGAAGATTTGACTCGGTGCGTCCATGCACCTCGCCCTTCGGGCGCCTTTGGCGTCCGGAAATGCGTCCTGCATTTCCGTGAACTTCGG
>Ga0316202_10002059_pt1 | contig 13874 bp, 17 predicted proteins | sample 3monrhotite_MG_FD_204934 | JGI IMG/M metagenome (GOLD analysis project Ga0316202, IMG submission 204934) | Microbial mat bacterial communities from mineral coupon in-situ incubated in ocean water Damariscotta River, Maine, United States -... | ecosystem: Environmental > Aquatic > Marine >... | reverse complement strand
TGAAAGCTGTGTACGACGAACAGTTCGACATGGCTGCAGGCGAAGACCGCGAGAAAACGTCGGCACGCTTTGTGCCGCGGATCGGTAGGATTGCCTGATGGTTGCTCGGTTCGCATCCTCCCAGAAAGCACTCGCACTTTGTGACGTGTGTGGGTTCCAGTACAAGTTACGGGAGCTGAAGAACCTTTTTGTCAAAGGTCGGGATACGAACGTCAAAGCCTGCCGTGAGTGTTGGAGTCCAGACCACCCACAGTTGCGTCTGGGTGAGTTTCCTGTTAATGATCCGCAGGCTATTCAGAACCCACGCATTGATACCAGCATCGTTGCTTCTGGGAACTACAGTAGTACCAACTTGCAGTGGGGCTGGAACCCTGTTGGTGGGGGGAACGATCCGTTTGGACTAACCCCAAATGACCTGATTGGTGTAGGCCAAGTAGGTAATGTAACCGTGATAACATCGTAGGAGTGTTTCGATGAAAGTATTCGACATGAAAGAGCCAAAGGTCACGAAGAACAAGGGCGTGCAGCCCTGTGGTCATGCTCCGAAGCCCAACATGAAAGGCGTCAAAACAACCGGCATTAAGATTCGTGGTACGGGCGCAGCTACTAAGGGCACCATGGCCCGTGGACCAATGGGGTAAGCTATGAACTATGTCGAGCTGAAAGTTAATGTCCAAGACATCTGTGAAATGACTTTCACAGAAGAGCAGCTCGCTATGTTTACGCAACAGGCTGAACAGAAGATATACAACACAGTGCAGGTTCCTGCGCTGCGGAGGAACGTCACGGGGACTCTAACGTCGGGGAATAAGTACCTACAGACGCCCGAGGATTTCTTATACGTGTACTCTATTGCCGTGGTCGACTCCAGTGGCGCGTACCATTACCTCCTGAATAAGGACGTCAACTTCTTACGTGAGGCCTATCCGAACCCCACGGACACGGGATTACCCAAGCACTACGCGTACTTTGATGACGATACGTTCATCATGGGCCCAACACCAGACGATGGGTACACTTCAGAATTGCACTACGGGTACTACCCGGAGTCAATAGTGACCGCAGGAACTACATGGCTCGGAGACGAGTTTGATTCTGCGTTACTTAATGGGGCTTTGCTCGAAGCTATACGCTTTATGAAGGGCGAGCCTGACATGATCGCAACGTACGAAAAAATGTACTTACAGGCTATTACGTTGCTAAAAAGTCTCGGGGATGGTAAACTCCGCGAAGACGCATATCGCTCGGGTCAATTCCGAGTTCCAGTGAGCTAAGGAGGCCCAATATGGCTATCACGCAAGCAATGTGCACCAGTTTTAAAACCGAGCTTCTCGGCGGTGTACAAGACCTCGACACAGACACACTCTACATTGCTCTGTTTACAGACGCCGCCACATTGAACGCGGCCACCACTGTCTATAGCACTACTAATGAGGCGACAGGTACCGGGTACACCGCAGGGGGCAACGTCCTCACCGGTGCTGTTATTAGTGCAGACGGTACAACAGCAATCGTAGACTTCGATAACACCACGTGGGCAGCGTCTACGATCACCGCTCGTGGGGCGCTGATATATAACTCGTCTAAGGCAAATCGTGCGGTCGCAGTGTTGGATTTCGGTGCAGACAAAACGTCGACCGATGGTGACTTTACCATACAATTCCCAACGGCAGACGCGTCGAACGCAATCATCCGAATCGCGTAAGGAGCTAAAACATGGTCACTCTCGTAAACAGAGCCAAAGTAGCCACTGCCAGCGTCGGCACAGGCACAATCACTCTTGGTTCTGCTGAGAGTGGCTATCAGGCCTTTGCTGACGCTGGCGTGAGTAACGGTGACGTAGTTCGCTACACGATTGAAGATGGCGCAGCTTGGGAGATCGGCACAGGTACCTACACAGCCACTGGCACGACCCTCACACGCACACTTGATGAGAGTTCTACTGGTTCCCTACTGAACTTGTCAGGCAGTGCTGTGGTGTACGTTACGGCGGCAGGGGAAGATATACTCCAACCCGCTAATAACCTGTCCGACTTATCTAGTGCATCCACTTCTCGCACTAACCTTGGGGTTGCCATTGGCTCAGATGTACAGGCTTATTCTAGCGTTTTACAAAACACCACCGCGTCTTTTACCACTGCGGATGAAACCAAGTTAGACTATATTACCGTCACGCAGGCAGTTAGCCTCGACCAAATGGAAACAGATATTGCTGCTCTTGAGAATGGCATGGTCTACAAAGGTGACTGGAACGCAGGTTCTGGTAGTTTCCCGGGCGGCGGTTCTGCTCAGACGGGTTGGTTTTACTACGTCTCAGGGGCGGGTACTGTTAATGGTGTAACGTTCGCTATCGGTGACAACATTGTTGCAACAACAGATAATGCCTCTACGTCAACATACGCAGGAAACTGGTCAAAACATGACCAAACCGACGCCGTTCAAGCCGTTGTAGGTTTAACTGGCTCAATCGCAAAAGGTTCCCTCTTATCTGCTTTGAACGTAGAGGATGGGGCAGACGTAACGGATGCAGGCAACGTCGACCCACTTGTAGACTCACACCTGAACGTAAGCACAGCCACATCAGATCAGCTACTAAGCTGGACAGGCTCGGATTACGACTGGATAGATTCTCCTAGCCCAGAGCTTTTTGCCGAGAACCCGTCTAGTCCTACTGCGCCTAGTGCTACTGGCACAAATGCTGTGGCTATTGGGAGTGCGGCTGTTGCTAGTAATGCTAATTCACTTTCTATAGGGGGTTCTAGCGATGCCACTGGCAGCGGTTCCACGGCGGTGGGGCGGCTTGCACAAGCAACAGGGTATTCCTCAAACGCTTTTGGCTTGCAAGCAAATGCCTCTGGCTCTTATGCTACGGCATTGGGTCGAGGGAGCGGGTCTGCTTCTGTTTCCGCTGGGTCTGGGTCGACTTCCGTTGGCGGCTCCTACGCCTCTGGCACTGACTCCTTCGCAGCAGCCATAGCATCCAGCAGCTCTAGCTACGGTGCTACTGGTGCTAACTCTGTGGCTATTGGTAACTTGGCGAAAGCGACTGGTGCCGACTCATTTGCCTTTGGTGAGTCCTCTCAGGCCACCGCTGCCGATGCTTTTGCCCTTGGTCGCACAGTTAGGGCAACTTCTAGTTACGCCGTGGCTATGGGGTATAATTGTTTAAGTGCTGCTAACTATAGCGTTGCTCTTGGATACCAAGCACAAGCTACCGGAAGCAATGCATTTGCTGCGGGCGCATCTAGCACATATGCTGAACGAGCCAACGCTACGGGAAATGGATCAGTTGCTTTAGGTGGTGCATATGCCACCGCCACTGACAGTGTGTCCATCGGTGCATCTTCAACTACAGGAACAACCATTGGCAAGATTGCTTTTTCAAATGATAAGTTTTCCGCTAATGGTGATAGTCAACACGGTTTATTTGTCCTCCGCAGTGATACTACAAATGCCACTCCAGAGGCATTAGTAACCAACGCTGGCGCTGCTGGCACCACCAACCAAGTCATCCTCCCCAACAACTCTGCTTACAGCTTCTCAGGCACAATCATTGCTCGTGAAAGTGCAGCTGATGGCAGCGATTACGCAAGCTGGGAAATCAAGGGTGCGCTGTTGCGTGATGCCAATGCGGCATCTACAGTGTTAGGTAACGGCATCCAGAACAAGCTCTATGCTACAGCGGGTGCATCAGCATGGGCGATTGCTCTAACGGCTGATACAACCAATGGCGGCTTGAAGATAGAGGTCACTGGCGCAGCAAGCACAAATATTAGGTGGGTTGCTACGGTCAATACAAGCGAGGTTACATACGCATAATGGGTAAGATTGAATTAGATCACACAGGCTCTGGCGGCGGCATTACACTTAGCTCTGACGGCACTGACCTACTCTTAGACGGAACTGCTATTGGTGGTTTAGAGCTTTACGCCGAGAACCCCTCTAGCCCGACTGCCCCTAGCGCTACTGGCACTAATGCTGTGGCTGTTGGGAGTGGGACAAGTGCTTCTGGCACAAGTTCCATTGCGTTAGCTACTTCTTCGGAGACTACTGGGGATTTCGCTGTATCTATTGGTGCAGGTGCAGACGCTCTTGGGACAAACGCTGTTGGGATTAAAGGTGAGGCTAGATACAACCAAACTACGGCGATTGGAACAAACAGCGGCACAGGCAGGTCTATTGCTGGTATCGCTGGCAATTCGTCGTCAAATGCAGCAATGGCTCTCGGTGGTTCCTACGCCTCTGGCACCGACAGCTTCGCAGCAGCTATAGCCAATAACACAAGTACCTACGGTGCTACTGGTGCTAATAGTATTGCTATGGGGTATCAGGCTAAGGCATCGGTAAATAGTTCCGTAGCAATAGGTAGATCAACACAAGCTAGTGGTAATTATGCTACAGCTTTGGGCGCAAACAGTTCTTCTGGAGGTTCAATTGCTTCTGGTAACGGGTCAGTTGCTCTAGGTGGATCATTAGCAAGCGGTGCAAGCAGTGTTGCTATCGGGATTGGTTCTAGTGTTTCTAATGGTGCAACAAACACCGATACAGTTGCCATAGGTAAGAATGCAAGGGCTAGTAGCACAAGTGCGTTAGCTGTTGGTAAAGATACAGACGCTACTTCAGATGAAGCAACCGCTATAGGTATGAGTGCGCAAGCGGCTGGTGTAGGCAGTGTTGCACTTGGTAACTCTCGTGCAGGTGGCACAGACAGCTTTGCAGCAGCTATAGACAACAACACCTCAAGCTATGGTGCTACTGGGTTTAACTCTGTGGCTGCTGGGTATCAAGGAAAGGCGAGCGGTTTTTATTCTGCAGCTATTGGCTACAACTCTATAGCATCTGCAAATTACAGTTTAGCTTTGGGAGGCCAAGCAACGGCCTCAGGCGTATCGTCTGTTGTAGTAGGTGGGGGCGGAAATACAGCCAACCAGCAATACGCTTCTGTGTTGGGTGGGCTTCTTAATTATGCTCTTGCTGTCGGTGCTACAGCTCTGGGCGGTCAAAATAACAGAGCAGACGGGGAATACTCCGTTACCACAGGCACAAGAGCAACTACACGCACTATATATGGACGAGCCGTACACGCCTCAGGCAGATTTTCCGGAGATGGAGATGCACAAAGTAGTAAGTTTGTCCTCCGCTCAGACACCACAAACGCTACCGCAGAAGCTCTGACAACTAACAACAGCACTGCTGGCACCACAAACCAAATCATCCTCCCCAACAACTCTGCCTACAGCTTCTCAGGCACCATCGTAGCACGTCAGCAAGCATCAGGTGGTACAGCAAGTGCAGCATGGAAGGTCGAGGGGTTGATCCGTAGGGAAGGTTCTGCTGGTACGACAGTGCTAGTCAACAGCGCCACGACTATCCTAGACAACACACCGTCTTGGGGCTTGGCACTATCCGCTGACACAACAAACGGTGGTCTTAAAGTAGAGGCCACAGGTGCAGCATCAACCAACATCAGGTGGGTGGCTACGATCCACACATCTGAAGTAACTTACGCCTAAAGGAGAAACAACATGGCTATTCAAAACAACATCGCAGAAGGTGCCTCTCAATATGGCATCGCTTTCAACAACGCATACTACCGCATCGTGACAGCGGCAATCAGCCGTCAACGTGGAACTGATCCAAAGTTCACAGTGATGATTGACCTGTCAGCATATGCGACAGCAACTCCCGGTGACGACACTCGTGAGGTGGACTTTAAGCGGTACAACGCAAACTTAGCTGACGTAGAAGCATCGGCTGGTGCAGAGTTCCTTGACAAGTGTTATGCGTGGGTCATGGCGCAGGATGACATGTCAGGGTCTACCGCAGTATAATTTACCGATAGGGGTTCCGCACAATGGCTATCACAATCAATCATCAGACGAATGACATTTCCGCCACAAGTGGTTCTATCACAGTAGACGGTGCCCCTGCAGGTGGTGCCTCAGACATCGCTGGACTTAGTGATGGTATTAACGATTCAGATGGCAACCTTGGTTTAGGTACAAATGCTTTAGATAGCATTACTGCTGGCAGCGGTATTCGTAACGTTGCTTTAGGTACAAGTGCTGGCACAGCTATTACTACAGGTGACCAAAACGTTTTGCTTGGTTATAGTGCTGGTGGAGCTATGACTGATGGTGGTCAGAACGTTGCTGTTGGGTACACTGCACTAACTACGGTAACTACAAGTGATTATCACACTGCTGTAGGCTTCGGTGCTCTTGCTCTCACAACATCAGGAACCTCCAACACCGCAGTCGGTTATCAAGCAGGGTATAACGTAACTACAGCAGATTACACTGTAGGTATCGGCTATCGTGGAGCTATGGGTGGCACTGCTGGTGGTACTGGTGATTATAACATTGGCATAGGCTACGAAGCACTAAAAGATTTTACTACAGGTGCTAATAACTTTGCTGCTGGTAAAAGCGCAGGATTAAGTATTACTACAGGTTTAGGGAATGTAGCCGTAGGGCAAAGTGCTCTACAAACAGCCACCACCAAATCCTATAACGTAGCTATTGGTTATCGTGCTCTTTATAATACAAACGAAGACAACAACGTTGGTATTGGCAGACAAGCAGGTGACGGTATTACATCAGGTCAACGTAACGTAGCTATCGGCTTTTCTCCTATAGGTGTAACAACTACGGCATCTGGTGATGATAACGTAGCTATTGGTTATCTATCGTTAAAATCTCTTACTACAGCTAACCACAACATAGCTTTAGGTAGAGAGGCTGGAGAAAATGTTACGTCAGGTTCTCTAAACATCGCTTTGGGTTGGCAATCAGGTACTGGCATTACTACAGGCACGGATAATGTTAGTATAGGTGTTAGATCAAACCTTAGTCTTACTACAGCAGATAGTAACGTTGCTATTGGTACAGACGCACTAAACGCTAACACTCTACAGTCAAACGTTGCTATTGGATACGAAGCAGGGAAAAATACAAATAGCGCAAATAACGTTCTTATCGGTAGGGGCGTTATGGCTAATACGAGTGTTACTCAGTCAGGCAATGGCGGCAACATCGCTATGGGCTACCTTGCTATGTCCGATGCTACCACTGCTAGGTATAATACAATCCTTGGATACCAAGCTGGTCAGAACGTTTCAACAGCAAATGACTCTATTGGTTTAGGTCGTTACGCCTTACAGGGTGACGCAACATCACAGCTAACTGGTTCTAATAACATCGGTATTGGTAGTTATACAGGTCAGGATTTAAGTACAGGCACAGAGAACTTATTTATTGGATCAAGTGTTGGTAGGCTCGTAACTACAGGCTCTTATAACGTTGCTCTTGGTTATCGTACATTATACGATGCTACCACAGGGTCTAACAACACAGCTCTAGGTCCTAATGCAGGGGCAAACATTACAACAGGTAGTGATAACACGTTTATAGGTTATAACACAGCAAATAACGCAACTACAACAAACTACCAAGTTGCTATTGGTTCTAATGCAATGGGTCTTGGTGTTGTTACCGCTACATCTAGCAACATTGGTATTGGTTACTTTTCTACTTATAGCCTTACTTCTGGTGGTAATAACGTTGGAATTGGTACGGGTTCAAACCAAGATCTTACCACAGGTGCTTCTAACAATAGCATAGGTGCCTACGCCGGTAATAACCTCACTACAGGCGCTTACAATGTTCTTATGGGACATCAGGCAGGTTATACCTACACTACAGGCGGCTATAACATTTCTATAGGATTTAATGCTGGTTACAGTTCTACGGCAGGAACTAATAATACTCATGTAGGCTCTTATGCGGGAGACAATGCTACAAGTGGCAGCAATAATACAGCTATTGGGTTTCAGGCACGAGGGTCTAGTACAACAGTGTCTAACGAGATTACTCTTGGTAATACAAGCGTAACACGGTTCCGTATACCGGGAATAGGGCTTGATTGGACATCCGCTCCCACTGTATTGCTAGGTAGAACAGAAACAAGCTCACCTTGGCGTACAGCTTTTGGGCGTAATGCAGGAAACGATACTTTATCAACAGGTGCTGCAAATACATCTATTGGATACCAAGCTGGGCGCAATCTTTCATCAGGTGCTTATAACACGTTAGTAGGTATGGAAGCTGCTGCTAGTCTTACAACAGGCGGCTATAACGTAGCTGTTGGTAGAGACTCGATGCGTTATGGGACAGCTTCAACTCAAAACGTGGCTCTTGGCTATGAAGCAATGAAGCGAGCAGTTGGTAACAACCATGTAGCTATTGGTTATCGAGCGCTTTCTGGTAATATATCTACTAGCTATACTCAAAATAGCAATACTGCTGTTGGTGCCTCCTCTGCAAAAAACCTAACCACAGCCCAATCTGTAACAGTTATGGGTACAGATGCAGGTGAAGCTATTACAACAGGGAATTTTAATACCTTTATTGGGGCTTCTTGTGGTACAACCACAACCACAGGAACTAATAACAGTCTGCTTGGCTATTTTGCAAACGCATCTTCTAGCACCGTAAGTAACCAGATTACTCTTGGTAACTCTTCTATTGCTACACTCCGCTGTCAGGTTACTTCTATCACATCTCTTTCAGATGCTCGTGATAAAATAGACGTGGCACCACTACAGGCAGGGTTGGACTTTGTTGAACGTCTTGATCCAGTATCCTTCACATGGAACATGCGTGATGGTGGTAAAGTTGGTATACCTGACACAGGCTTTATTGCGCAAGACTTACAACAAACTCAAGAAGACACAGGTGTCACAATTCCGGGCCTTGTCTTTGATGATAACCCAGAGAAACTTGAAGCTGCTTACGGCAAGCTAGTACCAGTTTTAGTTAAGGCAATCCAAGAGTTGTCTGCTAAAGTAACCGAGCTAGAAGCTCAATTAAACACAGGAGACTAATATGACCGAGAAAAAAACAAACGTCATTACAGTCAACGAAAAAGAATATGACGTTGACGCTATGACAGATGAGCAAAAGATTTTGCTCAACCATGTGCAAGATTTGGACCGCAAAATTGGGAACACCCAGTTTAACATGGACCAACTTATGATGGGCCGTGAGGCTGTTGCGCAGCGTCTTGTAGATGCGCTTGAAAACCCAAAGCCTGAAGAGGAGGCAGAATAATGACCGATGACGTATACACGCCTACGGCGGAAGAAATCGCACAACACTACTCCGCTTGCATGGATAGTGTGAACTTGATTAACGCGGTTATTGCAGACCCCGATGCTTATGCGGATGACGAGACGGTGCTACAGCGCAACGTGTCGCACCTAGAAGGCATGGTAAACGCAACGTTTTGGACAAATGAGGACATGACGCCTCTTAATGACGCGATTACTGCTGGTAATGCCGCTATTGCGGGGTAAGTAAATGCTTGGATTCGCCCCAATAGCCTCTGCTCCTCTGGCTGCGTTCCCTGAAGGAGCCGTGGTTTTAAGTGGTGTAGTGGGCGTTGGGGCAGTCGGGGATGTGGTTGTATCCATCCCAGTAAACGTATCCGTAACTGGGATCACGGTTACGGGCGCTATAGGAAACATTACGTTTACCAGTACGGTAAATTACACCACGCAAGGCGTAGCCGCCATCGGTGCCGTAGGCGACGCGCTAATTACTTCTGATGCGAATGTGAGCATCACTGGGGTATTCGGAACCGGCGCAACCGGTGTGGAAACTGTATCTGGCGGCGCAACTGCGGTGCCCACAGGGGTGTTCGGAACCGCCGCCATCGGCGTTGTAAGTATAACGGGTACGGCTAGTGTAGCTGCACTCGGTGTGCAAGGCACCGCAGTTGTGGGCACCGCAGTTGCCTCGATCCCGGTCGACATACCGATCACAGGTGTCGAGGCCACGGGTTTCGTTTCAACACCTATTGTTGTGTTCAGCGTTATTGTAGACGTTGTAGGCATCCGTGCCGACGGTTCTGTTGGATCAATAAACATCTGGGAGCCCATAGACGACTCTCAGACACCATTTTGGGTCGACATACCCACATAGGAGGCATCATGGCCAGTACGTTTTCTAATCTCAAGATCGAACTTATCGCTGACGGCGAACAGGTTAGTGTGTGGGGCGCTACGACCAACCAAAACCTAGAGGCCATTGAGTCGGCCATCGGGGGGTACGCAGACGTGGACTTCGCCACTGACGCAGATAAAACCCTTACTTATGCGGATAGTAACGCCGCGCAGCCGTTCCGGTCGTTGTATTTCAACGTCACCTCTACAGGCACGCTAACGGCAACTCGCACACTGTTCCTCCCTCCTGTGCAGAAGATGTACATCGTGAAGAACGCCACGACTGGCGATCAGGACATCACGATCAATATAACTGGCGGCTCTGGTGTAAACATCCCTAACGGCGAGACATACATTGTCTATGCTGATGGTACAGACGTTGTGTACGCCGCACCCGGCTTGTTCTATTTCGACGAGTTGTTCAACGATTCGACCCCTAACGCAACAGTTCCGGTAGAATCTTTAGTATCGGGTGGCGTAGCCACGAATATCGACACAGCAATCGTCCCCAAAGGTACCGGTGCGTTCCTTACGGCGACACCGGACAATACGTCTACCGGAGGCAATAAGCGCGGTGCGAATGCCATTGATTTGCAAACATTTCGTGCAGCGGCGACTGACGTAGCGGCAGCAGAGAAATCTGTAGTTGGGGGTGGCGCAGACAATAGTATTGATTCCTCCGCCACGGCTGCAGTGATAAGCGGTGGGGTCGGCAACCAGACTTTGGCGGTTAACAGTGTCACTAATGGTGGTTCAAGTAACACCACGAACGCCACGGCCACAGCGGGCGTAGTCGGTGGCGGTTTATCTAACATCTTACGAGGCGCTTACAGCGCTATCGGGGGTGGCAGGGAGAACCAAACGGGTGCAGACGCGGCATATGCCGTGATCCCTGCAGGGTATAAAGCTAGCGCGATAAACTACGGGCAGGAGGCGGTATCCTCTGGGGCCTTCTCCAGTGCGGTAGGTACAGCGCAACGGTCTCGCTACGTACTACGTACGGCGACTACAAGTGATTCTCCTTCTCGCTTGACCTCAGATGGTGTGGGGTCCGCCAACGGCAGCAACACCGTAAACATGCCTGCGGAGTCTATATCCGTCGTTAAGGGTATCGTTGCCGCCAAAGACACCAACACCGCCGTAGCAGACGCAAAAGTCTGGGAGTTTACCGCTACATTTAGGCGTGGAGCGCTCGCTTCGTCTGTCGAACTTGTAGGTGCTGCTACGGTTACCGAGCTTGTAGCGGATACCGGTGCGTCAGCGTGGACTTTGGTCATAACCGCGGATACCGTGAACGGTGGTGTATCCTTTGTGGGGACCGGCGCGACGGGCACGACAATCCGCTGGGTAGCCAGCGTCGACACCACAGAAGTTGTGAACGGGTGATCTAGTATGGACTTAATGCTTTGGAATATAGGCCTCACAGGCGCGCTGGGCATAGTCAGTTGGTTTGCCAAAACCATGTGGGCGGAACAACAGCGCATGAACATCCTCCTAAACCGCACGCGCGAGGAAATGGCTAAAGAATACGTCACTAAGACCGACAGTTCTGAAGTTCTCTCGCAAATTATGAGTAAATTTGACCGCCTAGAGGAAAAAATAGACCGATTGATGGAGCGGTGAAATGTGGTGTGTTCTTGTATTTGTCGGGTACGGACACACTTTCGTAAACAACTATGGCACGAAGTTCTATAAAATTTGCTACTACGACTGTGGCGCAACGGGCGGAAAGAACGGTCAATGGCACGATAGACGATACGTTGTCCACCCAGACGCTTACTGCCCTGCGAGGTACATGGAAACATGATTGATCCTATCTCAGCTCTGTCTATCGCAGCCTCTGCTGTATCGAGCGCCAAGTCCTTGCTGGCTGCTGGTCGGGATGCTTCAGGCGCATTGAGCAAGTTTGCTGGTGCGGTGAGTGACGTGAATTACGCCGCTGAGAAGGCCAAGAACCCAAGCATCTTTGCATCACTGACTGGCTCTGCTGAACAGGCGGCAATAGATGCTTTCTCTGCACAGAAGCGTATGCAGGCTATGCGTAAGGAAATTGAAACGATCATTCAGTTCCAATACGGGCCTACTGGCTTAAAAGAATATAAGGACACTCTTCGCAGGGTTCGTGAGCAACGCAAGAAAACCGAGTACCGAAAAGCCGAGATTAAAGAGGCTATAATAATGTGGGTTGTTGGCGGTGTTATTGTGCTGGCTGGTATCGCTGGGCTTGCAGTAGTTTTGTATTTCTTAGGTAAACAACAGGGGAAATGGTAATGGCACACACAATACTTGATGACTGGAAGGTTCTGCCGCGCTTGATGATGCTGGCGGTCACTGTACTGACGTATCAGGCGGTGCATTGGTTTATGGGTCTACCTGACCCAAGCGTTGCCCAGTCTGGGCTCGTGAGCGTATGTATGGGCGCTCTTACGGGGTGCTTCGGCATCTGGATGGGTAAAGAGTCTAAGACTACAGTTACAAACACGGCTTCGTCTTCTAAAGTAGAGTATGAGGTGGACAAATGATACAGGCACTTATAGGGCCAATAGCCAATCTCGCAGGATCGTGGCTGCAAGGTAAAGCTGACAAAAACGCTGCCGATGCAGAGTTAAAGTTGACCGAGGCTAAAGCCAAGGCACAGATACTTCTTTCTGAGAAGACTAGCGTTGCCGATTGGGAACGCATTATGGCAGAGGGGGCAAAGTCAAGCTGGAAAGACGAGTGGTTCGTAATTGTGCTGTCAATCCCGTTGATTTTAGCTTTCATCCCCGGCGCAGAAGGATGGGTAGATCGTGGCTTTGAGCAACTTTCCAAAGCGCCGGACTGGTATTTTTACAGCTTAGGTATCGCAATCAGCGCTAGTTTTGGCGTTCGGGGTGCGCAGGCTTTATTCAAGAGGAAATGAAATGACTTTTAAACTATCACAACGTAGCCTTGACCGAATGGAAGGCGTAGACGAGCGGTTAGTAGCCGTTGCAAAAGCAGCTATTGGGCATACGAAAACCGATTTCGGTGTGATCTGTGGGTTAAGAACCATTGGAGAACAACGTGAGCTTGTCAAAAAGGGCGCATCGAAAACGATGAAGTCCAAACACATTGAGGGCCGCGCTCTTGACCTTTTAGCCTATGTTGGCTCGCGTGGATCGTGGGAATTGAATCTATACGACGATCTTGCAGACGCTGTGAAGCAAGGAGCTATTGACGTGGGCGTGGCCGTGCGGTGGGGTGCAGCTTGGCATATCAATGACATCCGAGAGTGGGGTGGCACAATGGAAGAGGCTATGAACGCCTATGTTGACTTGCGTCGTAGCCAAGGAAAACGTCCGTTTATCGACGGACCGCACTTTGAACTGATGGACTAAACTAGGAGTATGGTGTAGTACCTTAGTAAATGGAGACCTCTGATGCCCTTAAAGAAGCTGCTTTTAAAGTCTGGTGTGAACCGCGAGAACACACGCTACACAAGCGAAGGTGGCTGGTACGAGTGCGACAAAATACGTTTTCGTCAGGGGTCTCCCGAGAAGATCGGGGGTTGGGTTCGCACGTCAAACGCCACCTATTTAGGAGTATGTCGTTCGTTGTGGGCGTGGGTGACACTCAACAGTCAGAACCTCGTCGGTGTAGGTACGAACCTGAAGTTCTATATCGAGAACGGCACCGCCTACAACGACATCACCCCCCTACGCGATACTGTATCGCTGACTGACCCGTTCGAGACTGTATCTGGGTCTTCACTTGTTACGGTCACCGATGCGAACGGTGGGTATGTGGACGGCGACTTCGTTACCTTCAGTAATGCCACTGCTGTGGGTGGAGTAACGGTGAACGGTGAGTATCAGTTATCTCTCACTACGGCGGCTAACGAGTATACAAT
>Ga0316202_10002058_pt1 | contig 13877 bp, 18 predicted proteins | sample 3monrhotite_MG_FD_204934 | JGI IMG/M metagenome (GOLD analysis project Ga0316202, IMG submission 204934) | Microbial mat bacterial communities from mineral coupon in-situ incubated in ocean water Damariscotta River, Maine, United States -... | ecosystem: Environmental > Aquatic > Marine >... | reverse complement strand
CGCTGAGCATGCCAAAGCAGGTTTCGAGATTAGGGCGAGCATAGATGGTCGGAAAGACATTATCGTCACAGGCGTGAGCAGAGCGACAGAGCGTCAGGTCATGACGGCTATCGCGGAAATTCTAGGCCCAGTGCAGAACCCAAGATACTTGCTGGTCCGTCGCTCATGGTTGGGGCTTTTTGCACGGACGGATTATCACGCCGTTCCTGCCGACCTCGGCGCTCGCAAGGAATATGCGGAGAGATTTGCTGCGCTATGGAAAGAACGCGTTGGATCATCTCAATTGGTGTTCACGCGGAGCGCCGAAGGGAGAAAGGTGCTGTTGAAAGCACGGATGCGGTCATTTGCGGCAGGCTTCCAGCGTTCTGTAGATCGACGTTCGGCTTGGCTTTGATTGCTTGCAGTTAGTATCCGCAAATGGGTCGTAATCCGAACGGCTGGTTCTGGGGTGGGAAGCGGACATAAATGGTCAATGCGCACGCTTACTCTTTGCGTTTGCATACTGCCTTAGAAGAAACGCGCCGCTGACAATGCCCAAGAACGGCACGACAACGAATGCTAGGAAAAGCAGTTCTTCAAAAAGACCATTAGAAAATGACATTGTTGTAGGGTCGAATTGCTGCCAATAGATCACCTGCCACACGTAACTAGAGATTGTGGCCACTGCGAATATCAACAGCGCGACTATCCTTGCCTTCAGAGTGAAGAAGATACTTGCGAGTAGGATCAAGCTTGACCCTCCGGACGTCAAAATTGTCACGTCGTGGTATATTACCATCGCATCACGTAAATACGCTGAGAAGAATATCATCAACGTAAGAAACGCCAGCAATGCGCAGATTGTGAAGCTACCGTAGAAAAGCTTGGTCATCGCAAGACTAGAGCGGAATTGAGCGAAGCCCGCAATTGGGTAGTTAGCAAACTGACTGCTATTGGGGTCGGATGCGGTCAATAGACCAAACATACCGACTCATTGCACTAAAACCGGTTAGCATATTGAAACTGGCGATGCTCGCTCGAACCAAGCACCCTTAGTTTGTCACTTGCCGGCTTGCCAAACCAGTCGGAGCATCCACTGCTCTTCTGAAGTTACCTCGCATGGCGGATGGCATTGTGGTAAGAAAGTCAGGGCAAGCCTTTCAGAGGCTCAAGAATCCGATCATCAAATCGTGTCGTGTAAACGCTTTTGAGGCCCTCCATAAATCGATCTTCCCCTCCTTCAATCAATGCCAATGCCTTACTTCTCGTCAGTGCATATTTTTCCATTGAGCTCGCCATGTCTGACAGGAGCCAATCAGAAATCACATCATTTCTGACAAAAGTTTCGAAGGTATTTTCGACACCGGTCAATTTGGGAAGGATCACGAATCTCTTTCGCTCAATATGAGAAGTGAAAGCCGACACAAAGTCATTGCAAGGCGGACAGACTACCAGCCCTAGGCTATATCGCATATGAATTGTTCCAAATCCGCCTCGAACAGAAGGCACGCAAAATGCCGTTAAGTTATTGAAGTTATCTAATAAAAAGATATTTCCTTGTATGTTCAAAACATGTCTGAACCTGTTTGAGTTTCTGATTAGAATTTCAACCTTCTTCATCGACTTCGTTCTCTTGCTTTCGCATTCTGAGTCTACACAAGTGACCTCGAACATAGAATCGAGCTGGTTTTGGTCTGCCCCACTGAGGTGGTCCACCGGTTTTGTTAGTCCGGCGGTTTCCACGTAGCAGCGATCATGCTGCCACCTCCACATGGTAAGGCAGGATGGTCGCTGCGGGCAAGATGGCTTCTGGAGCGGGTGATTTATAGCCCAGAGAAGAGTGCGGTCTGGCGGTGTTGTAATGGTGTCTCCAGCCTTCGATGAGGGCCTTGGCTTCGCGGATGTCGTAGAAAATTTCGCGGGCCAGCAGCTCATCTCTGAGTTTGGAGTTGAAGCTTTCGCAGTAGCCATTCTCCCACGGACTTGCAGGCGTGATGTAAAGCGTTGCAACGCCGATATTGCCGAGCCATTCCCTTAGCGCGATGGCGATAAACTCTGGTCCATTGTCGGACCGTATGTGTTCAGGTGCGCCGTGCCGCACAAACAACTCGCCAAGCACATCCAGAACATCCCTAGAGTTCAGGCGCCGTTCGACGCGGATGGCGAGACACTCGCGCGTGTGCTCGTCGATCACACACAGCATGCGGAAGACCTTCCCATCATGGGTGCGATCCTGGACAAAGTCATACGACCAGACATGACCCTTGTGCGCAGGCCTGAGCCTCACGCACGATCCATCATTCAGCCACAGTCGCCCGCGCTTAGGTTGCTTCTGCGGGACTTTCAGCCCTTCACGTCGCCATATGCGATAGACGCGCTTCTCATTCACATGCCAGCCGTCTCGCCTCAGAAGTTCCGTGATCCGGCGATAGCCGTATCGGCCAAACTGAGTGGCGAGCTTGGTGATCGCGTCTGTCAGTGCAGTCTCGTCACTACGAGGTGTCCTGGGCTTGCGCTGCGTAGAGCGATGCTGATCGATCACGCGGCAAGCCCGGCGTTCTGATGCGCCAAGCTCTTCCACCACATGATCGATCGCAAGACGCTTGCGTGAAGGGCTTAGTACTTTCCCCGCACAACTTCCTGCAGGATTTGATTGTCTAGCGTCAGATCGGAGACAGCACGCCGCAGCCTCGCGTTCTCCTTCTCGATCTCTTTCATCCGTTTGGCCTGGCCGACCTGCAGCCCGCCATACTCTTTGCGCCAGCGATAGTAGGTCTGCTCGGTCACGCCGATTGAACGCGCCGCCTGCGCTGCTGTCTCACCGCGAGCGAGGCGAACCTCAACCTCGCGTAGCTTTGCGATAATCTCTTCAGGCTTTAGTCTCTTGCCCATAGTTCAGCTCCATATCTGAAGCCGGACTAACTCAAATAATGGACCACTTTTTGGGGAGCAGACCAGTTTTGACACAACGCTCTCAAAGTTAAGAGCTTACTTTCGGCAATAACCATAGGTTCGCGACCGTCGGCAAATGGGGCGTTTGTAGCACGTCGGCTAATGGGTTGAAGGCTGATACACGCAAAACCAATCTGATCAGGCTATCGGCTTGCAGCCTTTAGATTGCGTAAGGCAGCAATGAGTCTGGGAATATCACTTCGAGCCTGAGCAATGAAATCCTGATCTTCATCCGTTGCTCCTGTCAGCTCGATATCATCCGCATGCGAAATTCCGCAGACTTCAATGAAACTTGAACCAGATGAATGGTCTCTTCCCTCAACCCAAGATTTCCACGGCCCTTTCCGTGCACGCTCACAGCGCTTTTCTATGTCCAATAGTTCGTTCTCGGTCATATGTTGTCTTTGCACAAAGACCGAACGTCAGCAATTGGGTCGATGGCAGAATGGCGGGATCTGAGGTGGGTAGCAGTCAATCAGCAGAATTGATCATTTCGACAATTCCTGCCCAGGCGAACGCGAGATTCAGAAGAACAAAGCTCGATACAAAAAGAGAATCGTTGGGGGTGAATCCATCTTCAAAAAACAGGAGTCCTAGGCCGACAGCCAGAACAAGGTAGGCCGAGAATAATAGCCTTCGCTCTCCTGGGGTCAATTTGGCCATACGGTTCCTACTCCACTCGAGAGCTCAAAGTTACCTGTTACGTGAACGTCCACATTTAGGGTGATTAGCTATCTTCCGGATTTGCGCGACGACTTTGAAACCACTGAAACGTTAGTATAATTCCTGCAATCGTTGCTACAAGAAAGCCCCCGTAGAAAACGGTTCGCCATTCAACACCTTCCCGACCAATGAGCACTGCGGCAAAGTGAGCTCCAAGAAATGCATAAAATGTTCGTTCGGCAAATTTCATTTAGAAATGATACAGGCAATACTGACTGTCCGCAAATGGGTCGCAAGCCGTAGGTCCGTTTTTTGCAGGTCACCATATCAAATCAGACAGTCCGCTAACGACCCATTTGCGGACCTTAGTTCTCGACTTGGACTTAGTGGGTCTACCGCTTCTGCGTGGCTAAATTACGGCTGGCCTTACAAACATGACAACGCGTTACCATATCTAGTGCACGTCGTTGCGGCATATTAGCCGGAACACTGTCTGACGGTGTCTCTTTACGATCAGAATCCATTTGATTGGCTTTCCTGAGGCAGGATAAGCAATCGCCGTGTTCGGATGTTCGACAGACCGACATGTGCGATCTCATAGGGCTGCCCAATAAGCGCTGCCTGTGAACAAAGATCAAGGAACGCCCAATGGCCAAATCACAACGAAAATCAAAGCGCGAAATCCGCAAGCCCAAGGCAGAGAAGGTCAAGACCAACGCGGCAAACCCTTCGACGAAAGCTGGCGTTATTCCTGGTTTAGAACATATGAAAACCGGGCGCGGGAAGTAATAGCCAAGTGCGCCTGACCCCCGCAAAATGCCGTGCTGAGCAGGCGCGGCAACTAGAGCTGTCCAAAACCGATCCGTTGCTCAATCGCCGAAACATTGCGGCGAAAGCGGCGGAGGCTTGGGGCGCAGAAGCGTTGCGAGCAGAAGAGCAAGAGTCTGAAAGTCCTTCGTGGTTAAGCAAAGAAGACGCCGAATTTGCTCGTGAGTTCGCCGATGAAGCGGATGAAAAAAAGGGCAAGCATGCAGATTAGAGATTTCATTGTTTACGGGCTAGCCGCTTTGTTGGTGCTTATGCTCATTGGCCTAAGCATCGGGCTTTTTCGTTGCATGAAATCCAAAACCCAGAAGGGTGGGAGCAGGCGTTGAACTTGCCTTCCGCAATAGACTTCCATGACTCTCAGCCTCAAGAAACTGTGAAAGTAGTTTTGCTATGAAAAAAATTCTGAACAATCCACCTCTTATCATCAGTGTCATTCTGATTGCGACGTTAGCGCTGTTGGCGCTCAACAACTAGCATCCGCTTCCCACCTAACTTGCACACGATTGTTGGGTCAAATTCGTTTCGTTTTGAGAGTGACTAACAGATGGCACCATTTCGCGCCGCTGATGTAAATTGTCCAAAGCTCCCTATATCAGTTCAGCTTACGTCGCATGCGACGGATATCAGGCAGCTTTGCTTCCCCAATGTCCCTTTCTAGCCGCAGACAGCCGAGCTGCGCTGATCTTGGCGTTGCCCGATCACTTGGAAGCAAGGTTACCAAATATGACAATCGGAACAGTTAAATTTTTCAATCCTGACAAGGGCTTCGGTTTTATCGCTCCAGAGGGCGGCGGAGACGACGCCTTCGTTCACATCTCAGCCGTTGAACGCGCCGGTATGACCACGCTCGAAAAAGAACAGCGTGTGTCCTATGATCTTGAGCCAGATCAAAAAGGCAAGACGTCAGCCGTAAATCTCGCGCCTGCGTAAAATTGTTGGTGGTGCGGGCGGCATGTAGCTGTCCGCACCTCTGATTTTTTAATTTCATGCGCTTGCACAATGCGCGCAGAGAAGACTTAGCGGTGCGCCAAAAGTCGCTGCTATTCCCCACCCATCTTAAAATCGCACCCGTCACTCCCTATATAGGGTTCACGTCGTTGCGGTCTTTCGTCCGCAATGCTGTCTGACGGTGTCTCTTCACAATCAAAACTTCATTTGATTGGCTTTCCTGAGACAGGAAAAGCAATCGCCATGTCCGGGGTCTCGACAGACCGGCATGAGCGATCCGAAAGGCCTGCGCACATGTACGCTCAAGCGATCCTCCGTGGCACATTCACATCTCAATTCCCCAGCGTGAGGGCATGAGTAGATATCTGCTTTTCACACCAGGACCGGTCAACGTCGCAGAGAACCTTCGCGTGGCGATTTCCAAAGAAGACATCTGCCACCGCGAAGCCGATTTTGATGAGCTTCTCGCTGGAATCGAGCAAAAGCTTCTTTCGCTCTTTCAGATCGAAAGGCCTGATCGTTATCGTGCGGTGGTGATAACCGGATCGGGTACCGCGGCGAACGAGGCGATGCTGTCTTCCGTCGTCGGACAAGGCGGAATCTTGATCCTGTCAAACGGCGAGTTTGGCGAACGGCTGCACAAAACCTCCTTGCTCCACAACTCCCCAACCCACCTGATCGAAATGCCTTGGGGCAAGCCCTTTGATCTGCAGCAGATCAGTGCATATCTCGACCGTCACAAAATTGATGTGATTGCTATGGTCCATCACGAGACATGTTCGGGCATGCTAAATCCGCTGGCAGAGATCGGCGCGTTAGCGAAAGCTCATAAGGCGATATTCGTCGTCGACGGTGTCAGCAGCGTCGGGGCCGAGAGGGTCGATCTCGAAGGCTGCAATATAGCCTTTTGCTCAAGTTCAAGCTCCAAGGCTATTGGCTCCTATCCCGGCCTTTCCTTTGTGATAGGCAGGAAGAAGCAGTTCAAAAAACTCAAAGCCCATAAGCCCAATACAACCTATCTAAACCTCGCGACATTCTATCGCTTTCTCAAAACGCGTTCGCAGACGCCAAACACCCCTGCTGTCCCTCTGTTTTATGCTTTGGATCAGGCGCTGACTAATATCCTGGAGGAAGGCGTCACTGAACGCTTTGCCACTATCCGCGCCCGGGCAGACCAACTACGCCAGGGGATGCGTAAACTACACCTCGAATTTCTGATCGATGAGAGCGAGATGTGCTCCATCCTCACGACAGTTAAGGTTCCGAAGTCGTTCAATGTCAGTGAGTTGCGCGACCGCCTGCGCGACAAGGCAATCATCATTTACGAAGGTAAGGGCTGCTTCCAAGACAAGGTTTTTCAGGTTGGAAATATCGGAGAAATGTCTGCCTTTGACATTCGGTTCTTCCTGCAAACGCTCGAAGACGTTCTGGTCCAATTGCAATCCGAAGCAGCAAACATTGTGGTTCCACTTAGACCCACTCCAACTGGAACCAACATAGTTCCGATTAGGCCAGTGCTAGGCACTCAAGAACCGTTCAGCGCATGAACGCCAAACTGACCCGCCTTTGGGCTACGAAGTCCAAGGATGACGAGTGGTGGTCATCATTTGTGACATCACCCATCGCGATCATCGTCAATTATGCTGCAGTAGAGCATCCTTGGATCACACCGAACCGAGTTACTGCGATGTCGTTTCTTGTCGCCATCGCTGCATCAGTCTTTGTGATTGCTGGCGGGTTTTCCAACTTCATTATCGCAGCGGTGCTGATCCATCTAAGCCATGTGCTTGATTGTATGGATGGTCAGCTGGCACGATATCGCCAAGTCTCTTCACCACTCGGAAGCTATTATGATCGGATAACCGATCAGATGCAGGTCGCTATGTGGTTTGGCGCTGTTGGATATGCCGCGTACCATCAAACCGGAACTGTCACGCCGGTGCTCCTCGCTCTGATCGGGATCGCGTTTTATGGCCTGCGGGGCTACATCAAATATGTCGCTATTGAGATCGAGATGGCGCGTGATCCTGGCTATGCAAACAGGAGAGCCGATGAAACGAAGACCGAAATAGCCGCAGGCATCGGCTTTGATTTTCGCGCAAACCTAACTTGGTTGGTCCGAGAGCAGCCCAAGATATTACAATTCAACGAAGGCGTGTTCATTTTCATGCTGTCAGCCGCTCTGGTGTTTGACGTGCTGGAACCCATGCTTTGGATTTTTGCCGTCAGCCAAGTTCTTTGGAGCCTGCGCCGTGCGGTTGAGGGCGGCTACCGCATCCACAAAAACACCCAGCATCCCATTCAAAAATAGCCTGCCTTCAGCAACCAGAACGAGATATTACAGCTATGAACCAACCATCTCATCAACCATTCAAAGCTGTCATTCTAGCAGCAGGTGTCGGATCAAGGATCAGACCGTTAACCGATGATTGCCCTAAGAGTTTACTGTTGGTCGCTGGCACGCCAATCCTGGAGCGCATGATTGGCAACTGCCAAGATTGCGGCATAACCGAGTTCGTGCTTGTCTTGGGTTATCTGCAGGACCGCATAAGGGCCTTCGTGAGTGATACTTTCCCGGACTTGCAGGTCACATTCGTCGTCAATGACAGATACGCCGAAACCAATACGGGCTACTCCTTGATGCTAGCCAAGCAAGCTGTTGGCGAAGGCAGCTTCATTAAATTCGATGCGGATGTGGTTTTCGATCCCGAAATCCTGCACCGCTTGATCGCTTGCGACTTTAAGAATGCTCTATGCATCGACCAAGACATCCAACTAGATGCCGAGGAAGTCAAAGTGGTTGTCGACGATCACATGCTGATCCGCAAAGCGAGTAAGACAGTTGATCCCAAGATTGCATTTGGAGAGTCCATCGGGATCGAGAAAATCTGTCCGACAACAGCAAAGCTGCTATTTTCGGAATTGAACTTGATGATGTCGCAAGCTGGTCATTTGGAGGACTATTACGAGGCGGCCTATGAGTGGCTGATAACCCGAGGAACCAAGTTTCATGCGCTTGAAATCACAGGCTTGAATTGGACTGAAATCGACACGCATGAGGATTTTGCGGCGGCAAGCCATATGTTCGGCGGCAAGCAATGACAGAAATGAATCCGTCAGCTGAGATGTGCCGCACCCAGCAAACTCTCCAGTTGGACATTGCGGCAAACGATCCGTTGGAGCAGCGCCGCCAGATCGCTGCAAAAGCAGCCGAAGCCTGGAGAGTCAAAGCCGAAGAGGCGGAGAAAGCCGAGTCCGGTGAATGTGCCCCCTTGAGCAAACTTGATTCAGATATCACCCAACAATTTGCCGATGAGGCGAAGTCGGAAAGGGACGAGGACCCAGATTAGAGTTTTGGTTCTTTACGGATTGATTGTCGTTCTGATCATCCGGGTGGCTAACCGCAAAAAAGGGGCCTTGCGCAGAGGCAAAGCCCCTGAAGTTGAGAGCAGAATGCCCTCGGGTCGCCACTAGGGGCTAGGCCTATCTGGCACATAAGCAAGTCAACAAATTCGGATTATCGCCAAACGCTCATCAGATTGATTAATGTATGTGCCTTCAAGAAGACATAAGGCTAATTGGTATTGGTTGAAAAAGCGCGCCTGGGGAGGTGGTAGAAACTCGCATATCCCGAATGTCCGCTTCCCACCCCATAAGCAGACAACCAACACCATGTAAGAATACGCTCAAAGCCGACGTAGACCGATCAGCTCAATCCAGCAGCCGCCCTGCAGTAACTTGAAGCGTCTTTGCCAGCTTCTCGATGATCTCGATCGACGGATTGCGAGCCGCGCGTTCAAGGTCGCTGATGTAGGTCCGGTGGATGTCTGCTTCGTGCGCAAACTCCTCCTGGCTCCACCCTTTCTCAAGGCGGATGCGCCTTAGGTTGGCAGCAAGTCGATCACGAATATCCACGCGGGCAGTTGAGGCGTATGTCGCCGATCAATCTACAGACGGTCAGTGACATAATGCTTGACTGTTCTCGCGAGGCGAGCAGTAGTCGATGTCACTTATCGACTACATAAGGCGTCGCCGGGCTCGGCATATTCAAAAGGCCAGCGGCGCCTTGAGAAAGGCAACCGACCATGCGACTTCCTTTGGTGCTTTTGACAGTACCGCTGCTAATGATCGGTCATCCTGCCAAAGCGGACAGAGACGAAAAAAGGCTCGAGCGAATAGCTGAAAAACTCGAGAAGCTTACACCAGAGCACTTTCAGGAATCCGCTACAGTCTCGGGCGATGATCTCGACACATTGGTCACGATCTCAACGCGGGAGGGTTTCCGACATCGAGGCGGGTTCTCAGATCGCTATCGAACGGACTCATTCGTGCGGGCGTTCGTTTCGAGGGAAACCGGTGAAACCAGCTTCCAGATCTACGCGACAATCACTTACGGTCGCGATTGGCGAAACTACCGCCGGGTCAACTTTGCTACGGCTGGCGGCCCCAGGTCAGCTGATCTGGATCTGATCGGTAGCGATGCAAACTGCGAATATTCTACATGCGTTCTTACAGAGACGGTCGGCTTCACGGTTGATGAAGAGACCCTGCGGACTATTGCAGCAGATGGCTCTAACCCATGGAGGTTCCGCTTCTATGCGAACAGCGGAGATGATTGGACAGAGCTTATGAGCAGAGCCGAACTAGCTGGCGCCCTTGCCGCAGTGGACGAGTACCGAGATACGCTACAAAACGACTGAGGAACCCATTTACTCGCCCAGCCATGGATCGAAGTTTGGATCTATGTCGTCCTGCCAATCATTAGGATTTGGAACAATCGGAGCTTCGCCTGAGGTGGCTTTCCACATGCTTTTTTGACGGACGCGCGAAAGCAGCTGCGAAAGAGCATCGACTTGATCAGCAAAGCGCGCATTGGGGAATGCAAGCAGCTCATGTTCAAAGTCGGCTAGCCAAGGCGCCTGGTCAGGCAAGAACAGCTGACCTGCTTCAACCATACTTGAGACACCGGCTGCGCGGTTGACCTTGTCTTGTTCTGGATTGCGGGCAAGCGGCCTTGGCATTGCCGGATTGTCGTCCGCTTTCAGTGCCTGAAGTAGCTGCTGGCCGGAGGCTTTATCCTCAATAAGGACCTCGGCCGGCCGATAGAGCTGGGCCAGTTCGATCGATTTCTTGTGAAGATCCGGAAACTCAAGCCGTCCTCGCCATATGTTGAGAACAAAGACGTCCCGGCCGCATACCTTTGCCGTAATGCACACAGAGTAGGCATTGGTATGTCCGGTCTTGTTGGCAGTGTCCCAGGACTGAATGATCACTCCGCGGCGATCCAAGGTGGTTGGATCAAATCTCATCAGCCAATCGCTGCGAAAGATGTTGCCTTCAGCGGGCATGGGATTTTGCTGATACTGAGCATTGAAGGCGGGCGAACCCATTTCAGCTTTCATCACATCCAGCACTGAGAGTGGTTCGCGCGATGGGTGAAGTAGCTCGCCTTCTTTGCGGGGGTGCATCTTGCCGCGCGTTAGCGGAATATTCGTATCCTCAATCGCAATTGCTGGCAGAGACAGGTGGTCCCACCCGCCAGCTTCTAGGAGCATTCCGGTAAGATCATACTCATGCAGCCGCTGCATTACACAAAGGACTGCACCAGCCTTCTTGTCATTGAGGCGCGAGGAAAGCGTCGACTTGTACCATTGGTTGACGTTGTTTCGCGTCACTTCAGACATGGCCTCTTCGGGCTTGATGACATCATCGAGTATGATGATGTCGCCGCCGCGTCCAGTTAGGGTGCCTGTCACTGACGTTGCAAGACGTCCTCCTCCGCTACTCGTTTCAAAATCCCAGTTTGCAGAACGCCTTCGAGAGATTTCGGTCGCTGGAAACAGCTTTTGATACCAGTCTGACTGCATGATCGAGAGGCAGTCCCGGCCCAGTTTGCCGGACAGCTCGTTGGAGTAGCTGACACAAACGAAGTTAAGCGCCGGGTTCTGCCCAAGCATAAAGGCTACCCAGATGATCGAGATGAGCTTAGATTTGCCGTTGCGGGGCGGAAGGTTGACGATCAGCCTGCGCGCTTCACCATCAGCTACGCGCTCAAGCTGGTAAGCAATTGCGTCCAGGTGCCAGTTCCACTCAATTAGCTCACCGCCGGTCACATACGGCCAAGCCTTTTGGAGGAAGGCCACAAATGAGCGCTGCCGGGCCTTCTTCAAAACAAGCAGCGGATTTTGCGGGAAAACGAAATCAGCCATTGTCCGCTCCCGGCTTGATGCTCTCATTACCTGTATAGCCAAGGAATTGGTTGAGCAGCGCCTCATCTTGCTTGGACAGACGGTCCGACTGAGCGTCTTCGTCCTCTGCACCAAGGACCGTCAGGATGAGATTGAATAGCTTCTCGGCGGCACGTGTGTCGCCGGCTGCCGCGCGAAGCGTGATTGCCTTTAGCATCAGCCTTTGTTTGGTGCCGGTGTATTCCTTACCCGCGATCTTGACAGTGATTTTCGAAGCGAGCTCTTCCTTGAGATCCGTCTTGAGCCCTTTGCCCTCTTTGGGACGGCCCTTGGGATTGCCTGACTTACCCTTCTTGAACCGATGCTTCTTGGGAGGCCGGCCATATCCGACCTTATCGTCATCAAGATCAGACTTGTGCATGTCTTCGCGATCCTTGCTCATCGTTCAACCCTCCGCGCTTTCACTGCGGTCAGCGGCAACTTCGCTAAACGAACGGCCATCGCCGTCGAGCACAGCTTCAAGCCCGCTCGCCTTGGTCAGGCGATCAATCGCAACGTCAACATAGCCTGGGTCGAGTTCGATGCCTGCTCCGCGCCGACCGGTGCGCTCAGCTGCGAGCAGGGTGCTGGCAGAGCCTAGGCAGCAGTCGACGACCAACTCACCGCGGTTGGAGCAATCGAGCAGGAAGTCTGCGATAAGCGCGGTGGGCTTGACCGTGCTGTGAGCAGCCAGGTCTTCATCGCGGCCTTTGCGGAACGAATTTGCCCCCGCGTGCCGGACAATGTTAGTACGATACCTGCCTGTCTCACCGAGCCCAAAATTGTTGGTGTGCTTGGCTTTGCCAGATTTGAACACGAAAACCAGCTCGTGCTGGCTACGATAAAATCCACCTTGACCACCGGATCCCTTATCCCAGACCACGAGTTGCTTGTGCTCGTTGTAGACACCATCAGCCGCGTCCAGGAGTTCGCGCATATGGCGCCAATCCATGCAGTGATAGTGGATCGACCCGTTCACAGAATACTGGACGCAATTGCGAAACAGCGCGCGCAGGAATGCAGTGAACTCAGCGGGCGACATTTCGCCCGCGCCCATCACAAATTCGCGGTGCTTGTGTTTGCCGTTACCAGACACAAAGCCATCGATGGGCACATTATATGGGGGATCCGCAAAGATGACGTGGGCCCGTTCATTTGCAAGGAGCGCATCCCAGCTCACGCTGTCGCGCGCATCGCCGCAATAGATGCGGTGCGGACCGATCAGCCAAAGGTCGCCAATCCGCGAAACAGGCTGATGGGGCGGCAAGCCGGCAGCCGGCTCATCGCGATCGCAGTCATCGGTGTTCACGATTGCAAAATCGAGATCGCTTGAGCCAAAGCCGGTCAATTCGATCTCATATCCGCCTTCAAAGAGCTCGGCGAGCTCTTCAGCCACGAGGTCCTCATCCCAGCCTGCGAGCGAGGCGATCTTGTTATCAGCAAGTGCGAAGGCGCGGCGATCTTCATCGCTAAGGAACTTCGCTTTGATAACCGGCACCTCGCGCAGGCTCAGTTTCTTGGCTGCGAGCCAGCGGCCATGGCCGGCAACAATCATGCCGGTGTCATCGACAATGATCGTTCCAAGCCAGCCAAACTGCTTGATGCTCGCAGCAATCTGGCTGATCTGCTTCTTAGAATGGGTCCGGGCATTGCGCGGATTTGGCTTGAGAGATCCGGTGCGGACAATCTCAATGTGGGGGTGGTTGTGAGTGTTCATTATGGTCTCCTGAGATAAGCAGGAGACCCATTATTCACATTCTCTCAGGAATAGCTGTCACGAAATTTCTCATCATTTTCCGTTCTCATATTCGGAGATTATGTTCTTCAGCCTGCCATTTGTGACATGGCCCCCTAGCTTCAGCTTTCTGAGAATTTCTGCAGTAAGGGTGAGCGCTTTGTGACCGCGAGACTTCTCTGGGTTTTTGATTGAGAATGTCCCCAGTATTGGGTGAGTTACGCTATCGGCACCTGGCTCAATTAGGTCTTCAAGCTCCCGTTTAAGCCCATCCGTAATCATACCGTTGAACTGCCGCTTATAGGCTTTCTGTGATGCGGCGTTGCTTTGTCTTTGTATAAAGCGTGTGCCGCTCTCAAGGCGCAGAATTAAGCAATCCAGAAACATCTGCGGGACGTCGGGCCTTCTGATCACTCGGAGCGCTTCTACCAAGTCCTCGTTCGAACGGAACGAAACACCACGACGCCCCCGCCTTTCAGCTTGCGGGTCGATCTCTTTCTTAAGCGCTTTAAGAGCGACGGGTTTGAGGAGCGGAGGACGGATCT
>Ga0316202_10002057_pt1 | contig 13881 bp, 9 predicted proteins | sample 3monrhotite_MG_FD_204934 | JGI IMG/M metagenome (GOLD analysis project Ga0316202, IMG submission 204934) | Microbial mat bacterial communities from mineral coupon in-situ incubated in ocean water Damariscotta River, Maine, United States -... | ecosystem: Environmental > Aquatic > Marine >... | reverse complement strand
ATAATCAGCTATAAAATAACAATATTTAATAAGAGTTTTGTATGAATTTTTCTTTTCGTAAGCTGATTTCTTTAGTCATAATTATTATTGGCGCAAATGTTAATACTTTTGCGTTGGCTAAAACATTAAATGATGCAGATACTAAAACGGTTGAACAACTTAAAAAAACGGCGCTAAATTCTGATCTCTCTTACCAAATTTTGGAATCGTTAACCACCGAAGTAGGAAATCGACGTTTAGGAACTGCTGGTGATAAAAAAGCAATAAAATGGGCTGTTGCTAAAATGAAATCATTAGGCTTTGATAAAGTTTGGACCGAAGAAGTTGAGTCACCACAATGGTTACGTGGAGATATTGAAGCACAAATTAAAGCGCCTTATGCTCATGATATGGCAGCCATTGGTTTAGGAGGAACAGTAGCTACACCAAAAAATGGTATTGAAGCCCCCGTTGTTGAATTTAAAACACTTGCCGATTTAAAAGCTGCAAAAAAAGATAGTTTAATCGGTAAAATAGCTTTTGTTTCTTTTCGTATGAAAGCTGAAATTGATGGTAGTGGTTATGGACCTGCTGTTGCAACCCGAGGTGCTGGAGCTTCCATTGCCGCTGAAAAAGGAGCTTTAGCTTTGATCATGCGTTCGGTTGGCACCGATAATAATCGTATTGCTCACACTGGCATGATGCGTTATAAGAAAGGTGTAAACAAAATTCCTGCTGCAGCACTTTCTAATCCAGACTCTGATGTTTTAGTCAATGTTTTAAAACGCGGTAAGCCAGTTCATTTCTATTTGAAAATAACAGCCAAGCATCATCCCAAAAAACTCATTAAATCAGCGAGTGTTATTGGTGAGATTATTGGTAGTGAATTTCCTGATGAGATAATTGCTTTAGGTGCTCATCTAGATAGCTGGGATGTTGGCACTGGAGCAATGGACGATGGTATGGGTATTGGTATTGTACTGGCTACTGGAGCTGAAATTGCGAAATTGCCAAAACGTCCTAAGCGTACTATCCGTGTTATTTTGTATGCGGGTGAAGAAGTTGGTTTTTATGGTACACGTAAATACATGGAGCTTCATAAAGATGAGGTGGTTAAACATGTCATTGGTGCCGAATGGGATTTTGGTTTAGGAAAAATTTATCAATTAAAACCAGGTGTTGGTGCCAAGGCATTAAATAATATTCATGATTTAGCACAATTGCTTGCACCATTAGGTGTTTCGATGTCAGATAAAAATGATGCTATTGCTCAATCAGATATGAGTCTTCTAAGTAAAGCGGGTATGCCTAGTATTAATTTTGCAGCTAACGGATTGCGTTATTTTGATTATCACCATACAGCGAACGACACTTTAGATAAAATTAATCCAGAAGATTATAAGCAAAATACGGCGGTTTATACGGTATTTGCATATTTTGCTGCACAAACCAATATTGATTTTAGACAATAGATTGACCTAATAAAGTAAAAGCTGTTGACCTTACAGGTTTTAACCTGCAATAAAATTCAACAGCTTTTGTGTTCATTTATATTGATCATTTGCGTATTCAGCGCTATAACAAAGTATGATAATCGTTATATTTTGGATGTTTTATTATAAATGTTAAATTTTTAATTTTTGCACTATTAACCCTGCCTCAGCAGGTTGTTGCTCAACAGCAGATAACTGTTGGTGCAGATGAATGGCCGGAATATACCGCGCCAGATGGATCGGGCATTTATTTTCAGTTGCTTAAAGCAATATATCCAGATTATAAAATAAATTTTAAAATCACTCCCTTAACTCAATCGTTCACTGATTTTGAACAACAAAAATTAGATCTTGTTGTTGGAGTTTATAAATATGAATTAAAAAAAGCACTATTTTCTCGATGGTATGTAGATACAGAGTTTCCTCTTTTAGCTTTTTATGAAAAAAAATCACCGCGTATAAACGTTGCGTCAGATCTTATCCCTCTAAGACCTGCATGGTTAGATTCTTATCATTTTGAAAATTTTTTACCCGGGAAACTCGCGCCTATAAAAGTTCATTATGTGGATGATGGTTTTGATTTAATAACTCAAAAAAAGGCTGATTTTTTTATTGATTATGCTTACAACGTACCTAAAAAATTAATTAATAAATTGAGTTCAATTGAACTTTTGCCTGCTCAGCATGTTTATGTCGCGTTTCAACATAATCAAAATGGTCGAAAATTAGCTCGCGAATTTGACTTAAAAATGGCGATACTACGCAGTAGTGGAGCATTAGCTAAATTATATGGAAAAAACTATATTGATAGTGATTTGAATAATTATGTTATTAATAAAAAAAGAATTATTATTTATACCAACTCTGTTAGTTTATTACATCTACAAAGTACTAAAAGTGGAACCATAGACGAGGGACAAGCATTAAGGTTTATTTTTAATTTATTAAAAGGTTACACCATTGAGTTCAGATCTTTTAATAATATTGCCGAAATTTATCAACATCCAGAGCAAGATAATGTTTGTTTTACCGATTTAATTAAAACACCTAAACGCATACAAAATTTTGTTATCAGTAAACCGTTCTCATTATTTTTAGGTTTACGGTTATATAGCGAAAAGCGGATTGAATCACCTTCCCGTCTTAATTTAGCCGAGTTATTAAAAGATAATAGGTCTTTAAAATTGGGTACAGTGAGTGGTCGCAGTTATGGTAAGAATATAGATGAAATGCTAACTAAAATTAATAGTTTTCAATTAATACAAAGCCCTGTTGATATTGAAACATTGTTTAAACAATTCGCTAAAAAACGTTTTGATTTTCTCATCGAATATCCATCATTTACCGCAATAAACTGGTCGAAAGCAAAAAAAGAATCGCTGTATAGCTATAAAATTGATGGTGCAAACGATGTGATTTTAGGACATATGATGTGTTCAAAATCACCTTTAGCAACAAAATTCATTAAAGAGTTTGATTTGATTTTAGAAAAATTTTATCGCAGTGGTTATTTTTTTAATGCGCAATATCAACGCGTATTACCTGAAAACAAAGCGATGTTTATTCATTATTTTAATGAGACGTTTAATTAGGTTGATCACCTCTAAATATCTTAGTTTAATTTCAATGAAAATTGAACAAAATCGACACTTTTTTATGCTACACTAGCGTAAATAATTATCTAAAAAATTCAAATAATGCCTGCACAAAAGTTATTAATTCAAGCACAAAAAGTGTGCTTGAAACGAGATGTTCGTTTTACTAACCTTAGAGAACAGGTTTTTTTATTAATCGCCAATCACCAAGGGGCAGTTGGTGCTTATGAACTATTAGAAGAATTAAAATTAACGGATCGTGCCGCCAAGCCTGCGACTATTTATCGAGCCTTAGATTTTTTAGGGAAACAGGGCTTTGTACATAAAATAGAATCTATTAACGCTTTTGTAATGTGTCACCACTTTAGTGAATGTAATCATCCAGTTCAATTATTAATATGCGATCAATGTGGTTACGTTAAAGAAAGCCAGTCAAACAATTTGGAAAGTGCCATTCAAGTAATGGCTGATAACAGTGGTTTTAAAATCACTCATCAAATAGTTGAAGTTCATGGATGTTGCGCTAACTGTAAATAATCTTAATATTCCTGCCATTGAACGTACACGACTTAACGTTATTGGATAAAGTATGCTATAACGTTTATTCGCGTATTTTTAACTTAATTTACGCTCCACAATATAACTAAAATTTCAGGATTAATATGAAATATTTATTTCGCTCAGCGTTTGCCGCTATAGGCTTTATGGTCGTTAACAGTGCTATTGCTGGTAACCCAAATTTCAATGATAAGTTTCGTCAATTAGACGAATTGTTACCAACAGCTAACACGTACCGAACTGCCTCTGGGGCGCCTGGTCACAAATATTGGCAGCAAAAAGTTAATTATAAAATTTCCATTAGCTTAGATGATGAAAAGCAAAAGTTAACGGGAAATGAAACCATGGATTACCAAAATAATTCACCCGACACACTGAAATATTTATGGTTGCAACTCGATCAAAATATCAAAAATGGTAAGTCTGATACTAATCTAACAAGAACGGCTCCTAGCACTCAAAAAATTTCATTTGAAAATATGCGAGGCATGATTGAAGCGCCTAAATTTGATGGTGGCTATAATATTACTACCTTAACTGATAGTAGCGGAAAAAAGCTACATTACGTGGTAAATAACACTATGATGCGCGTTGATTTGGCACAACCTTTAAAGTCGGGTGAAAGTGTTAAATTAAATATCAGTTGGGATTACCACTTACACGAACAAAAAGTACTTGGTGGACGTTCTGGTTATGAATATTTCAAAGAAGACGATAACTATTTATATGAAATTGCTGCCTTTTATCCACGAGCAGCAGCTTATTACGATGTGATGGGATGGCAAAATAAACAATTTTTAGGTAATGGTGAATTCACGTTAGAATTTGGTGATTACGATGTCAGCATTACAGTACCAGCTGATCATATTGTAGGCGCAACAGGTGTGTTACAAAATGCTAAAAAAGTCTTAAGTAAAGATCAACGCCAACGTTTAGCCAAAGCAAAGACAGCTAAAAAGCCTGTGATAATTGTGACCGAAGAAGAAGCTATCGCTAAAGAAAAAGTGCGTAGTAATAAAACAAAAACATGGCACTTTAAAGCGAAAAAAATTCGTGATTTTGCATGGGCATCAAGTCGTAAGTTTATTTGGGATGCACAAGGTTATAAAGCCGGCGGTACGAATACTGTAGCAATGTCTTTTTACCCTAAAGAAGGTAACCCTCTTTGGGAAAAATATTCAACCGAAACTATTATTCACACTTTAAAGCAATATAATAAATATACGTTAGACTATCCGTACCCTGTCGCCATTTCAGTAAATGGCCCTGTGGGTGGTATGGAATACCCTATGATTTCGTTTAATGGTCCTCGCCCTACTGTTGATAAAAAAACAGGCGATAAAACATATTCTCGCCGTACTAAATATGGCTTGGTTGGGGTAATTATTCATGAAGTAGGGCACAACTATTTCCCAATGATTATTAATTCAGATGAACGTCAATGGACATGGATGGACGAAGGTTTAAATACCTTTGTACAGTTTTTAGCTGAGCAGGCATGGGAAGAAAACTACCCTTCACGTCGCGGTCATGCTAGCAACATTACGAGCTACATGAAAAGTACTAATCAGGTACCAATCATGACAAATTCAGAGTCTATTTTACAGTTTGGCAATAATGCCTATGGTAAACCTGCAACAGCACTCAACATATTACGAGAAGTTGTTATGGGGCGCGAATTATTTGATTTCGCATTTAAAGAATACGCACAGCGTTGGAAATTTAAACGTCCGACACCCGCTGACTTATTCAGAACGATGGAAGATGCATCTGGTGTTGATTTAGATTGGTTTTGGCGTGGCTGGTTTTATACAACCGAACATGTAGATATTGCCTTAACTAATGTACATTTATATCGACCTAATAGCCAAAACCCCGATACCGAAGAAGCTTGGGAACGTGCATTAGATAATGAAAAGCCTACTTTTATTTCTAAACTTCGAAATAAAGGTATGGTTCGACGAGTTGATGAAAATCCTGAATTATTAGATTTTTATAATGATCATGATAAATTTACAGCTACCAATAAAGATCGCAATAAATATAACGGTAATCAAAACGATTTAGAACAATGGCAAAAAGACTTATTAGTTAATAAGAATAATTTTTACATTGTTGATTTTGAGAATAAAGGCGGTTTAGTTATGCCTATATTACTAAACATTACATATGTAGACGGTAGTGTAGAGCACCTTAATATTCCAGCAGAAATTTGGCGTAAAAACACCCAAAAAGTATCGAAATTATTTATTAGAGAAAAAGAGATCAAAGAAATTGTCTTAGATCCAAATTGGGAAACAGCAGATACGAATATTAATAATAATTACTGGCCAGCTCGACTTATTAAATCTCGTTTTGAACTTTATAAAAGCAAGAAAAAGCAAGATATGATGCGTGATTATAACGTTAAATTAAAATCAGCCGAAGAACTAGCTAAAGATAAAGAATCTAAAGAAGACGTTAAGCACTAGTATCCGTTATGGTATAAACCGTTGTGTTATCCATTTAATGGGTAACAGCGGTTTACACTGTAAACACTACCAAAGATTTTCCTTCAAATAAGTTAAACATTAAGAGCGCAATCAGTTTGATTACGCTCTTTCATGAGAGAAATCACTACAATGAGCAAAACTTTCAGTATATTCATACTCTGTTGTGGAGTTTTTGGCTCGATAGCACCACTCTCAGCACATCGGTTTTTTTTTGGTATAAGTGATCTGACGGTTAACCATCAAACTAACCAAATAGAAATAATTCATCAATTTACTGTGCACGACGTTGAAAATTTGATTGCAGAGCAACAACAAATTAAGTTTTCGCCTGAGCATTCTCATTATGAGCAGATAATTCGTCAATATTTCGAAAAACACTTTAAAATTCAAAATAATAAGACTAGTATTAAGATCAGTTGGGTTGGCTTAGAAATTGTTAGAGATAAAATATTTATTTACCAAGAAGCTACATATCCAAATTTTTTAATAGGATTAGTGGTAAAAAACGATTTACTCACCGATACTTACGCTAAACAAATAAATACTGTGAATTTTCAGGACAATAACCTCAAAGGTAGTTTAACGTTCAGTAAATCGCAGCAATCAGCTAAAATATTAGCTAAAACTAGTGTTTATTGATTTACATTTTATGTAATACCATGCAAAATCAAAGCACTAATAAACAATAAAGGGCTTGGAAGGCTTTATGAATGTAGAGTTTATTAATCCATTTTTAACCTCAATGCTAAATGTCATGACAACCATGGCACAAGTAGAATTAACACCAGAAAAACCTATTTTAAAAAAAGGTGTTGTAGCTAAAGGTGATGTTTCTGGTTTAATTGGTATGGTAAGTCCTGAAGCTAAAGGCTCGTTATCAATAACGTTTGAGGCTAAGCTAGCACTTGGGGCTATGCACAATATGTTTGGTGAAAGTCCTGATGAAATTAATGATGAGATCACTGATTTAGTCGGTGAGATTACTAATATGGTTACAGGTGGCGCCAAACGTTTGTTAAGCGAAAAAGGTATCGAGTTTGACATGGCAACACCAATGGTTGTTTCGGGGCCGGGTCATACGATTAACCATAAAGCTGAAGGGCCTATTGTGATGATCCCTTTAAATTCACCGTTAGGTAAAGCTTATATTGAGTTTAGTTTTGATTAAATATAGCCGTAGTATTGTTGACATAAAAAACGCTAAATAGTTTTAGCGTTTTTTTATGGGAAATTTTTATATGAACCCCTAACCTTGCATTAGTAACATCTCAACAATTTTGTTCATATCCAAATCAAAATCTTTTGCTCTTACCCCTTTCACTATTTCATCTTTAGAGTTTTCTAAATCAATTTCTTGAGTGTTAATATAATGATTCATTTTAGTGCTATAAAAAGATTTCACTTTAGGCTTTGTCGGATCATTTGGGTTACGCTGTTCAATAATGGCTACCTTTTTAGATTTTAGTTCAACTAAAGAACCGACAGGAAATACACCCGCACATTTAATAAACTTATCAACTAACACAACATCTAAATGATTTTGTTGCGCTAATTCACGTAATATTGCAAATGCTTTAACATGAGAAAATCCGTCTTTGTAACATCTATCAGCAGTGAGTGCGTCAAAAATGTCACAAATAGCGATCATTCGTCCATATTTAGTAATGTCATTCCCTTTAACTTGATTTGGGTATCCACCACCATTAATTTTTTCATGGTGAAGCGCTGCAACTTCTAAGCTTAACTTTGAAACATTCGGTGTTTTTGTAATAATATCAATAGAATGATTTGCATGTGTTTTCATGATGGTAAATTCATCATCAGTTAACTTTCCCGGTTTATTCAAAATATCATCGGGCACCATGATTTTTCCAACATCATGTAAAAAAGCACCGACAGATAACTCTTCCACAATCGATCGTTCTATTTTTAAATAACGGGCAAAAATTGCCATGTATACGGCAACAGAAACTGAGTGTTCAAGCAAATATTCGTCTTTTTCTCGAATATTTACGATGCAGGCAAGTGAGTCAGGATTGTTAAAAATGGCATCAACAGATTTATTAGTAATTTCAATAACAGGTGTTAGATCTAATTCACAACCGCTTTGAGCATCGGCAAAAACTTTACGTTGTATATTTTTAGATTCATTAAATATTTCTTTCGCTTGCTTTACTTCTTCAATCAGTAATTTTTTAGCGGTAATCGTTTCTTCTTCTAGTGTTTGGTTCGGATCAATTAAAACACTTTTAACTCCTTTTTTCTTAAGGTTGTTTATAACGGCTTGATTTTTAATATGTCCAGGAGATGATAATGAAAATGATCCACTTTGTTCACTAATTTCAATGACATAGTGGCCTGGAGTTAATTCATCTATATTTTTTTCTTCAAACATTGAATACTCTTTTTGCATTAAAATACAGTATGTTTTTGGGAGGTGTTGTTGATATTCTTTAATGCTATTATGACACTATAAACGCAATTGAACGATGGTTTCAACTAACTTATTAAAAGAATAGCTTACTTTTGTTTTTTTTAATTTTTTTTTGTTGAAATATATCCTTATGAAATAAGGTTATAACCTTTGCTGATTACATTTATTTGCTAACTGTCGGCATTGTATTTGCTTTAATAAATACAATGTGTAAAGCGGTAAACTTTTATTTATTTGTGCCGATAAATATTATCAGGCGTATCGTTTTTTTTGTTTATTTAGGATGTCGAATGCGAATTTTTTTATATAATTTTTTTACTGTTTTTTTGATGACTGTGTCTTTTTATTCAATAGCACAAAATAAAAATATGCTGGCAGTACAAATTTATACTGAAAATCAGTTGCTTGATTTAATTAAACAGAATAAACATTTAAGTCAGGTAGTATTAGACGAATGCCAATTAGTGCAAGATATTGAAGCCAGAGCGGTTAAAGCTAAAAAACCCTCATATCAATATTTATGGGGTGATATGTTAGCTTTTGGTGTTTGTGTGAAAAAAAATGTGCCTTTAGGCCTACATTATATGGAGTTATCTGCTGAGCAGGGATTATCTGAAGGTATAGAACAGCTTGGGCGTTATTACCATCAAGGAAAATTTGTTCAACCCGATATAAATAAAGCCATTAAATATTTAAAAAGAGCCGCTTCTATTGGAAATTTAAACGCACAAATTCGCTTAGCGAAAATTTATAATACAGGACAAGGTAGTCCGCTAGATTATCCGATGTTGTATTCACAACTTCATCACGCCATAAGTTCCGATAAAAAGCAGCATAAAGAAATCAGTCGTTTATTAGCAACGTTAGCGAACAAATTACCAAGTCAAGTGGTAGAAAAGGCAAAAAAGACAACTTATTAACCTATTTTTATTTTGAAGCGCTTCAATATGTGTGACAAGCCTTAATAATCATCGTACACTTTCAGTTAATACTGAGTTCGTTCAATTTCTTTTAAATAATATCCATTCTGGAAATAAAAATAATGAAAAAATTGTATTCATTGTTCATCATTTTTTTTACTTTTGTGCTTGCTGGTTGTAATGGCTCTTCAGGAGCCAATGAAACGCCTGCTGAACAGTTAATTGCGACAAGCATTACTATTACTACGTTGAGTAGTTCAGGCATTAACCAACAAAGTTTTATAAAAAATAATAGCATAACCGTAACCGCAACGGTTTTAGATCAAAATAATAATGTTTTATCTGGAAAAAAGGTTGATTTTAGCATTACTCTGGGTGAATTGGCGGTAAGTGCTAAATTAACCAATAGTCAAGGAGTTGCCAGCGTAACATTAACTAATAATAGCTTATTATTAGGTGCAGGTACGGTAACTGCTACGGTTGCCGAATTATCGGCGCAGACAGATTATGAATTTATTGATTCTAATGAATTGGTTCTTCTTCCTAATACTATTACAAGTGAACTATTGCTTGATGGCACTGCTGTAAATCAATTTAAAACGAATCAAACAGTACAAATATCGATAAAATTACAAACTGCGGATAATCAAGCTATCGTAGGTGAAATCATTGATTTTAGCGCTGAAATAGGCACGCTTTCAGCAAGCAGTGCGCTAACTGATGCTCAAGGTATTGCAAGGGTTAGCTTAACTGGTGAGGGCAATGTTGGGGCCGGGATTTTAAGTGCCACTTATCGTAATGAAAACCTTACTGCGCAGGTAAATTATCAAATATTAGCTGCAGATACCGTTATTATCGATTCAGGCATTAAAATAGGTTCTTTTGACAACAATAATCAATTTAATGAAGGCATTATTTCGTTATCAGTAAGTGATAGTACCATCAGTGCTGGTGGTACATTAGGATTAACCGTTGATTTAATTGATGGTAATGGCGTACGAGTACAAACACCTACGCCGATTAGTTTTACTTCAAATTGCGTAGTGAGTGAAGCTGCAACAATTGATGGTAGTGTTTTTACCGTAAATGGTAGTGGGCATGCAACGTTCGAAGATATTAATTGTGCAGGCACAACAGGAACGGATGACGTTATTGTTGCTTCTGTTACAATTAATGGTATTACCGAAATAGCCTCTGCCACAATCAGTATATTAGGGGAACAATTAGGCTCAATTGAATTTGTTTCGGCACAACCTGCTTCAATTGTATTAAAAGGTACTGGCGGACAAGGGAAACAGGAAACGTCATTATTAACGTTTAAAGTAAAAAGTGCATTGGGCAATATTATCAGTCAACAGCACGTTGATTTTTCATTAAATACCAATGTTGGTGGTATTACTATAAATCCTGAAAACGGTTTAACTAATAGTCAAGGCTTAATCACTACACAAGTACAAGCTGGTACCGTACCAACAGCAGTACGAGTAAGTGCAAAAGCATCTTTAGTGCAAAGTGGTAATACGGTAAGTGTGCAAACGCAATCTGATTTGTTATCTATTAATACGGGGCTTCCGGAGCAACGCTCTTTAACTATTGCCGCATCAATAGTAAACCCAGAAGCAGACGCTTTTAATGGTGAACAATCAACGATTACTACATGGCTTGCCGATAATTTTAATAACCCTGTACCGGATGGAACTACCGTAAACTTTACAACGGAAGGCGGCGTTATCGAGCCAAGTTGCACTACCATTAATGGTAGTTGTTCGGTAACCTGGACGAGTGCTGAACCAAGAGTTAGTAATCATCGGATTACTATTTTAGCAACGGCTTTAGGACACGAAAGTTTTTTTGATACCAATGGTAATAATAGTTTTGATGATAGCGATGGTGTTGCTATTGTCGAGCAAAAAGTATCAGCAGGTTTAGGCCGTATTACATCGCAATCATCAGGCTTTGTTGATATGAGTGAAGCATGGCGAGATGATAATGAAAATACAACCTATGAAGTGGGAGAACCCTTTTTAGATTTTAATAGTAATAACAGCTTTGATAGTGAAGATGGTCTATTTAATGGGCCTCAATGTAATGGTGTATTATGTGCTGCAGACAATGCTAAATCAATTCATGTGCGAAAATCACTTGTATTAATTATGGCAGGTTCATCTGTTGATTGGCTATTAACAGAGACAAAAACTAATGTTCTTTTAGCCGATGTTAACGGTAATGGCAGTGGTATTCCAAATATTGTCGATGGTGGAAGCGAAGCTATCACTCTTTCATTTTCCGATTTTGCAAATCAAAGTTTACCAAACAATACTCAAATTACTGCTACGTTAAGTGCCGGTGATATTTCAGGGCAAACAGGCATTACCATTCGTAATAGTAATGCTGAAGGTAAAAAGGATATGCAATTTGTACTCGTTAATCCAATTGGCGGTAATGTTGAGATAGCAACATTAACCATTACTTTTACAACGCCAAAAGGTATTGTAACTTCAATTGTACAAAGCTTTACCTTGCTATAATTTTTGTCTTTACAGTATTTTTAGCTTGTTGGTGGTCGTTTAATAAATCAGCAAGCTATCAATGTAAAATTACGGTATAATTGCACATTATAATTTTAATTACTGATTTATTAACTTGAGCAAAAAAGACCCACATTTTCAACGCGAAGCAAAAAAATACGATAGCCCCGTTGCTAGCCGCGAACATATTTTAGCGTTATTTCAACGACTACAAACCCCATTAACTTTTAAACATGTTTGCCAAGAATTTGGCTATCAACATGAAGATCAACTTATTGGCATTAAACGTCGTTTGCGCGCGATGGAAAATGCAGGCCAGCTAGTTTTTAACAAATTCAAGCAATATAGCCTGCCAAACAAAGCAAAAATCCTGACAGGAAAAGTAATTGGCCATCGTGATGGTTATGGTTTTTTTATGCCCGATGCTGATGAAAATGGTAAACGCGGTAAGGATCTATTTATCTCGTCATTTGAAATGCAACGTGTAATTCATGGCGATATAGTTTCAGCCTTACCAAGTGAAAGTAAAGATCGCAAAGGTCGTCAGGAAGTGCGTATTTTAGAAATTATCGAATCAAGAAAAGCACCAATAGTTGGACGTTTTTATCTCGATAATAACAAAAAAATTAAAACGGCTATTGTCGTACCAGATGATGCACGAATTAACCAAGAAATCTTGATCGAGGTAAGCGATGATAATAGCACCAAGGGTGCTCGTCATGGACAAGTCGTTGCTGTAGATATTACGAAAAGACCAAGTAAACGCCATAATGCAATAGGCAAAATAGTTGAGGTGCTTGGTGATTACATGGCGCCAGGCATGGAAATTGAAATCGCTCTGCGTGAGCATGATTTACCGCATCAATGGTCAACAGAAGTGCTTGAGGAAATGGCAAAAATACCTGAGCAGGTCGAAGAAGCTACGAAAAAAGATCGTATTGATTTACGTGACTTACCTTTAGTGACGATAGATGGTGAAGATGCCCGTGATTTTGATGATGCAGTTTATTGTCAACCGAAAAAAAGCGGTGGTTGGCGTTTATGGGTCGCTATTGCTGATGTTAGTTATTATGTTCGTCCAGACACTGCTTTAGATAATGAAGCCATTAATCGCGGTAATTCTGTTTATTTTCCTAGCCAAGTTATTCCAATGCTACCTGAAAAACTTTCAAACGGTTTATGTTCGTTGAACCCTGATGTTGACCGACTATGTTTTGTTTGTGAAATGACCATTAGTGCTGTAGGGAAATTATCAGGAAGTAAGTTTTATCCTGCGGTGATGCGCTCGCATGCGCGTTTTACTTATACAAAAGTCGCAGCAATATTAGGCGATGAAACGGTTAGTGAAAGTGTAAATAAAAAGACATTAAGTGAAACGTACGCCCATTTAGTCGATGATTTAAAAAATCTACATCAAATGTACTTAGCGTTGGTTAGTGCAAGAAAAGCGCGCGGCGCAATAGAATTTGAAACGCAAGAATCACGCTTTATTTTTAATGAACAACGTAAAATAGCTGGTATTGAGGCTGTTGTACGTAACGACGCTCATAAGATCATTGAAGAATGTATGATTTTAGCGAATGTTTCAACAGCTAAATTTGTTGAGAAACATCAAGTGCCCGCACTATTTCGTGTTCATGACAAACCAAGTAGTGATAAATTTGCTAACTTTGTTAGTTACTTAGCGGAGCTTGGAATTGATGTTAGTGATATTGATAAAGAAGAACCTCAGCCAAAAGATTACGGTGAAATATTAAAGAAAATCGCAGGCCGACCTGATCAAGAATTAATTCAAACTATGTTGTTACGCTCTATGCGACAAGCGGTTTATCAGTCAGATAATATCGGTCATTTTGGTTTGGCATTACCTCAATATAGTCAT
>Ga0316202_10002055_pt1 | contig 13889 bp, 15 predicted proteins | sample 3monrhotite_MG_FD_204934 | JGI IMG/M metagenome (GOLD analysis project Ga0316202, IMG submission 204934) | Microbial mat bacterial communities from mineral coupon in-situ incubated in ocean water Damariscotta River, Maine, United States -... | ecosystem: Environmental > Aquatic > Marine >... | reverse complement strand
ACTTTCAAAAGATTAATGTTAAATATCTGGACTGATTCTCAAACAGCTTGGATAGGTGCAAAGGAATGGGAACTTTGTGAGGGAGATGTTGATTTACAAAAATTAAAGAATAAAGAATGTTATGTTGGATTAGATCTTGCATCAACAAGAGATATATCTGCACTTGTTTTATTATTTAAAGAAGATGAAAAATTTATTATAGTTCCATACTTTTTTATTCCAGAAGAGAATGCAAAGAAAAGAAGTGAAAGAGATAAAGTAGATTATGTAACTTGGATAAGAGATAACCATATTATTGCAACTTCGGGAGATGTATGTGATTACAATTTTATAAAACAAAAAATATTAGACTTAGGAAAAGAATATTTGATTCAATCTATTTGTTATGATCGTTGGAACGCAAGTTCTATGGTGATCGACCTTCAAAACGAAAATGTACCAATGGAGCCCTTCGGGCAGGGATTCGTTAGTATGAGTGCACCATCAAAACAATTGGAGGCTTTAATATTAGGAAAAGAAATTATTCATAATAATAATCCAGTTTTAAAATGGATGATTGCAAACACTGTAATGGAAGAGGACGCTGCAGGAAATATAAAACCAAGTAAGAAAAAGAGTACAGAAAAAATAGATGGAATAGTTGCTTTAGTTATGGCTCTTGGATCTTACATGACTGAGGGAGGACATAATTCAATTTATGATGATAGAGGTTTGTTAATGTTATGATATATATTTATTCAGCAGATGGATTTGTGAGAGAGTTCTGGGATAAGGCTAAAGAACATAAGACTCTAAAAAGTGCTTATGAGGCAGTTGAACAAAATCATATTGAACTATTTGGGAAAAGAAAATATTCAGACTATAATTCTTTTAGAGTTTGCAGAGATAGAAAAATAAAGGAAACAATGTTACACAACAAAAGAACAAAATAAATGTATAATTGCAAAAAATTATATAGTGGGAATACTGCAATCAATCCAAAACATCTTTTCAACTACTCAGAAAAAAGAACAAAGAAGCATAAACTACAGCTTACCTTTTGGCCCTTCAACTCAAGTTTCTCCAGAAACTGCATTAACTTTTTCAGCTGTTTGGGCTGCTATGAGATTACTTTCTGAAAGTATTTCAACACTTCCAGTTGGAGTTTTTAGAAGAGAAAATAATGGAGATAATATTGAGGTTGTTTCTGATCTTTCTTTTTTAGTTAAATATCAACCTAATACATATCAAAACAAAATAACTTTTTATGAAAAGATTATTATGGATATGTTATCAGATGGTAATTCTTACGTTCAAATTGTAAGAAATAGAAACGGAAGAGTTCTTGAATTGCTACCATTGAATTATGGAGATGTAGAAACATATACATTAGATAACAAATTATATTATTCAGATGAGAAGTCTGGGGAAACTCATGACTCTGAAAATATACTTCATTTTAAAATGATAACAGGACCAGATGGAATAACAGGACTTTCTCCAATTGAACAATGTAAAAATGCAATTGGATGGGGTATGGATGTGCAAGAGTACAGTTCCACATTCTTCAAGAATGGAGGAAAATTATCCGGAATATTGGAGTCAGATAGAGCATTATCGGAACAGGCCATAGATAGATTAAGGAATAGCTTTAATAAAAATTATGGAACTTTAAATGGTAGTAACCAAACGGCAGTGTTAGAAGAGGGATTAAAGTACAAAAGCATATCCGTAACTCCAGATCAAGCCCAGTTCCTGGCGAGCAGGCAGTTCTCAATCCAAGAAGTTGCACGTATTTTTGGACTTCCTCCACATTTATTAAAAGATTTATCAGCAAGTTCTTTTAATAACATAGAAATGCAATCACAGGAGTTCGTTTCCTATTCACTTATGCCTTATATAAATAAGCTGGAATTAGAGATGTCCCTCAAGCTATTTAGAAAAAATAACATTGGAAGAGAATATATTAAATTTAATGTAAACGGATTACTCAGAGGAAACGTAAAAGATAGAGCAGACTATTATAAAACTGCAATTACAAACGGATGGATGAGTATTAATGAAGTAAGACAAAAAGAAGATTTAAACAAAATAGATTCTGGAGATGAAAATTATCTTCAAATGAATATGACTACAATTAACAAAATTGGAACAGATGGAGAAGATTAAAATCTGGGACAAAAAATATAATAACACAATTATGGAAAAAAGATTATTTAACATTGAAAACAGATTTGAAACAAAAGAAGATGGCCAAGAAGTGGTTGTTGGGTACGGAAGTATATTTAACTCCAGAAGTGAAAACTTGGGAGGATTTTATGAATATATATCTCCAACTGCAATTAGTGAAGAAACAATTGCAAAATCAGACGTTAGAGCCCTCATAAATCATGATGCTAATTTAGTATTGGCAAGAAGTACAACTGGAACTTTGGATTTGTCTATTGATGAAAAAGGTTTGAGATATGAATTTTCTATTCCAGAAACTTCTTATGGGAAAGACTTGGCAATTAATATGAAGAATGGGAACATTAATCAATCCAGTTTTGCATTTACTGTTGGATCAGATGAATGGTCTACTGATGAAGATGGAAATGATGTGAGAACAATAACTTCAATTGATAAGTTATATGATGTTTCTCCAGTTACATATCCTGCATATTCTCAAGCTGATTCTGATTTAGTAGTTGCTCAAAGAGGTTTGGCAATGTATAAAGAAAAACAAGAAATAAAAGAAGAGGAAAACGATTTAGTGGCGCGTTCGTTGGCGAAACTAAAAATAGAATTAATAAAACGAACAAAATAAATAATAATAAAAAATTTTTTAAAATGAAATCAAGTATTGAATTGAAAGAAATGAGAAATGATATTATTGATTCTTTAGAAGTAATCAAAGAAACTGCAACAGCAGAAGAAAGAGATTTAACTTCAGAGGAGAATGATAACATGGATTCACTTCTTAAAAATGCAGATGAATTATCTGCAAAGATTGAAAGAGCTGAGAAAGTAGAAACTGAAATTAGAAATAATGTAAAGTTAGCTGGAACTCCAGTTCAAAAAGTAAACACTGATAAAGCAACAAGAGGATGGAGTTTATTTAAAGCTATAAACGAAGTTAGAAATGGTGGACAATTAACTGGGATTGAAGCAGAAATGCATCAAGAAGCAGAAGGAGAAGCTAGAAAAGGTTTACAAGGAATTGGTATTCCAACAATGATGAAAGAAGAAAGAGCTATTGATCAAACAAATTCAGCTATTGCTCCAACTGCTGTAGGTGCTTATGTTGATAGCTTACAAGCTTCTGCGTTATATAATAGAATCGGAATTAATGATTTGGGAACTGTTGCTGCTGATACTGTTCTTCCTATTGCTGGAGGATCAACTGTTGGATGGGATTCAGAAGTTGAAGCTGCTACTGATGGTGGAGCAGACTTTGCAAAAGTAACTTTAACTCCAAAAAGATTAGCTGGTTATGCAAACCTTTCAAATGTTATATTAGCTCAAAATGGACCTGCTGCTGAAGCGTCTGTAATGAGAGACATGGGTCGTAATATGGGAACGCAAATAGATGCTGCTATTTTTGGGTCAACTTCAGTAACAAACGCTCCTGGTGCAATAGTTGCAACTGCTGGAACTTTAGAATTTACTGAGTCTGCTGCTGGAGGTGCTGCTGGTGCTTCTGCTGATATGTTAGAAGCTATTCAAACAATAGCTGATAATCATGGATTAGACGGGAACTTAGCTTTTGTTAACCAATGGGCTTTATATTCTAATATTAAAGGAGCTTCACAAGTTGCATCTGTTTCTCCATTATATCAAGATGATAGATTAGCTGGTTATCCAGGTTACTTCTCTAATGCTCCTGCTACTGCTGGTGGACCTCCAATAACATCTGCTGATGGTTTATTCGGGGACTTCAGTCGTGTATATTTTGCAACCTTTGGTCCTTCTTCAATTACAGTGGATCCGTACAGTAGAGCTGTAAATGGTGAGGTTAGATTAATAATGAACAACTATATGGATTGGGGTGTTGCTTCTGGTGCTTCATTCGTTAAATATACTACTGTTCTTTAATAGTAATTTATAAATAATTAAAAAAGGGGCTGGTTTTAAAGCCAGTCCTTTTTTTTAAAACTAATTTAAAATGTATAGAAGTCTAAAAGAAGTTACTTTATCAGAAACTCCATTATTTACAACTGCGGAAGCTAAGGATTTCCTTAAAGTTGATACTACGGCAGATGATACTTTAATTGATAATTTAATTAAAGCGGCAACTGAGTCTTGTCAAATTTATACTAATCAATATTTTTTAAATACTATTGTAGAACAATATTCAGATAATTGGAGTGAAGTTTATACACTTTATAAAAGTCCAGTTTTATCAATTACTCATATTAAGTATTATGATACTAATGATACTGAACAAACTTGGGATGATACTAATTATATTTTAGATGATGTTTCAAAACCTGCAAGAATTGGATTGGCAGTTGATGCTACTTTACCAGATTTAGCAGATAGAATAAACGCTGTTCATGTTAAATATACAGTTGGTTATGGAACAGCTTCATCAGATGTTCCAGATGGAATAAAACAAGCAGTTCTTTTAACTTTAGGAAATTGGTATGAAAACAGGCAAACAGTTATAACAGGAAGAACAGCAACTGAACTTCCTTTATCAAGTCAATACTTATTAGATCAGTATAAAATACAAGTATGTTAAGCATAGGACAACTTGATAGAAGAATAGAAGTAAAATCTCCAACTTATACAACTGATAGATATGGAGCAGAAACAAAAGTATATGCAACACTTTATACTTTATGGGCTCATGCAGATTGGAAAGCAAGCAGAAGAAAAGAAGAATCTCAAGAACAAGTCCAAGGAACGGATTTAGTTTTTTATGTACGAAATTTAGGAGTTACAATTTTAGGAACTTACAGAATAGTATATGATGAAAAAACTTACATTATACATGGGATAAAAGAAATAGATGGAAGAGAACAATTTTTAGAAATAGAAACAAAATTAAAAGATAATAACTGATGGGAACAGAAGCTGTTTCAGTAGAAGTAAAAGGAATTAGAGAGATAACTGAAATGTTTAAAGATTTGCCAAGGCAAGTCAATAAAGATTTAGTATGGGGAAGGTTTTGGAAAAAGGTTACTGTTCCATTATTAACAGCTGCTGTAGATGAGGCTCCTTTATTAGACCCTGGCACAACTGGAAGAGTTGGAGTTTCTTATAATCGTACAAAAGCAGAAAAAAGAGCGGGAACATCAACTTTAACAATTGCAAGAGGAACATTAAAAGAATCCCTTATATTTTTTAGAACTAAAGCTTCAAGAGAAAAAGGAGTTCATGGAGCTTATATTGGGCCAAGTGTAAAGGGAAAATATAAGAGAAACAAAGGAGGATTTTATGGTGCTTGGGTTGAATATGGACATAGAAATAGAGATGGTTCTATGTCAAAAGCAAATCCTTTCATGCAGAGAGCTTGGAATAAAGCGCATGGATCAGTTTTAGCAGATGGTTTTTCTGAAGCAGAAAAAATATTTATTAAGGCAAACAGAGCTCACGTTAACAGATTAAAAAAACACGGAAGGTGGGGTTATTAAAATGGATATAGGAAAAGCAATATATAAAATTTTACATGATAACATTGCAGTTGAGTCAATGGTAGGAACAAGGATTGCTCCTAATGTAATGAAACAAACATCTCCATTTCCTTTTATTATTTATGATGTTTCTACTGATACTCCAGAAGGCCAAAAAGATTCTGTTGCTTTATTAGATACTGCAACTGTTATGGTTTCAGCTTATTCTAAAACTTATGCAGAAGCTTCAAAACTTGCAAATTATATAAGAACAGCCTTAGATAGAGTGAATGGAGTTTATAACGCTGTAAATATTCAATCAATTGATTTTGATGGTTATGATGATGTTTTTGATGATATGAGTGGAAGTGATGGTATATATAGAAAATCATTAAACTTTAATATTAGAATAATAAATTCATTTAATAATATTTATTCTACTCATTTTGATGGAGTTGATGATTATGTTGCATTAGGTACCACTGGAATGAGTTCAATAAAAAATACAGGATCAATTTCTGCTTGGTTCAAATTGGAAACAGTCGGATCTTCAGCAAATATTTTTCAATCAAGAGTAGATTCTGATAATACAATACACTTATATTATAATGCAGGAACTAATGAATTAACTGCAAATTATAAAGCTGGAGGAACTGCAAATAACGCTGTTACTAATGATAGTATTGAAGGAGATGGATTATGGCACCATGCATGCTCTACTTGGGATAGTTCTGGGAATATTAAATTATATTTAGATGGAACTTTAAAAGATACAACAGCAATCTCAGGAGCAATTAATGGAAGTTTTACAACAGCTGCAATAGGAAACAATTCTACTGGTGGCGGATTTTGGAAGGGTAATATTGATGAGGTAACTATATTTAATAAAGAATTAGATTCAACAGAAGTAACTTCTTTATACAATGATGGATTACCATTTAACCCACAACCATCAGACAATTTAAAAGGTTATTGGAAAATGGGAGATGGAGGAATAGTTGGAGATCCAATTGCAACTTATCCAACAATACCAGATGAAACAGGAAATAATGATGGAACAATGACTAACATGACATCAACGGACTTTGTGGCCAATGTTGCAGAATAAAGATATGGAAAAAAAGTATGTTATAATAGAAAAAAGTTATGTTGATTCAATTGATTTTCAAAAGGTAATTGAAACTTCAGCAGCAACATTAAGATATAATTTGGATGGAACTAAAACAATAATTAAATTTATTGGAGAGGTGCCAGATTTTTTAAGTGGGGATAAAATATATTCTCATTCTGAAATAATAGAAACAATCAATAATCCAGATAATGGATGGATTGATACAAACGAATAAAGAAATGAAATTTGAATTAAAAAGAAGATACATTGTAAACGAACATAAAACTTTAAAAGCAGGACAAGTTATGGATGTAACTCAAGAAAAATATGAGTGGCTGGAAAAAAATGGATATGGAGAGCCAGAAAAAATAAAAGTAAAAAAAGAAACGAAAACAAAAAAAGCTCAAGAAGAGCAAAAATAAAATAAATATTAATATTATAAAATAAAAAAAAATGGCAAATGGACAATTAAACGGAACGGATCTTGGAGTTTACATTGGAGGAACTTTAGTTGCATATTCAACAAGTGCAACTATAAATGTAAATCATAGTCCACGTTCTACAAGTAATAAAGAAGATGGCGGATGGGAATCTGCAATGGAGGGTTACAGAAACTGGGATGTTTCATGTGATGCATTATATGCATGGTTAGATCCTGATGGTAATCCAATAACAAATGACACTTTGAGTGATATGTTTACAGCTTATATTTACACAAGAACAAAATTTGAACTTACTTTTGGTGTTACTACAACAACTTCTGGAGATACTAAATATGTTGGAGATGCTTGGATGACTTCAGCTAGCCTTAGTGCTCCGAATGAAGACACTGCAACTTTTTCAGTTTCTTTCCAAGGTACTGGAACATTAACACAAACAGTTACTGCATAGTAATTAAATTTAGATCCTGCCCTTCCGTTTTCTTTTCTGAGTGGGGGGGTAGGTTTCTTTTAATATCAGAAAAGGAAAAAACTTAGAAAAATGAAATACGAAATTTTAGAAATTGGAGAACACAAAATGGCAGTTAGATTTGGTTTTAACGCTCTTAGAAAATACAGCTTAATGACTGGAGCAACAATGAATGATTTAAACAAATTAGCATCAGGACAATTAACTTTTAATGATGCTTTCAGTTTAATTTATTGTGGAATAGAAGATGGTTATAGAGCATCAAAACAACCATTTAATTATTCATTAGATGATGTAACTGATATGTTTGATGGGAACATGGATTGCATGGAAAAGGCTTTTGAGATACTTGCAAGAGCAATGGGAGATGGTAACGAAAAAAAGCCGAAGGCCAAGAGAGCCAAGAAGTAGAGCTAACTTGGCCAAAACTGGAACAGATAGCATTCGGGCAATTAGGAATGAATGTTGATGATTTTTATGATATGTTGCCAAGAGAGTTCTGGAACAAAGTTGAGGGGTTTCATAACTTGGAAAACATGAGACAGAGGAGTGATTGGGAACGTACAAGATGGAGCACTTGTTTATTATTAAACATTCAGCTTCCTAAAAATAAAAGTATCAAACCAACTGATTTAATTAAATTTGATTGGGAAAAAGAAGCATTAAAAATAGATTTTGAAGAGTTGAAAAATAAAGCAGAATTATATAAAAAAAGAATAGAACATGGCAAGTAAAGCAATAGGATTTTTAAATTTCAAATTTTCAGCAGATTTAACTTCTTTTGAAAGAGCAATGAGAAAAGCTCAAAAGAACTTAAAGAAGTTTGGAAAAAATGTAACTAAAGCTGGACAAAATTTATCCAGAAATTTAACTCTTCCAATTGTTGCTTTAGGAGGAGCTGCTTTAAAAACTTTTGCAGATTTTGAACAAGGAATGCTTAAAGTAAAAGCTGTTTCTGGTGCTACTACTTCTGAATTTAAAGCTTTAACAGAGTCTGCAAAACAACTTGGTTCTGAAACAATGTTTTCAGCTTCTCAAGTGGCAGAACTACAATTTGAACTTTCTAAACTTGGATTAGATCCTACGGCAATTCTTAATTCAACACAAGCTATTTTACAACTTGCACAAGCCACAGATACTGAGTTAGGAGAGGCTGCAAAAACTACAGCTGTGGCTTTAAATTCATATAATCTTGAAGCAGATGAAGCGTCCAGATTATCGGATATTATGGCTCTAGCTTCATCTTCTGCTGCAATGGATATGGAGAAGTTTGGAGCGGCTTTGCCAAAAGTTGCTGCTACTGCAAGAATATCAGGAGATTCATTTGAGTTAATGAGTGCAAAATTACAAGTTCTAGCAGATTCTGGAATGGAGGGATCAAGAATGGGAACTCAGTTAAAAATAATTTACAGTAAATTAGTTTCAGCAGGACTCACTTGGGATGAAGCAATGGGAAAACTCCAAAAATCAACTAATAAAATTTCAACTGCTCAGAAAATATTCGGGGAGAATGCTTTTAATGCGGCTATAATTTTATCAGAGAATACAGAGAAATTAAATGAATATGAAGATGCTAATCTGAAAGCTATTGGAACATCCAAAAAAATGGCTGAGATAATGGATTCTGGAGTTGGCGGAGCTTTTAGAAAGTTGCGATCTCAATTAGAAGGAGCTAGCATTGAACTGGGAGAAAAATTAGTTCCTATTTTTACGAAAGTTGCAGAAAAAATAAAATCTTTAATTAAATTGTTTACTGATTTAGATTCTGAACAACAAAAAAATATTGTTAAATGGGGATTAATAGTTGCTGCAATAGGACCAGTTCTAATAATTATTGGGAAAATAAGTATTGGAATAGCTGCTTTAATGCCTTTATTGACAACACTTGGGAAAGTTATGTTAAGACATCCATTAATAACAGCATTTACTTTAGCATCAGTGGGAATTTATAAAATGGTTAAAGCATGGAAATCATTAAAAGAAGTAGAATCAGCAGAGTCAATATTAGCAAAAAGGAGATTAGAGTTGCAAAAACAAGTAAATGCAGAAACAAAACTTGAAATAGACCAAATAAATGAAAAAGTCGGAATAGCAAGAGATGCTGAAGCCTCAGATAAAGATAGAATGTCCGCAGTTAAATTTTTAAATACAGAAATAAAAGGTCTAAACGGGCAATTAACTCTTGAAAATATAAACACAAAATCAACCACAGATTCTATAAATAAACATACAGAAGCTATTATTGCTAACGCAAAAGCCGCTGGTGCTAAGAAACAATTAGAGCAAGCCGTTATGGATCTTGAAGAAGCAGAGCGACTTTATAGCGTTGCTTTTAAATTCCACATGAAAAATGCTAAATTGGCAGGCAAAGATTTCATGGGTCAAGTTGATTATGCTGAAAAAATGATTAGCCCTTCTAAACAAAAAGACATAGATGAAGCTCAAAAAGTGGTAGATGCATTAGTAGCTATGATTAAGGAGGTAGAAAAAGTAGGTGCAGAATTAAACGCTCCGAGAACTTTTGACGAAATAATGATTACCAAATATGCTAATTCTATAAATGGTTTGAATGAAAAAATGTCAGACTTACAATTTGTAATGAATGATGCAACAAAAGGTTCAGAAGATTATAACAAAGCGGCTAAAGAAATTGTAAATACACAAAAAGAATTAGATAAAATGTATTCAGCCACAACTTCTACAGTTGTTGGCTCAGGAGAAGAGTATTCAAGAGCCTTAGATCCTTTGTTGGCTCAAATTAAAGACTATGCTGCAACTATGACTGTTTTGGGTGCTTCTATGTATTTAGTAGAAACTTGGACTCTAAAATTAACAAAAGCTCAAGAAGCTCACAATGCAACAATACAATTGATGGAAGATATAATGTTTAGTGCTGCTATGAGTGCTGCTGATAGTCAGCAAAAGTTTTTTGATTCATTTATTGAAAACATAAAAAAAGCCATTAAACAACTCCTTATTCAATTAGCGGTTCTTACTGTAATAGCTCTACTATTAGGAGGAGGAACAGTTACTATTGGACAAGCTTTTGGAATTGCAAAGAATAAGATGTTAGGACTTGAGGATGGAGGTTTAGTGTATGGACCTACAACAGCTCTTATAGGTGAGGGAGTTGGAACAACCGCTTCTAATCCAGAAGTGGTAGCTCCTCTTGATAAACTCAAGCAACACATGGGAGGAGGTAATCAAAATATAATTGTAGAGGGTGTATTAAAAGGAAATGATATATATTTGTCAAATAAAAATACATCAGTAAATAGATTGAGAACAACATAATATGGCAAGAGCATCTTATAATTTACAAATTTTCAAAACAATACCATTAGAATCAGCTAATGGAACAACTTATACTGCAACTATTTGGATTGCTGGTACGGGAAGCAGTGGAGAATGGAAATTAGCTTCAAATGGATTAAAATTAGACTGGGAGTCAGCCAGTGTACAAGATAAAAATTCTACAATTTTAGCTTCAAAACTTACTCTTGATGTATTAGTTGAAAATTTAACTCAAGAAAATTCAATAATTGATTTTTCAGAAAGAGCAGAAAGAGATGTTTGGGTTACATTAAGAAAAGGATCTGCGGGAAGTTTATTATGGTCAGGTTATTTAATACCTAATTTAGATGTAAGAGAAGATGTTTCTTATCCTTATGTATCAACTTTGGTTTTTGTTGATGGGATTGCAAGTCTAAAAGAAATCCCTTTTTTGAGAGAAACAAATAGTGAAACAACTGCGGTTCCAACCTTCCCTTATGTTAAAGCTGATACTTATGCAAACGCTGGTTATAGACAAATAATTGGATATACTGGAGCTTGGATAAAATTAATTTTAGATAATACTGGAATGGTTTTAGAATCTGATGAAGCAAGCCCTGGAGCTGGATTAGAAAATTATGTTATTCAGACTGCGGTTAATTGGTGGAATGAAGATATGGGAAGTGGACCAGATTTGGCTACATGTCCTTTATCTCAAACTAAAATAAATGTTAGTGATTTTTACACTGTTTCAGATGACAATGAATATACTCCTCCAACTACATATTCTGTATTGGAAAGTATTTGTAAATCCTTTAATATGAGATTTTTTTACTGGGAAAATAGATTTCATTTTGTTCAGATTTCAGAATATAACACAAATGAACAAGGGTCAGCTCCTTATACCTCCCCTGTAAATATTCCAACAAGAGAATTTTATTATACAGGATCATTCAAAACAAGTAGAAACTATTTTGGAAATACTAATCATTCGTTATACCCTCAAGTTATTGAAACTGGAACAACAAATGGAGGATTACAGAAATTAGCTACAACTCAATATGAAGCTTTACCTGCAATAAAAAGAACAAAAACTACTTATTCTGAATTAGCTGGAGGTAATTATTTCAACGGCTTTCCTTTGTTTTTAACTCATAACACAGTTTCTGGATTACCTACTACTTGGCCAACTGATGGACTTTCTCATGCTTATACCCAATTTTCTCAATCTGGTCAAGAGTATAATATTATGACTTTAACAGATGCGGATCAATTAGCTGGTTTTTTATGTAGAATCTATTGCTCTTTTTCTAATACTTCAACTGCTCAATTAAATATGGATTGTTTATGGACTATTAGAGCAAAACCATCAACATCAGCTTGGGCAGATTCTGATAATATGACTTTATATAAATTTACTGGAACTCCTGCAACTTCTGAATTAAAATGGATGAGTACAACAACAGGCTCAGGAGAATTTCCTTTGTCTAATAATCAACAATACATTAGAAAAACAAGAGGAGTTCCTGCTGGATGCAATGATTATGTGATAAATTTGTTTGATAGTGCTATTGATAGTATATGTGATAATACAGGAAATTTAATTCCTACTGATCCTTTATTTGTTGGAAGCTGGGATTTTCAATTTTATACATTTACTGAATATGATGATAACAGACCAAAGCCAATGTATGCTTATAATCAAGGAAATTCAGGTTATTCTCATGGAAGAGTACAAGACACTAATTTAACAGGAAATACTAACTATGCAGGAACAGCTTTAACTCAAGCACAAACTCCAACTTTTTATGAATTAAATTACACTGACACATTAAGTACAATACCAAATGGAGGACAATATTTTGAATCAATGTTTGTCCCTGTAAAGTCTGGAGGAATATCTTTTGGAAATTCTTATCAAGAAGTTGAAGTTGAACAAAGTGGAAATGATTCTTTTGAGTATAATGTTGGAGTAATAGCTTTTGGAGATGGTTCTGGATCTGACACAAATTCTACTTTTCAAGTATATGATGGAGCTGATTGGGTTTATGTAAATCCTTTAGGCAAATGGGCAAAGGGAATATATACTTGGAATGGAAGTGCTTATGTTTGGAGTTCTTTAACTTATGATAAAAAGAGTCAAGTTTTAGTTGGGGAAGAGATAATGAATAATCAAAGTAAAACAATTTTAACTTTTAGTGGAACAACAGCTTTATCTTCCATAGATAAATACATTTCAGGAAGTTCAAAATTGAAATACATGAATCCATGTGCAAGAATGGAAGATTCAGATGGTAAAAAATATATGATGATGAGAAGCTCATTTAATTTAATTAATGATGAGTGGAATGGCCAATGGGTGCAGGTATATTATGATATTCCTTCAACAGTTGCAATAGGAAATGCAAACAGAAAAACAGGTGAGGGGTTGCTAAATACAAATAGATTTAACAGAAACAATCCATAAAATTATGATTACATCCAATACTTCAATTCCATTTATTAAATCAGAAAACAGTGAGAACAAGTTTTATCTTAGTAGATTAACTTCTGAATATAATGAAGGAGATTCAATAACTACTTCAACAGCTATAAATTGTAGAAAATTAGCTATTGCTATTAAAGCTGGAGATAAAATAACAATTAACGGAACTTCATTAACTGTATATGCAGACGCTGCAGTGGATGCAACTTCCTTTTTTGTTGAAGAAATAACTTTAGACGAAGCTTTAAATATTAACGCAAATATTGCTATTGATGAGGATAATATGTTTGTTCAATACCAAAGAAAAACAGAAGGAACAGTTGCGGGGTTTGATATTGATGCAGATGGAATGTCAAAAGGAGGTGTTGAAATAACAGGATGGTTGGACTCAGATACAATGGAAGGAGCAACAGAAAATAATATTCCAACAGCTCAATCAGTGAAAGCTTATGTTGATGGTCAAGCTGGACATTCTGAAACCTTGCAAGAAGTAACGGACAATGGAAATACTACTACAAATGATATAATGATTGGA
>Ga0316202_10002054_pt1 | contig 13893 bp, 9 predicted proteins | sample 3monrhotite_MG_FD_204934 | JGI IMG/M metagenome (GOLD analysis project Ga0316202, IMG submission 204934) | Microbial mat bacterial communities from mineral coupon in-situ incubated in ocean water Damariscotta River, Maine, United States -... | ecosystem: Environmental > Aquatic > Marine >... | reverse complement strand
ACCACCGTTCACCAATACGGCCGGTTGGTTATCACGATTAATCGATGTTGATAACAAAATCGGCTGCTGGCTGTTCGTTTGCATATCCTTAGTAGCAATAGCATGGGCAAGAAAAGATTCAGGATGAATCGTCCACAAACGCTCATCGAGTTGCGCGGCAAAACCATCATCCGGGCAGAGGATCAAGACATGCGGAGTCAGACGAGCTCGTCTAAGCAACAGCTTACAAATACCCTCAACCCGATCAGACCTGTCCAGCAGTTCAAAATGAACTTTCACTTCCATATCTTTAGCCAAGCTTACCCTTCCATACATGCATCAGAACAAACAATGCTGCTACCGGCATAATAAGTGCCAATGATTGTGCAGTCGAGGGCTGCATATGATACCCCAGCCCTAAAACAGCAGCCTGCACGGCAACAATGAAACCCGGAATTTTCCAACCCCATGGGGAGTCCTGCCAGCTATCTGTCGGCCAGGATTTCGACCAGTGCCAGAACAACCACATAGTAGCAACTCCAAGTGTTAGTCCTGCAGCTACATCAATAGGAAAATGCACTCCCCCGTAAATACGACCAATCGCAGCCAGCACAAACAGCACTGCAACGGCCCAACTACGCCAGTCCTTACATTTCCAAAGCAGAAATGCCAATAACACCATCACACCATCGGAGGTGGAATGACCGGAAGGAAAACTGTGACTGGTCAGACTGTGTCCCAGCACATGCACATTATCTAACAGAGCAGGAGGCCGTGGCATATCAAAGATGCGTTTCAACAGCTGTGCAAACAGACCTGAAACAATAAAAGCCGACATCGATGCGATACCCAATCGCAGATGAAATAACATCACCAGTGAACAGAGCAGTGAGATCACCAACCCATCACCTAAACCACTCACCACACCGAAAAACATATCACCAATGGGTGAATGCGCATCATTAATAAGACGAAAAAGATCATGGGAGTCAGTGGCTGTTTGCATGCTCGGGACACTACTCATCTCTGTCTCCGGATTCTACTGACCTGAAAATTCGCCTGAAATGTAAGGCATATGTAATGCTGAATCACAAAAAGGCCGGATAGCCGTTTGGACGCGCTTTACGCGCCCGAAGGGTGAAGCACATGGAAGTGCCTAATCACAAATCTTCAGGATGGAAGATTTCATGCCGCACATCCTGTGCACCACACTTTCAGGGCGCTTACGCGTGCAATTGTGCTTTCCTGCACAATTGTGGACGTGCTTTAGCTCGCCCCTAGGGTGAAGGGCATGGATGCCCTGAATCAAATCACTGAATAGATAAAGTCGTTGTAATCAATCACACCATCAGCAGCTAGCTTTAGTGCTGAAACTGACTTGGGCTGCATGCCACTTTCTGAAGCAATGCGCTGCATCTCCTGACCCTTCACACCATCGTGAATAGCCTGTCTGACCTTCTCATTGACCACAAGAAACTCATAAGACATAACCCGCCCACCATAGCCCGTCTGATTGCAATGGTCACAACCTACAGCTTTATACAGATGTTCAGGCGCACCCAAACCAAGATCAGCTATCATGGCAAACGCAGGATCATCTTTATCCAACTCTGCCCGACAATCCAGACAGAGTTTTTTCAATAAGTTCTGACTAATAATACCCAGCAGTGCAGGAGCAATGAGATAATTCGGAATACCCAGATCATTCAAACGGATAATGGTATCAACGGCTGAGTTGGTATGCAGGGTGGAAAACATCAGATGCCCTGTAAGGGCTGCCTCAATGCCTATCTCTGCCGTTTCAGGATCACGCATTTCACCAATCATGATGATATCGGGATCATGCCTGAGTACGTTACGTAGAATACGGGCAAAGGTCATACCGATCTTACTATTGACCTGAATCTGATTGGCATCATCTATTTCTGATTCAACCGGGTCTTCAATGGTTAAAATATGGGCTGGCAGATGCGAAATCGATTTCAGCAATGCAAATAGCGTCGTGGATTTACCGGAACCGGTAGGACCGGTCACCAGCACCAAACCATACGGCTTGCGTGCCATGATAGAGAGTTGTTTCATATCCTCTTCACGCAGGCCAAGCACATCCAGCTCAACAGCCATCTCTTTATTCAATACACGCAGCACCAGCGATTCACCAAAGGAGTTCGGGATACAGGATACACGAAATTCATATTTATGTTTACCATCGCGCAACTGTAAACGACCATCCTGAGGCATGCGCTGCTCGGCAATATCCATACCACATAAAATCTTGATTCTGGCGGCAATCTGTTTGCATAACCCCTTATCCAGCGCACTGTCTGATAACAGTTGACCATTGAGTCGATAAGCCAGAATGATTTTCTTGGCTTGTGGCAATATATGAATGTCAGATGCTTTTTTTCTTATGCCGTTGCGAATAATACGGTTCACCAAACGCACAATGGGGGCATCTTCAGCCGATTGGGTGATTTCAAGTTCATTCATCGGTTCATCCGATGCGCTATCTTCCCCTTGCAAGAATTCACAGGAGAGCTCTTCATCCGCCAAATCTTCTTCAAGCAGTCCAGCTATGGCATTTTTTAATTGTGAAGCTTTCACCATCACTTCATGCACTTTTTTACCAGTCTTGAACGTTATTTGATCATACGCTTCCAGCCCCATCGGATCTGCCAGCGCAATAGTCAAAGAGTGTTTATCCGTATTTATCGGCATAACCTGATATTTTTCAACTACATCCCGGCCAATCTCACTGCCTGCCATCGGGTTGATCTCATAGGCATCCAGATCGACCGTTGGCAGTCGAAACTTTTTCGCCAATGCAGTAAGCAATTCATCTTCGGTAATAACCTGAGAGCTAAGCAGTACTTCACCAATACGCTGTCCACGCACCTTTTGCTCATCAAGGGCGTACTGCACATCATCGTCAGTGATCAACCCTGCCTCGACCAGAATTTCTCCCAGGCGCATTTTTCTACGATTCTGGATTTGAAGCGCAGAATTAATTTGTTTATCTTCAATTTTCCCTTTTTCGATCAGAATATGACCAAGCTGTTTATCACCTGGAGAAACAGACTGATGATCCAGCGCCTCTTTCACATCATTCGCTGTCACCAGCTCCTGATCAACAAGCAGGTCGCCCAACTTCATGCGCTGCTGGTTCTGTAAATCCAGTGCATGATCCAGATCACTATCCTGGACTTTCCCCAGGCCTTTCAGTACATCGCCCAATGAAGGCATGCTTTGCGCCTGTGCTTCCAGAGCATTTTGTAAGTCGTGAGAGTTGATGCTATTCTGATCAATCAGCAAATCACCAAGGCGCTCCGGTTTTTCCTGATAACGGATGCCATGGTGATAAAAAAACATGCGTTCATATGGAAACCCGTCATCTCTGCCAACGGCAAAGAAACCGGGCGTATTACTCATTGCAGGAGATGCATAGACTTCAAAACTATCGAGGTTGACCGTGATTACCTTCAACGCGTCCAGATGCTGTGATTTACCAGGCTGCTCTGCAGGCACATGATCAACATGATGCAGCCCTATATAGACAATATCTTCGATATCCAGTTTTTGAGAACCAACATCCGCAGCTTGGTTTTTCTCAAAAAAGTGAAGTTTATTCATGATTGGTGAAAAACCGAGCATATGGCCTTCAAGCGTATTTCCGTTCATAAGGTTAATGGTAACACCTTGATGACGATTAACTTTTCGAGATTGCACCATCTCTGTTACCTCACAACCTTCAACATTTTACTTTGTATGCACTTAAACGGGTCTTTGGGCATCTTCTGATGCTGCTGAATCCCCGAAACATGCATTCCAGATATGCGACGGCAGAAAATAGCAGAAGCGTTCCCAGCGTGCTTCATCAGACACTTCACTGATGTGATTGATCAAATCATTTCTTTCATCAAAACGTTCTGTTTCATGATACAATTGTGCTTTTAACGCCCAAGCTTTGAGAGAATCAGGGGTTTTCTCATCAACCTTACCAAGTAGTTTTTCAGCTACTTCATAATTACATTGCCCCAACTCACTCTCAATCTTATTAAGTAACTGGAGTACTTTATCAGCTGAAGGAGCAGATGCCTGATCAGGACGCTTCTTCATAGGAGTATTGGCATCTTCTTTCAATGGCTCCGGTTTTTTGGCATCAGATTGACTCTCCATCATGCCCACATCATGGGAACGGTGATTATTGAGTAATTGTTGATGCCCCGACTCTGACTCCAGTTCCGATACTTCGGGGGCACGCGACTCATCATTATTTTTTCTTCTTCTTTGCATCATCAATATCAGTAGCACCCAAATCAATGCAATAAAGAGACCAACAATCAATGCAAACTGCCAGTTCAGCCATCTATCAGACTCAGTTTCAGTGCGAAGTTTTATAATCTTTATAATCTCTAAATCTTTTTGCAGGCGATCAATATCACTTTTTACGCCCTGCATGGACAAATTGAGTGCAGAGACCGTCTCATCAAGTGTCGCCATCTGTAGTTTACCGGCCATCATCCCCTTATGGATGGACTCAAACTCTTGATCCACACCCTGCTTCAATTCAGACACAGCATTCAGTGCATCAACGGCGCCAGGGCCATTCAAAGCGATTTTTCCGGAATAACGTAATGGCCGATCCATTGGAACGATGGCCGCAGCAGCTACCGAAATTGCACCTGTTTTAGCCTTGCCGTTCGCCAACGACTTTGTGGTTGGATTCTCACGCTTCACCAGCTTAGAGAACTTCTGCATCGCTGCATTATCAGTGTATTTCTCAACCACATCACTACCTGGCACTGTCAACCAAGCGCCTTTTATCAAACGATTAATATTGCCATCAACAAATGCATTCGAATTGTTTTCATACAAGGATAGCATCACCTGTTTATTGCTGAAGCGTTTATCCACGCGCAAGCGATACGCAATTTCGCTCAAAGTATCACCGGCCTGCACTGGCCCATAACGCCATGTACGCGCCCAAACAGATCCCGGATTTTGAGATGCCGGAGCATTATCAATAGATAATGTCTCTAAGGCCAATGATGGCAATGACACTTTCCGCTCACTTATCTGTGATCTTTCAACTGGATCAAGCATCAACTGGTAATGTTTAAAATATGTGCCACGGCCAGATTTTTTGGCTTTTAATACAATCGACAATAGCGGTGCATCTATCAATCCGATAGAACGTAATTGCAGCATGGGATGGCCTGAAAATCTATCCTGAACCAACAGCCGAACACGCGACAGATCCGACTGCCACTGCAGTCCAAGTTGTTCATAATCTTTCGGCGTTGCCAATTCGACACGCACCATTTTCATATCATCTGCATCATTAAGCAGCATGGGAATATCAGCCTTCAAAGCCTGATTCAAATGGCTAGTCAGAGAAAGTGCTCCAAAACCCAACGCTTGAACTTGCACAGGCATGGTCAACAAAGCAGTCATCAACAGTAGCAAGAAACGGCATTCATTGCCCAACAAACGCATGATCCGCTCCATCAGAAAAGGCATCACTTGCATTTTTGAACCACCAAATCATTCAACATGACCACATTCATTATCCCCTGCACCCCCATGCTTTTTCATTACAGCGATAAAGTACACGTACACAACAAGCAAATCCAATACCAATACATTTCACAGGCTTTTTCATGACTCATCCATCACGGCATAGGTGCTTACGGCTTGAAGGGCTGTTTAGATTCGTTCAGCCTTCACTACATTGCTCTGGCCAACGGCCTGACTATACGCCTATATTTTGAGTGGAGTGTGATCATTTACTTTCAACAGCGATTAACGTTGATATGAGCCCTGTCTGAATGCATTATCCTCCAATGCCCTCTCCAGCGAGCCCTCCGGTCAGTAACCGCCCGGCGATAGCACAAATCAACCACAGCCATCTGCTGCACAATTATGCTCTGCTCAAAGTTCAGGCTGATTCTGCTGATATCATGGCTGTCGTTAAAGCCAATGCCTATGGGCACGGCATGGAAAGTATCGCCGCAACGCTTTCTCATGCTGGCTGCACTCATTTCGCTGTAACCGACGCCAGTGAAGGCTTAGCCTTACGCCAACACCTTGATATGCAACACGCTTCAGATCAGGGCGCCTCATCCCTGCACAATATTGAGATCACCCTGCTCTCTGGCCTCTTTAGTTCTGATGATGCGGCTTTTGCATGCAACGCCGCATTAACACCTATCATTACAGAACCCAGACACATAAACTGGCTTCAATCGGCACATTTCCATGGCCATGTATGGATCAAAATTGATTCAGGCATGAACCGAATGGGTGCAGCTGATCCGGCAACACTGTTAACACAATGCAGAGAGGCAGAGATCAATGTGTGTGGACTGATGTCACACCTGTCCTGTGCTGATGAACCGGAACACCCGATGAACCGGCTTCAACTTGAAACCTTCAGTCAACACTGTGAAGAGATCGATCCGGCCCTGCCTCGCTCCCTGCTCAACAGCGCAGGCATGATGATCATGCCTGAACATGCCATGCATACCGTACGCCCTGGTATTGCGCTGTATGGCATTGAACCCGTCAAAGGAAAAACATTAGGGCTTAAACCAGTCATGTCCCTGCTGGGCAGCATCATGCAATTGCGTGATATTCCAGCCGGTGCAGCAGTTTCATATGGAGCCACATTCATTGCTCCCAAGCCCATGCGATTGGCCACCGTTAGTCTCGGTTATGCTGATGGCGTACCTCGCGGCTTATCGGGTATTGGTTCTGTCTGCATCAACGGGGAAGCCTGCCCCATCATTGGACGCATCTGCATGGATTACACCATGGTTGATGTCTCCCATATTGATTGTGCATTGGGTGATTTTGTAGAATTTTGGGGAGAACAACACCCAGCCAACAGCGTAGCATCACAGCTAGATACAATCAGTTACACACTCTTCACAGGCGTAGGAGCGCGTGTTCAACGCGTAAACGGTATTTAATGAACAATCATATCCCGACCATTTCCAGAGCGACAGCCGAGCACACAAAACAATCATATGCCATATTTAAAAATAGCCACTGGTCCGTACTCAAGGCCTCAGGCCCCACTCTACGTGAATATCTGCAAGGCCAGATCACGCAGGACATGGACAAGCTGGATACCCGGCAAGCTATTCATAGCGCTCTCTTATCACCACAAGGGAAAGCGGTCTCTGAAATCTATATTCTCTCAGGACATGATAATGAACTGATTTTACTCACACCCAAATCACACGCTGTAAAAACCGTAGCGCGTTTACGCCAGTTTGCGCTTGGCCAACAACTGCGTATCGGCATCGTAGAGAGCCTTGTCGTTGCGGCCATTCATGGCACTCAAGCCACTAATGGGCTGAACGCAGCAGGCCTTGCAGTGCCTGACCAGGCATGGCTCTCGCAAAGTAGTCAAGCAAGTGAGGATTGTTTTGCCATACGGATACGACCAGACGCCTATTGGCTCATCAGTAATCAGACAACGATCGATCTGCTCAGCCTAAATCAGCATCAAGGCACAGAAGACGAACTGGAAGCACTGCGCATCCAGCATGGCTTTCCGCGTTTTGGCATGGAATGGGATGAACGTCTACACCCGCTCAATGCCAACCTTATTGAGTTAGACGGAGTGGATTTCAAAAAAGGGTGTTATGTCGGCCAGGAGGTAACCAGTCGCATGCATTGGCGTGGTGGCATCAAGAAGAAACTCTATCGTGTACGGATGAATAACTGTCCGGTCACCCTACCCTGTTCTGTTCGAAGCAGCGCCAATATCGGCGAACTGAAATCCGCAGCTACAGATGACAACGGCCTCTGCTTTGGCATTGCACTACTGCCTATCGACGTGGCAGAATCTGATAGTAAACTAACATTAGATAATGATATAAATATCACTATTCTGGAGGCATGTCATGCCTGATGCATTTATCTGGTATCACATCGAAGAACAACTGGAACCGAAATTATTGGATTGGCTTGCGAAGGTAGAAGAGCAAGCCGATGTACGTGGAAAGCTCTATATTCGCAAAGAGAAAGATAAAACCACCTTCATGGAAACCTATACCGATGTATCGCGCGCCACGATCAATCGCATCGAAAAACTAGCCTCTACTCAGCCTCTGTTCGAAGGCATTCACAGGCAGTGCGAAAGTTTTGTAGAGGTTAGCAACCGCTAACCCCCTCTCACCCACGGGCTTAACTAAATACGTTGCGTTTCTTTATTCAGAAGCGCCGAACGCGTCCAGCACACCGCATCAGAACCAGGCAGAGATGCCAAACGCCATGACCAGTTATTTTCCAGCGTACCCGGTGTATTGAATTTCGCTTCTGTACCCAGCTCCAGCAGATCCTGCATCGGAATCACGGCAAGCTCTGCAGGTGAAGCCAGTGCTGACTCAACCAATGCCCAGGGCATCTCTTCAGCCTTGGCATCGAGCACCTTCAAGGCATGGTCTCGCACATGCTGTTCGGATGATTCAAACCAGCCCATCGTAGTATCGTTATCATGCGTGCCAGTATATACAACAGCATCTTCACCAAAGTTACCCGGCAGATATGGATTGTCTGCATCGCCGCCAAAAGCGAACTGTAAAATTTTCATACCCGGTAAACCAAAGGCTTCTCTAAGCGCGGTCACTTCATCCGTGATAATGCCAAGATCCTCAGCAATCAGAGGCAGTTCACCAAGCTGATCCTGCAAGGTCTGCAACATTGCCTTACCAGGCGCCGGACGCCATTCACCAATGATACCATCTTCACTTTCTCCCGGAATCGCCCAAAAAGCTTCCAGTGCACGGAAATGGTCAATGCGCAGCATATGTATCAATTCCAACTGACGCGCCACACGACGAACCCACCAACTAAAACCATCAGCCTGCATCTTATCCCAGCGATATAGCGGATTACCCCATCGCTGACCTGTTTCAGAAAAATAGTCCGGCGGCACACCTGCCACATCCTGACATAAGCCCTTCTCATTCACCGTGAAGAATTCACGCCCTGACCATACATCTGATGAATCATGGGCAACATAAATCGGCAAATCGCCAAACAACTGAATGCCACGATATTCAGCATGCGCTTTCAGTGCATGCCACTGCCTGTCAAATAGAAACTGTTCAAACACAACCTGCTGAATCAACCCGGCATGTTCTTCACCAGCGACTAGCAAAGCCTCCGGTTCTCTATCACGTAGAGCATCAGACCACTGCCACCATGCATGATCATTCAATGCTACTTTCAGCGCTGCAAAGAGCGCATAATCATTCAACCAATAGGCTTGTTTAGCTTGAAAGCTATCAACATTCTGTTTGAGTACCGGGTTATTTCCCACTTCCGACCAAAACTGCTGACCCGCTTTATAACGCAACTCTTTATGCATTTCGGCTGAGACATCCCCAACCAACAGCCCTGCATCCAGCCAACCTTGTGCAACACAATCACGCAGATCAAGCAGCTCTGCATTTCCAGCAAAGGTAGAGAGTGATTCATACGGAGATCCATGACCATGCGTTGGCCCTAATGGTAAAAACTGCCACACGCTATAACCACCACTGGCCAATTCATCGATAAATTCATGGGCCTCTTTACCCAGAACCCCTTTGTGGAAAGGGCCGGGAAGTGATGTAATATGTAACAAAACTGCCGATCTGCGACGATCAATCCATGCACTCATCAGTTACCCACTCTGTCTATCTATATTTTTTTACAGCTAGTTAATCCACTTGCATTATCAACAAACGCTTACGAATCAGCACTACCACGACGCATAGTGCCACCACCTTCTGCGTCACCACCACCATGAGAGATATCTTCATCCAATGATGCCGGCGCAGTGCAACCCAGCAACTGATACAACTTCTTCAAATGACGACGATAGAGCTGATCAAAATCACGCACCGCCGCACCCGGATTATAGTCACCGAACCACCAGCACCAGTCAGAGCCTTCACATATGCGCAACTGCTCTATCGCATCTGCCTGTTGCTCAACACTCAATGCATCCGCATGCTCATCAAAGGCCTTCTTGGCATCAATCAACAACTCCCATGCACGCGTTTTGGCACGATCACCAATCCACGTAGAGAGGTTGCCATACACCCAGGAGCCCGGTGTTAACCTGTCCAGCTTATCGGTCGCCGGGCTTGCAGCCAGATACTCACTAAAGGTAGTCAGCTCATAATCCTCATGATGAATAATGGATTGATACAGTTTCGTCAAAAACGGGAGTGCATTTTCATGGTAATGTTCCCACGCGTTTTCACCATCCATAATAATGGAAACAACAGGTGCATCCATACCCTTCGTGCGATGATGAATACCAGCCAACTCGTGCATGAAATTATTGATCGCGTCCTGACAATCCCAACGCGAATATTCAAAACCTAACAGATCTGACAAACGGTCATCACGGAAGAAACAGGTGATCTCCTGATCACCATCACCAACCAGCCATGGATGATACAGATCACGGTTACCCTGCTGCTCACGAATATTAAATTTCATAGAGTGATGCAGCACAGATTCACCAGTGGCACACCACTGGAAACCGGATTCACCCAACAGTGCCAGGGTTTCGTTCGAAACCGCGCCTTCAGCCGGCCAACAACCCGCCGGAGCACTACCAAATCGTTCAGCATGGTGAGAACGGGCCAGATCAATATGATCCTGAGCACGTTCGCGCCCTCCCGGGTATTGTTCGGCTGGAATCATCGCATCAGGCACAGTCTCAAGCGCTGTATTGAAATCCAGCATCAAAGGAATAATCGGGTGCGCATAAGGTGTGGTAGTCAATTCCAGTTTACCCGATGCAACCAGATCCCGGTGCATGGAAGGAATTTCTGACAACAATGATGCAATCAGGGTCAACAGATCACGGCGATCCTGATAGGTAAAACCTGTGCCCTTTTCAATCAAACGCCGTGCCACAAAGTTACGCTGGCGCACTGTTTCACCCAGCCATGCCAGATGATACCAGGTAACCAGATCAGAATAAAAACTATCACCCAGATACTCAATCGCATCATGGCCCTTAGCATGTTCAGCCATATTCCACAGCCGTGAAAAAGAAGGATAACGGTGCAGGTTACGCTCATGATTCAAACGGAAACATGACTCCAGCAGATAAGCATGATCTTGCGGCTGCAATTGACCGGGTTTATGGGCCAGTGCTGCCAACAGAGGATCATTCAAATCATTTTGTGTGCCATTGAGGTAATCACGCAAATGTTCCGCATAATCTTCTATCTGAGCCACCAGAGAAGGCACATAGTTGATCACAGCCTTCGCATCAGGCAACTGAGAGAGAATTTCAGCCATATCGGTATAATCTTTCATGGCATGCAGATAGACCCAAGGCAGATGATAACGACCAGTATCAGCTTCGCGATAAAACGGCTGATGCATATGCCAATAAAAAATAACGGACAGTGGTTTACTCATTGTAGCTCCTCGCTGGTGTTGATGCAGCGCATCTTATAAAAAAACTTAGGGCTGTATAAAACAGCCCTAAGATGATAAACATGTTAACGAGACTTATAGTTCGTGTAATTTCTGACCAAACATTTCAGGTGTAACCAATACGACACCACCTTCAGAAACATTAAAGCGCTTGGCATCCTCTTTCAGATCTTCACCAATCACTGTGCCCTCTGGAATAATGGTACCTTTATCGATAACACAACGTTTGAGTCGGCAGTTCTGATTGATCGTAACATCCGGCAACACGACTGAATCTTCAACAACTGAATAGGAGTGCACACGTACATTTGAAAACAGAACTGAATGACGAACAACAGCACCGGTGATCAAACAGCCTCCAGAGACTAACGAATCCACAGCCATGCCGCGCCTGTCATCGGTATCAAAAGCGAATTTCGCTGGTGGCAATTGATCCTGATTGGTCCAGATCGGCCAGTTTTCATCATACAGATTCAAATCCGGGTTAATTTCGGCCAGATTGATATTGGCTTCCCAGTAAGAGTCAATAGTCCCAACATCTTTCCAGTAACCAGAAGCACTGGTATTGGCATCCAAAAACGGAAATGCAAAAGCATTGGCATTTTCGATCGCATGTGGAATCAAATCGTGCCCAAAATCGTGGGTTGATGACCCAGTGGCAGCATCTTCAACCAAACGCTCGCGCAGATACTGGGCAGAGAAGACATAAATACCCATTGAAGCCAGTGATTGAGTTTCATCACCTGGCATGGCTTTAGGACTGTCCGGCTTTTCAGCAAACTCGACGATACGCGATTCATCATCAATGGCCATCACACCAAAAGCTTTGGCCTCTTCCAGAGGAACAGGAATACAGCCAACGGTAATATCTGCACCCGTGGCCACATGCGCCGCAACCATTTTACCATAATCCATTTTGTAAATATGATCACCGGCCAGAACAAGCACATATTCAGGATCATAATGACGGATAATATCCAGGTTTTGATACACAGCATCGGCGGTACCCTCGTACCAGCCTTCGCCCATACGCTGCTGAGCAGGCAGGACTTCAACAAACTCGCCGAACTGCCCGGACATAAAGGACCAGCCGCGCTGAAGATGGCGTTGCAGAGAGTGCGATTTATACTGGGTAATCACCGAGATACGACGAATACCGGAGTTGATACAGTTAGACATAGGGAAATCAATAATTCTAAATTTACCGCCGAATGGTACGGCGGGTTTAGCACGCCAATCCGTCAGCTGTTTCAGCCGTGAACCTCTGCCTCCAGCCAAAACCAGTGCAACGGTATTGGCTGTCAGTGTACTAATGTTACGCTCCATATGTGGCATTCCCTTCCCCCATGTTTTTTATTTCAGCATCAATTCGAAGCGCATACTACCAGCATATGGAGTTGTTTGCCATGTGGTGGTAACAAGCAAATTCCGTTAGCATGGCCGCAGTCAGAGAGGGGATTATTTCATGTCACTAAACACTATTTCAACTCAACCATTTGATGGGCAGCGACCAGGCACATCCGGTCTGCGCAAAAAAGTTAAAGTATTTCAACAGCCGCATTATCTGGCCAATTTCATACAGGCGACCTTTGACTCCATTGGTGATTTTTCCGGCCGGTCACTGGTTGTTGGTGGTGACGGGCGTTTTTACAATCGTGAAGCCATTCAGATCATTATAAAAATGGCGGCGGCCAATGGTTTTGCTAAAGTACTCGTCGGCCAGGGCGGCATTCTTTCAACACCAGCTGCATCTTGTGTGATCCGCAAATACAAAGCCTTTGGTGGCCTTATTCTCTCAGCCAGCCACAACCCGGCAGGCCCTGATGAAGATTTCGGCATTAAATACAACATCGGCAGTGGCGGTCCGGCTCCCGAAGCAGTTACTGAAGCCATGTTTGAGCGCACACGCGACATCTCCTACTATCTGATTGCACAATGCCCGGATATCGACCTGGACAGACAAGGCAGCTTTGAGCTGGCAGGCATGCAGGTGGACGTGATTGATCCGGTAACTGATTACGCTGACTTGATGCAATCGCTGTTCGATTTTGATGCCATCCGTGAGCTGTTGGCCGGTGATTTCTCGATGGTCTTTGATGCCATGCATGCTGTGACTGGGCCTTATGGAAAAACCATTATCGAGGGCATGTTGCAGGCGCCAGCCGGCACAGTGATCAATGGTGAACCCAAAGAGGACTTTGGCGGCGGCCACCCCGACCCTAATCTGACCTACGCACATGAACTGGTAGATATTCTGTATGGTGACAATGCACCTGAATTCGGCGCCGCATCTGATGGTGACGGTGATCGCAATATGATCCTGGGCAATCACTTCTTTGTCACACCTAGTGATTCTCTGGCTGTCATGGCAGCTAATGCAACACTGGTGCCCGGTTACAAAGATGGTATCTCAGGCGTTGCGCGCTCCATGCCTACCTCTGCTGCTGCAGACAG
>Ga0316202_10002053_pt1 | contig 13894 bp, 10 predicted proteins | sample 3monrhotite_MG_FD_204934 | JGI IMG/M metagenome (GOLD analysis project Ga0316202, IMG submission 204934) | Microbial mat bacterial communities from mineral coupon in-situ incubated in ocean water Damariscotta River, Maine, United States -... | ecosystem: Environmental > Aquatic > Marine >... | reverse complement strand
CTGCATGGCAGTTGCGCTGTTCCAGGATCACCGTCGCGCGGCCGAGGTGCGCTGCTCCCTGGTGCTGCATTTCGCAAAGCTCGTGTTTGGATCCACGCACGACTGTACCACGGTCAACGAGCTGCTAGAGCCTGCAAACCAGAGAGAGCTCGTCCTTGCCGCATCGTCCGTCAGCCACCCTGCCATTCAGCAGTGGGTTTACAGGCAGCACCTCAAGGACAAGAAGCTGCACAAGTCTGCAAAGGAGTGGTATGCGGTGTACCCCGATTTCATGCGCACCCAAGCCCTCCTCTTTATCCGGGATCACAAAAAGAGCTCCAAGGGGCGCATCAAGTGCAAGTTTACCTTTGCGCTGCTTGCGGCCGATCTCTACGGGTGCAAGGTGTGCTTTCACCACACGGTGAACCCACCCAACGCGTTGGCGAGAACAGAAAAGACCCCGTGGTACTTTTCCAAGCAGACGCTTGACGATGCAGACGACGCCATTCTAGAGGATGACGGAAAGTGGTACACTGGAACCGAGTACGACATGCAGCACGCAACCTCGGTCATTATGTATCACGCCAACAGAAGTTTCAACCTATTGCAGACGGCAGAGCACGCGCACAAAGTAGCTCTGGTTGAAAAGCGCCACAACGAAGAGAGTGAGGGCGGCGAGGAAGAGACAGTCGCTGTGGGATTGATGAACCGAGGAGGTGCCGACGCCATCTATGTCTTGAGAAAGTTCAACATGGTTCAGCAGGCTACCGAGGACGGAGAAGTGGTGGCTGACCCCCAGAACCACGCCCTCGGAGACCTGGTACCAACCGCGCCCGAGAGCTGTATATTTATTTTCCACTTTGGATCTCGCGTGAAACCAGAGGCAGGGGACGTCTACCAGATTTACCCCAAGCACGAGGTGACGCGGAGCCACTACTTGCACATCCCGGACGGCTGTAAGCTCTACGTGTTTCTCATCAAGAAGAAACGCGTGGTTCACTACACGGGACAGAAGACAGATTCTGTGGACGTGCCCCCGCACTTTAAGATCCAGGACGACACGGATGGAGTGATGGTGGTGACGGCTCCAGACGAGCAGAGCGCACGAGACGCCATTTTGGAAGGAACCGACCTTGTGTTTGAGACCAAGACCAAGGAACAAGACAAGAAGAAAAAGGGAGAAAAATGAACCAAGAGAAACGTTGTGTGTTTTTACTCTTTGCGCGGGGTTCTGTCGCGTGCTCCGACAAGGAGCGTACCATCGTCGGTGCGCGGCACGTGATCCGTGTACCGGGCTTGGCCTCCATTATCTCCCGTAACAACGATATCGGGCGTCTCAATCGTCTCTCTAAAGTCCTGAAGAACCCCAAACAATCGCTCGCGTGCCAATTGGCGCAAGTTGATGTTTTCTCGCAGCTGGGTCAACATGCTCTGTGGGTCGTACTCAAAGGTGGTTCCAAACACGGTTCCCAGCTCCCACATGTCATACTCGTCTGCCGGAAGGCGGGGCATGTTGGAGCCGTTGCGAAGTTTCTTTTGGAGATCAGAGGTGCCCAGCACGGCAGACGTCAACACCGTGTTTGCGTTGATGAGGTTGATGGAGATCAACCCATGGGTGGGGCACAAAACACGAGTAAACAGGCGGTACATGACGCCCAGTTGCCAGCGTGCGCGGGTTTCCAGCTCGCCCCCATCTTCCTCGTCCATGGCCATGTCGTCGTCGGTACGACGAGTGCCGCGCTCAAAGACGAGGTTGGGCAATATTTCAAAGGTGTTGAATGGGTCGTAATCGTCTGCGTTGCCGCGAAACTCACGTGGTACGACGGCGTACTTTTTGAACAAACACGTAAGGGCCACCATGCCCAAGCGCCCGTCCAACATGTATGCAAGTCCGGTGAAGCGGTTGCGTTCCAACGTCAGGGCCAGTTGGATCAGAGCAGAAAACATCATTGTGTCCCGGGGCACGTTGAGCGTGTCGTGTACATCTGATGCACGAGAAGCCAGCCCATCCTCTGCAAAGAGGTCGCGCAGAGCAAACAATTTCCCTCCGGTCCTCTGGCGCTCGTTTAGGCCGATGTCCCTAATGGCAGCCTCTAGCTCTGGGTGCTCATTGGCCCAAAAGTTGATCAGGTCGTTTTGGAGAGCCGCGTACTCTTCAGCTGCAAAAAAGGCGAGCGCGGTACGTTGGCCGCGCGCCACAGCAGCTTGCCAAGCACGGCTCTGATCCACCACATGGAGCTCAATCTCGGTCCAGATGCGCCGCGTATAGAGGCGGGTCCAAATGTAAAAGGCACGCCAACCCATGTCAAAGATGGTCCCTCTCGTGGTGGGGTTGAAAAACATCTTGTAATCAGCGGGAAAGTCCCTCGCATAGTAGGCGCGCCAAAGGGACGCTTGTTGCGACACGAGGTTAAAGAGTGCGTTGACGCGCGCAAAGGCGAGCATGGTTTTGAAATCAAAGGTACGGGCGAGGACCTCCATCTCGTCGTATCGGAGGGGGAACTCATCCTCGTCGTCGTCTACTGGAATACGACCAGCAGCTTGATCTGCAAGTCTCTCGCCATTGTCTCCGGCGAGACCCAACAACCAACGCGCTGCCTGATCAACTTTGCGTCGCTTGGTGGCGCTTTCCATGGCGCATGTGTGTATACGTAGACAAAAATAGTGGTGGGACAAACAACAGTTAAGTATACAGAGATTTGTGTTTTGAGGTTTACTCTTGAAGCTCCACTTTGGGAACAACCACATCATCGGCGTCCTCCTCCTCCCCCGCTTCTTCTGTGTCCACTTTGTTTTCTGAAACGGGTTGTAGTAGTAGAGGGGGTGGCTCTACGAGTTTGGTAGGCGTTTCCAACCAGCTTAGGCGACACCGCGCTCCGTTCATATCTGGGTGCTTGACCAGGATGAGCGCGTAGAGTTTCCCAGAACTCTTGTCCTTTTCTATGATGCAGTCCACGGCCACATTTCTGGTGACGCTCCGGCACACAAAAAACTCCCCGCGGTAACAACACACGTCATAGTGCAGCAGTTTCTCGTAGTTCATGCCAGAGCGATGCAGAGACATCTTCATGGTCTTTCCCAGCTTGTCTGTGGGTATCAGCGTAAAAAGAACCGAGCGACCCGCGGCGTTGGAGTGTCGCGCAGCACTCCCATCTGCTAGCTGGACCCTGGTGTCACTCCCCCGTGCAACACGAGCACTGTTTGAGTGTACCGTTGGATATACAATGAGGGCCACCACGACACCCAGTAGGGCAACAGAGTTGATCCATGGCAAGAACCATCTCAGGCGGGCTTTGAATCCCCCACTTGGGGGCCACCGCAGCGATTTGCCCTTCCAACGCGGTGATGTTTCTCCGTTTTCAAGCAGCGGCTGCATAGGGACCAGTGTGTCTCTACCTCCACGTTTTCTGCTGCTACCCCCATCTGGCCCCGACGAGGGGTCGCCATCAGCACGCTGACGCCGCGACACCGTCCGATTCTCTGTGTACGTACTGCGGGTAGTGGTTGCGAATCCGCCTTCTCCAGTTGCGTTGTACTCTTTCTTGTAGGGTGCCTTGCTCTGCTTGTTTTTTTGTCTTGATTTGGGTCGTCTCTTTGAGCGTGGTGGATGCTGTTGCTGATGCGTGTGCCCACCACCACCAACACCAATCCTCCCAAACGGAGGAGTAGCAGCAACAGTAGTAGCAGTAGGGGTGCTTCTGCCTCCAGGTCTCAGCGACAGGGGTGGACCGCCGTTTCTTCGCGTGGGCGAGTGTGTTCGTGGATTGCCCTTGTTTGGGTTTCCAAAGCTAGCCCCAAAACGCAGTCCGTTATTGCTCATATCATTACACGCACCTTCCCCCCCTCTTTTGTGGGCGTATGTGTGTGAGAGCGCGTCTTATACCAATACCCGCGTGTAAGCCTTACGTCAAATAGCGCAAAAGAACCATTTATGTAAAGTGCCCGTGCTGATTTTGTGTTTCTAGCGAGAGAATGTGCCGCGCTACGCAAAGGGGGACAAAATGAGCTTGACTGCGTCAGAAACCTACCTCTACTATGGCCAGCAGGCGCGCCAATGGATGCCCATTTTGCCATGGATCGTGACCCTGGGACTCTTTGTGCTGAGCATCAACCCCGACCACCACGGCTACTGGAAGAAAAACTTTTTCCTGGTGCTCTACGGGTTCTATCTACACATTTGGCAGTACGTGCTGGTTGTGTTTCAAGTGGTCTTTAACACACAGCGTACAGATCCCTTTACGGATCACATTTACGTGGTGCCCCTCTTTAGCCAAGAGGCGTTTTACCTGTGGGCGCTAGTCACCATCTTTGTGCTCTACTCGTTCTTTTGGAGACAGGCCATCTCACCTCTGTGGTGGTTTGTCATCTGGATCGTCGTGGCGTTCCCGGCCACCTTTGTATGGTTTGGATACGCCAAGTGGTACGAAATCCTGTTTGGTGGATGCGCTGGGATCATTTCAACAGCGGCCTACGTTTTAGTGTTTCGGATCTATTTGTTGGATTCGGTGCCTTATCTTATTTGTCAAACCCCGTGGACATGGTTCAGTTGCAACGGGGGATGGTGTCTGACATCTGAGCGACAGCGCTTTGCGCGACAACTACCAACATGCATCGCTCGGTCCGAAAGAATCATCGCTGCACGTGCCCGTGGCCAGCGCCCTTCTTTGTTGCACTGGGATGCTTTATTGTAGTGGCGCTGGTCATGACCATGGCCCAACAGTTTAGTGACGCAAGGCCAAACTATGCTGAGGGTTGTGGCCCCCTGCAAGACTTTGGGTTTGATTTCATCCCAGAGTTGAGCACCCTGATGTGGGACACGCAGACCGACTACTCCAACATTGCAGACGTCTGGATTGCTGCATCCTATGTACTTTTTCTCTTTGTGCTGGTACCCTTTGCTCTCAAAGACCCCATGCTGGTTGTGACGCGCTTCCTGTGGTGCATGAGCTACGGATTCGCCTTTCGCACGGCCACTGTGTTTGTGACGCGCTACCCGCGGCTACCGTTCAAGAGCCCCAACTATCGGCCGGAAAACGTGCTCTGGGGAGCCGTGCTGATTGTGCTGGGAGCGCGAACGACGGCCACCGACATGATGTTTAGCGCGCACACGTTTGGGTGGTTCATGACGGCCTCCTTTGTCTCGCGCTACTCTTACTATCGGTGGTGGTCGTGGATCTACTGGCTCTTTAACTTGACGGGCGTCTTTCTGCTCATCAGCGTGCGAGAGCACTACACAAGCGACGTCGTGGTGGGAGCCGTGGTGGCCAAGCTCGTCTTTTGGGTCTATCATTTGGCACTGGACGACGAGTACCTGCGCTTTATTAGGCCAGGACTCTCGCTGGACGCTCCCCACAACACGCAAGTCGCGCTCCCCGCCCTGCTGACGGATGCCCTGGGAAAGAGGGTGCGCGTGGAGCCTGAAGCGTGGCACGACCACCTCTACCCTGCGCACGGGGCTGCCACGCTGGCAGAAGACCGACATTTGAGCCACGACCACAGGACCGTCAGACGACGAGCAAGGGCGACGCACATGGATGTGGAGCATCAGGCAGTTGGTTTGGAAGTCGTAGACGTGATGACGGTTCCAAATAGCGTGATGCGAGACGCAGTGATGAGGCGTGCAGGAACGGAAGAGCGTCGTTGGGTGCCCGTGGTGAGTACGGGACAATACTATCGGTATTTGGGTCCACGCGCGTGGATCTACTGGCTCTTCAAGTGGTTGGATGGAAGCGGAGACTGGTACATTCAGAAAAAGTACATTACGGAACTGTGGTGATGCGCGCGTGCGTTCAAGAGTAAAAAGTCTGGTCTTTTTTGTGTTCTCCCCCTAATTTTCATTGTGCGCCTGCCATTTCTCCACACCCCGCGCACTTGTAATCAATCTGCCTGTGGAGCCGACATAGCATGGGTGGGTTTTCACAGTAGCAGCCCGGTAGTGTAAACGGGTCTCTCTCATCCGAGCCTCCGTGGTTACACCAGACCAGCGTCTCCTTGCATTGGGGTGCCGCACACTCTCCAAAAGAGATATGATACCCAACCGTAAAGCAGGTTCCATCGTCCAAGACCACGTTTCTGCTCGGGTAGGTCACGTGCTTGTCTGGATCTTGTGTCATCTCTTTGTACACGAGCCCCTCAAAGCGACGTGTTTCAAGAAAGAAAAAAAAGTGGTCCGAAAAGTGGAGTGGTCCGAAAAGTGTAAATCAACTCGTTTGGCCCCTCTATCCTTTCCACACAGAGGAGGGTCCCCCGTTGTTGTTGTTGTTGTTGTTTCTTTTGAAGAACAGCGTGTGTGATGAATGGAGAGACACTTGCGTTTGTGCTCCAAGGACTACGCAGGCTAGACGAGCAGCAGCAACAACTGCGCCAAGAAGTGACACGCAAGCGCGCACGCAAGGATGATGACCACGGAGAGGGTGTTGCTGCTTCTCTGAAGCGACTCAAGGACCTTGAGGCTGCTGTAGCGTACAGTGACAACGACACGGCCTTGTTTTACGAGTTGTGCAAGGAGCACGAGACTCATGCGAGCTTTGCAGAGGTGGTTTTACCCCATGTTCGGCCCTGCGCCGATCCAGGGCGCGTGAATGGGGCCAAACTGGCGCATCCGGGGCCTCATTTGCACCGACTCAACGCCGTGATGCTTCGCATGCGCAGCGATGTGATCAACCACGCCCTTGGGGAGCTCAAGGCGGCGCTCGCAAAGCAAGAGGGCGAAGTCAAAGCGCTTCGCAGTGAGCGATTATGGCAAACCGCCGGGCACAAGGACACACAACAGCGCTTGGCCGCCAAGACAGAGACCCTTAAGCGCCTCTACGAGGAGAACGATGCTCTCAAGGGGGAACGAAGCTCTGCAGACGCCCAAACAGAGCGATACGAAGTTGCCAAGCTCAAGGCAGAGCTCAAGGCGGCGCACGAGAACACCATGAAGGCGCTCAAGCAGCAGCGCGACGCAGAGACCAAGCTCAAGAAGCAGCACACCACCCTGGCCGGAGCCCACCAGCAGCGCATGCACGAAGCGCGGAACGCCGCCATTGTCGCTCTGGACGCGGGACACGTCGCCTTGACGGCAGAGCTGGAAAAGCAGCTCGTCGCGCTTGGCATTGATCGCGAGAAGCTCAACGCGCTTCGTGTGGCCCTGGTGCCCCACGCAGAAGCCATGCGGACGGCTCTGGGCCAACATCTCATCTGAAAACTTTGCACAATGAGGGTCGCTTCTTTGGAAATGATGTGTGTCACATTCATAAAAGACAACATTTCTCCACAAGGGCTGGCCATGCTCCCTCAAAAGATCCAGGAGCTTTTGCGCGCGCATGAGGGGGTTCGCAGTACAACAAGAGAAACAAACATGACCATTTCCCCAAAGATACAACTTTCCGTGATTGAAAAGGTGACGCGGGGCGGTGTGCTTAGTCGGAAAGTGGTAGTTTCTGGCCCACAACGCACATCCCCGTATGACCGAACAACTCAAGGAGACGCTGCTTATGAACCGCCCGATACCTTTTACGGGCTTCCTGATTCTACGCATGTTTACTTTCCTCTTGCCATGTGGTGGTCTGGAAGGGGGAGTCCACAATGGACCGTCTTGGAAACTGACGAATGTGTCGTTACCACGCTCGGCGAAACAAAACGCAAGCGCAACCGCAACCGGTGTCGGGAGGCGTCCACTGGAGAAGGTGAAAAGAAACATAAACCAAACAACTAGATTTCCCCCATATTTGAACCACGCCAGGTCAAGAGGGGCTTGTATAAGACACGCACGCATCATGTGTGCTTTGTATCGCGCGCCATGCACCGCTCTAACCTCGTGTACCTCTTGCAACAAGACGTGGGCTACCACCGGCGCCATTTACATCTGTCAACAGTGCCCGTTGGAACAGCACGTGTTATGTGCGAGTTGCCGGTGTGATCCAGGCGCGTCTCATTTGCACGCCTTTCGCATCGGACGCTGCTTAAAGGGGGGCAGCAAAAAGAAAAAGAAACGTCCTTCTATGGAGTGCGCGTGTGGGTCACGACAGGCATGGACGGGGACACACGTGTGTGAGGGACGCATTGACCCCGCGAGCAGGCTCAACGAATGGAGAGTGCCTGTTAAGGGGACGCCACTGGGCCAAAAAGAGATATCAATGAAATGAGACAATTTCACCTCTCCCCAAAAAAAAGGACAGGGTGAATTCTCAACGCGGAAGGACCGATTAGTGCACTATATTACGCTAAACGGTCCTTCCTCGTGGAGAATTCAGTCCGTCCTTTTTTGTCAGCGAGCCCCCTTTTTTGTGTCTGAAGTTTGAGTGTCCGACTATCAGAATGGAAGGGGCTCTTTCCTCAGAGGAGGTTTACGACACCGAGGTGTCTCCTCTTGTCAAACAGATCATAGAGCTGTGCAAGAGCGTAGAACCCAACATCCCCATTGCCGCATGCTCCACCTTTGCTTCGGAAGAGAGTACTTCTGGCGAGGGTTCGTGTTGTTCTGCCATTGTGCCAGAGCACGCGTCTCCTCGGATGCGCTACATTGCTAGCGTGTGCCGAAATAGCGGAAAACCTCCCATGGCCCTGGTGGCGCAGCTCAATCTTGGGGAAAAGACGGCCAAAGAGCTGGACGGAACATGGTACAAGGGCTCAAAGGCACACACGGCTGCAGGGAAAAAGATCCTCACGCTGCTGGGCAGAGTGGAGCGACTGGTCAACGTCACGCACCACTTTCCCACGGCCATTGTGGTGCAAGTCCCTCGCAAGAACAGGTACAAGGTGGTGGGCCAATGGCCCTCTCAAGTCTACGACGGAATCCAGTTTATGCGCGTCATTGCGCAACACGGGTTTGGCGACGAGGCCGTCAAGCTCCTCACGTCGGGGGAACCTGGAATGGGAGACTTTATCTTGCGCATGCGAAACATGTCCAAGAACCTGGGTATTGCGCGCACCATCGGGGTGGTGGGCGACGTCAACCCGAGGAAGAAAAAGAAAAGAAGGACCCCAAAGTAAACTAAAAGCTTTTTTTACTCTAGCGCGTCGTCGTTCTCTTCTCGGTCTTCGTCTGCTTCTTTTTGTGCTGCTTGTCCTCTCCAGTCCATTGCTTTTTCGGTAATGGCGACGTACTTGCGCTGAGACAACTTGTAGACAAACTCGGCCACGATGCGCAGCGGGTCTCTCAGGATGGTGTGCACCATGGAAAAGGGCCACGTCAACACCCATCGCATGATGAGCCACTTGACCTTGCGCACAAAGCTCCAGTAGCTGGCCTTGCGCTTGTACACGTCTCTCAGTTCGTCGTCCAGGGAGCGAGGCAGACGTGCTTGCCACACGTCAATAAACAGCTTGGCGTGTGTCCAGAGGTACCCGACGACAATGTAGACCACAAAGTAGATGACCCACCACAGCAGGTAGATGCGTTCTGGGCCCGCGTCACCGGGAGCGTGACTCAGTGCGTGCTGGATAATGTAGAGGTAGCGTTGTCTGCTCCACTCAAAGGCGAGGTCTGTGGCAATGCGCAACGGGTCGCGGGACAGCGTGAAAGCCATGGAAACGGGCCACGTGAGCATCCAGCGCACAATGAGCCACTTGATGTCTAGAAGGAACTTGATAAAACACCCATTTTCTCCATTGTCGCCGAGGCACGCTTGCACCTGTTTTGTGAGGTCTGGCGGCAAGTGGCCTTGCCAAACGTCCAGGTAGAGCTTGGCGTGGGTCCAAAGGTACCCAATAAAGAGGTAGAGTACGATGTTTCCAAGTGCGCTAAGGAGGCTCCAAAAGATGTCGTTGCGAAAGTCCTCCTGCAGCGCCTGGTTGATAAACTGGAGCACAAACCAGAGACCGAGGGCAATGCCCGTGTACCCGGCATAGGCCTCGTGAAAGTAGGCGCACACGGTAAAGAGAGCCAGAAAGGCCAGACTCATCCCGGGGGCCGTGTAGTCGGCAGCTTGGTGAAGGACGGTGCGCAGGTCGGGAGCATCAAAGATCGCAACGGCAACGTCGCCGTCGCCAGCCTTGCGCCCGCTGCTCTGAGGAAACAAAGGATCGTTTGCGTCCTCTCCATGAACAAGAGGGGGAGGAGAACCGCCATCTTCAGAACCCGCGCGCAACGGGTAGTTGGGTTTAGCGCCTCTTTGGCGCGCTTGAGAGCGAGTTTTAATACTAGACATGCTGCCCCTCTAACTTTAAAAGTGTGCGAGACTGAATCAGAAAAAGCAAAGTTCGGAGCACGTTGCAAAAACTTCGGACACGTTTGTTTTTTTACTTTTACATTTGCAGCATGTCCCACTTGGTGGCCCATATCTGTGAGTCTACCACGTTTCCAAAGGTAATGGTAAAGGTGGTGGCCGCGGGCAAAATGGTCACGCTGCTTCCCAACACGGTGCCCGTTCCAAGCGGCGCCGAGATGGGCGTCACAGCCACCACTTCCCAAAAGGCAGGACTGGCAACGTGTCCCAAGATGATTTGGAACTTTTGCATGAAGAACTCGGGCGTTGGGTCTGTAGAGTAACCAGCCACCGTCAGCGTTCCAAACCAGTTTTGGGCAGACCCGGGTCGCGAAGCGGGTAGCGAAACGGTTGTGGACGCCGGTGGAAAGATAAAGTTTGCGCTCTGAGCGTAGATGCTCGCCTGTGAAGGGTACGCGGGAGCGGGGCCCATTTCACCGCCCAGCTCAAATCCTTGGGACCACATGCCCTGCAGGTGAGACTCTGCCTTGAAGCCCCCGGCAATGGCAAAATTCTCAGTGGCCTTGGTTCCACGGCCCATGGCAATGGATCCAATACCCGAGGAGATCATATCCTCGTCGTCGCTCACTTGTCCGGCGGCACCCAGAATGTGCGCGCCCACTCCAGACACCGTCATGGCGCCACCTTCCAGCACGTGACCACTCGCGTGGCCTCCGTCTTCAATGACAGACATGCAACCCTCGTGATTGACGGCTCCTTGGACGTGACCACCGTCCGCAGTCACTTCCATCAGGCCGCCCTGTACAAATCCTTCTGCGTGAGACCCGCGTCCACTGGCCTCCTTTTTGACCACGCCGGCAAAGGCGCGCGGCTTTAGGTCTTTCTTTTCGGTTTCGTGCGCGTCTCTCCTCCTGCGCTCGGGCGCAGAACCGCTCTTGGTGTATCCTTCCACGTGGGATCCGCGACCAACGGCAAGTGAAGAAACGTCACCTGCATCGTCGTCTCCACCGTCACGGTGCACGTAGCCCTCAGCGTGGGCTCCTTCAGTGGTGGCCTGCATAATGGCCGCACCAGCCACGGCAGCGTCCTTTTCAGAGTACCCCGTGGCGTGTGATCCAATTCCACTGGCGTTGATGGTTGCAGCAGCACCAGAAGCGTAACCTCCTGCGTGCGCTCCCTTGTCAGAAGCCGTCAGGGTGGACCCGCCAACGGCGCATCCTTCTGCGTGGGCGCCCTCCATGGTGGCGCTGATGACTGATCCAGTGTCCTGGACCATGCCCTCTGCGTGAGCTCCCTGTCCACTGGCACTCAGCAGCGCACCCCCCAGAGACGCCCAGCCCATGGCACTGGCACCCTCGTTGGTGGCTTGAACGATTCCAGCCTGAAAGGCGTATCCAAAGACGGTAGAACCCATTCCAGAGGCAGAAATGGTGCCCTGGGACCATCCGTGGGCGTGCGCTCCTTCTGCAACGGATTCTAGGGTGGCGCTTGTTCCGACGTATCCAAGGGTGGAAGATCCGTCCCCAGCTGCTGATAGAGTGCCTGCGGCCCATCCGGCAGCCAGAGCGCCATCAGCAATGGCCCGAAGAATTCCAGACCCACCAGCGCCAGCAGAGTACCCGAGAGCGTGAGAACCACTTGCTGTGGAGTCTATCTGAGCTCCTCCAGAAGCATATCCGGAAGCCATGGCGCCCGGCCCTGCGCTCTGAATGTGTCCCGCGGTGATTCCAGTTGCCATACACCATCCAAACGAGTGGCCGCCCTCTGCAGCTGACGTGGTTTCAATGACTCCGTTGAGGCCCACGTACCCGCTTGCTGTGCTTCCACGTCCTTGGGCGCGGACCTCGTCTCCGGGGCTCCCGGCAGAATACCCATGGGCAAGGGCACCGCGTTCTTCGGAGCGAATGAATCCAGCAGGGGCTGCGTAGCCAAACGCGGTTGCGCCCTCCATGGTGGCGTCAATCTCACCCTGGGACCACCCGTGCGCGTGAGCTCCATCAGACGTGGCTATGATGCGTCCGGCGCCCGCTCCAACGTAGCCTTGGGCAAAAGCACCGTCGCCGCTAGCAGAAAGCGTGTCTCCGCTCTCTGTGTACCCCTTGGCTGTGGCTCCTTGACCCGTGGCTTCCAGGGTTCCGCCGGACCAGCCCCAGGCGTCTGAACCGTCATTGGTGGCCCGGATGATTCCCGAACCCGAGGTGATTCCCGACGCAAAGGCGCCGTTTCCCGAGGCCAGGACACTCGCTGCCCCGGCGCCCGTCCCACGTGCATTGGCGCCCGTCCCAGTGGCACTGACTACACCTGCCGTGCCGTGCTCAAAGGCGCCGTTGGGTCTCATGGTACCAATGAGATTGGTCGCTTGTTCGTACGTTATAGTGTCGTCGTTGTTGACACACACCCGACTATCCATGCTCCCAGAGGGGGGCGTCAAACAGGAAATGTTTGCCGCGCCCATATTGTCCACCATCAGGTCTCCGCAGGCACACACGTCACTTGTCATGTTGCCCGCGAGGATCTCATCCGTGACAATCAATCGGTCCACGGTAATCTCCCCAGGCAACACGTATCTGGGAAAGATGATCCCTAGCGGGATGGCAACAGCAGCCACCAGAAAGATGACGGTCCAAAGCCCACCAAAACACCGTCGGGTGGTGTCTGATTCTGGAGCATCGTACTCGTGCCCAAGAAGAGGATATACCTCGTCGCTTGTTTGCTTGCGTGAAACAGCTTTGCTCTTTCGCAACTTTGCACCATGCTGTTGTACACGGCGTTGGGCATCCATTCTTTTTTTTCTTTCTCGCTCTTAGTTCATTCAGAAGGTACCACACAAAGTAAGAGAGCTAGCCCAGTGTCTTTTTATTTAGAGTCTGACAACTCTCTTTTCACGCTCGCTTATGCGTTTTTTGCAGAGCGAGAGCGTGCGTATGATTCAGAGAGGCTGTGTGGGGCGCAGGGCGTGACGACCGCAGTGCTCAAACGACTTGCACCAAACGGGGTGGCACTTGATACCCGTGTGCAGGTATCCTCCGATGGGCCTCTCTGCAAACCCGGGGTCCGTGTAGTGGCTACCGTCTTCAGAGTAGCAGTCCCACTCGGTGCACGTGGGCATGACGACGATGGCCTTGAGCTTTCCCTTGATCCACGCCGCGTAACACGCGTTGTCTCCATCCGCGTTGCGGTAAAAGTGGTGCCCCTTGGGAGGGCTCTGTATGTCGCGGAACTTGACCGGTTCGGCGGGGTCCTCGGGCCTCCGCTTGGGGAAGAGGGTGACCTCTATCCGGATCCCGCTGTAGCAGTTGATGACGTAGTGGTCCTCGGAGACGCACTCGTACTCCCACACCGGGGCCCGCACCTGGACGCGAGACACCTTTCCGCGAAAGGACCCGGAATACTCCTTTCCATTGGAGAAAAAGTGCACATTGTGCAGCGTAACGCACGTGTTCCCCGGGCGCAGCAGGTGGTTGAGCTTTGCAACGCTGGAGTGGTGGGCGTCCTCCAGAGAGTCTGTGTAGAACGACTTGTACACCTCGGCAGAGGACAGCGACGAAAGGCACTCTTGCTCGCGGCACTTGTCGCACCGGGACGCCTCAACGTTTGCCCCAGAAGGGGGATCCATGCTTTTTTGAAAGAGACAGAGGAAGCGACCCTTTCAACGTGTGGCAGTTGGGCACATCTGGGTTATCTCAGAGCGCAAGTCAGAATTGAAAAGTCAGACACAAAAAACAACTGTCCGAAAAACTCTTTTTTTTTTGTTTTCATTCTAG
>Ga0316202_10002047_pt1 | contig 13932 bp, 20 predicted proteins | sample 3monrhotite_MG_FD_204934 | JGI IMG/M metagenome (GOLD analysis project Ga0316202, IMG submission 204934) | Microbial mat bacterial communities from mineral coupon in-situ incubated in ocean water Damariscotta River, Maine, United States -... | ecosystem: Environmental > Aquatic > Marine >... | reverse complement strand
CCTCGCCGCCGCCCTCGACCGCGTGGCCAAACTCAACCTTGCAACCATCCTGCACAATCGCAGACAATTCGACCTGCACGCCGTTAATCAGCGCAAAGCCGTTTTCGGCCTCGAAGTCGTCACCAATTCCAAGCGATTTACCAATAGACGCGACCGTGACCCCGCCGCGAAAATTGACGCCGGATGCGGGCATGTCCAGCGAGAATGGCTTGCGATAAATGGCGCGGACGGTCATCCCGGCAACCTCCTAAATCCAACGATCCGACCCCGCACGCTGAAACGGTCAATCGGCACATGCACCGCGTCCGTCTCTTTTTCCGTGTGCAGCATCCAGCCGGGCCTTGTTATCACACCGACATGAATCGGCAAACGATGCTTGCGCATCAACACCACATCAAGAGGCCGCGAACCATCAGCTTCAGCCCAGAGCGCCGCCTCGGCATCAATGCCGCGCGCAACGGCCCGGAAGTCGCTTGCTGAAATATCGCTGTGATGGGGCGGGTCGATGCCGAGAACGTCGCGATAGGCCGCGCGCACCAATTGCCAGCAATTAAAATCAGCGTATGGCTTGCCGATGTATGGCCCCCACCACGTCATGCGAAAAGACCGGGGCATCGCGATTGCGTAGCTCGAACGCCAGGATAACTTTCCGTCGCATAGTCGCGAATAACGACGCGCCCGCTTATCTGGATCGGATCAATCGTCACATCAACCAAATCATAGCCTTCAAATGAATATAGCGGCGTGACTGTCCCCGGTGAGGCCGGAGGATCGGCAGGTGGTGGGAAGTCTGCGCTTGTGAGTATCCAGAGGCTAACCGTTGCGGAACCGCTCATTTTCCGCAGAGCTGTGCCAATGGCGCGGTCAATATTCTGCACAACGATTTGTGTTTCTGGCGCGGCCTCACCATCGGTCAGCAGGCGGAAACCGAACGGCACGCCCACCCACGTTTCACCGCTCCATGAGTAATCAACAATATCCGAGACAACCCGGATAGGCGCGGCAAGCGAAGGATGGTCGATCCGCAGGAACGGCAAGATTGCGTGCTGGCTGGTCTCTGCGAAAATCTCAGAATCGGCTGGAATGGATCGTGTCATAGGTCAAACCCCACAAGCCAATCAACTCCAGCGGGTGCGGTTGCTGGAATATTCGCCGCATAAGTCACGCTCTTGAATTCATGCGTGCCGTCGCTGTTTTTTTGCCACACCTCATAGGTGCCAGACACCGCTGCCAGGTCGCCAACCACGCCCCGCGCATCACCGACACCATAAACGCCGCCATCGTAATCAGCGACCCACGCAGGAATGCGCGCATAAGGTTGCGGCACATAATCGGCAAACCACACCGAACCCGGCAATAAGAGGCAATCAAACGACACTTGCACGCGCTCCGCTCCGGTCTGGCGATGGCTTGGCGGTCCTGTGAATTTCCACTTGCCAACCGCCCGCGAACGCGGATGACGCCACACAAATGGAAGCGTTCCCCGCGCAAGGTCGTCACGCCACCAAGCCATGAATGTTGCGTAATCATCGCGGCTTTTGAGGTGCGCAGTCATACTCCACGCCTCAAGCGTGGCAAGCGACGATGGCCGTTCGATAGGTGGCCCCACGTCAGGCTCAAAGCGGCGAACCGCCTGCACGTCGCGCCCCTCGGCATCAAGCGCCGGATAGAATGGCTTCGTCAATGGCCAAGATGTAATCATCTGCTAATCCCTCGCGGTTTCGCGCCATACCGCGCCATCGTTCCGTCCTGACGTCCGCTTGCAATAGATCGGCCAATGATGGCATCTGTTTGTGCGGTCCCGTCGGCACGCATGGACGTGCGGCTTTCAACCGGCTGGCCTGTATTGTTGACGATATTCACCACGCTGCCACCGCCGCGCGCCGCCGATGCGCCCGCCACAGCACCGCCAGAAACGCCGCCCGTTGCAAGATTGAGCGAGGGAAACATTGTTCCGAACAACTGCCCGAAGCCCGCCGAAAGAAACTGGCTGGCGAGACTGCCTAGCAGGTTTTGCATCCCGCCAAGAACATCCTCAAGGCTGCGTGCATTGCCCAGTATCTCACCGAAGCTTTCGCCTAGGCCGCGCGCTGAAATATCCATGCCGTCAAGGGCATCAGCCGCGCCGCTGTATTCGTCAGCTAGAGCCGCGACCGCCCGCGCGTGCGTGTCCGCATCAAGATACCCCATCGCCAAAAGTTCATTGAGGTCTGCAAGTTCTGTCGCGTATGCCTCTGCGCTTGTGCGTGTCGCATCATAAATCCTTTGCGCTTCCCGCATGGCCTCATTTTGCCTGCGCTGGGCGTCAGACATGCCCCCGCCACCGGTGCGGCGCTGCTGCGGGACCCAATTCCCATCAGCGTCTTGAACGAGCCTGGGGCCTGTGTAATTGAATTCACCGCCGCCAGCGCCATAATATTCAGACCCGGAGCCGCGACCTCCGCCGCCTGTGGCATTTTGCGCGCGGAATGACGCAGACAAATTCCTTAAGGCGCGGGCCGATTCATCTGCCATTGCGCTAGTTGCGTCTGTCGCATCATTAACGGCATCGCCAACCCGCCGCCAAGCATCTTCTGTGTCCTGCGTGATGGAATAAAGGGCTAGCTGTTCTTCGCTCATATCCTCAATAGAGCCGAACGCGTAAAGGAGGGTCTCCCGAAGGTTCGACGCGGCGTCAACCTGACTTTCTATCGAGCCTGACGAATCAATCGCATCAAGTGCGTTTGTGATTTGCTGGATAAGTTCTGCATTAAGCCCGAATTCCCTATGGAGCTGCTCTCTCCGGCTGCCCGAGAAAGCGCCTTGTGAATACTGGTAGGCCAAGGCGTCCGACAAATCCCGCGCCGCGTCCGCTTGCGCTCGCAAACTTATTTCAAGTCCGCTACGGGCAAGAGCCTGCACGTCAGCCGTGAATTCCCCGAAGGTGTCAAAGAGGTTCCCCGAAGAAAGCCCCTCAATTTCCGTGCGGACGTCACGAATCCTAACCTCAAGCTCGTCAAGCGCATCCCCAGCCTCATCAGAGGAACTACTAAATAACCCCATGCTGGAGGCAACACCCGTCAGCGCACCAGCGACAACGCCAAGGCCGATCCCCCACATGCCAAACGACATGAGAATGTCGGGCATCTGAATGGCCAGCGCTTGCAAATAGTTGCCTGTCACTGACCCTTGTTGCGTGACCTGACCAAGCTGCAAGCCTAGGTTTCGGAGGCCCATAGATGCGGGCCTGGCCGCATTCCCCGCTGCCCGCATATCCCGAGACAAGTGGCGCATGGCCCGCCCGCCGCGCTGTTCCGTTCGTTCAGCCGTGACTGCCAAGCGATCAAGCGAGGCGCTGCCTCGGTCTGCACCTGTGGCGTCAACCGCTACGACAAGTTGTGCAAAATCTGTCATTCGCTGGCCTCACGTTCCATTGGCTGAATACTAAGGGCATCACCGCCAACTGACAAGCCGCGCGCGTATGCCTCACACATGCGCCGGATTGCCGACATTTCCCACGGCTCCGCAATGCGTGCCGTAGCCTGTGCGAATGCGGCAACCTCGGGCCAATCCGCCGCCCGAAAGCCACCCATGCCAGTAACTCGCACCGGGCCAAGATCAAACATGGCGTCCAACAAGTATCGGCCAACGTCAACCTCTGGCATGGGAACATCGCGGCCCGCTTTGGCGAACCGTTGCGCCCATGTTTCGCCATCATCACCGACCGCCGCGTGTAGCCATCCCAACTGTTCAGCGGCAAGCGTCAGTCGGCTGATACGTTTCCCAGATACATTCCCCGATCAGCCGCCGCCTTGGCGATCTGTTCAGCAAAGCTTTTGCCCGGAAGGTTCATGTTGATGCGGTTCAAGTCAAGGAACCAATCAACATCGGCAGGCACCTTGGCGGGCTTACTCCCCCGGTGAACCCCGCTCTTGAACCCGACCAGAAGCACCGCAGCGCTGGCCTTGATGCGCGCGTCCAATTCGTCAACGTCTGGCTTTTCATCCTTGACCCGTGCCGATTCAATCTTGCGCAGCGCCTCTTGCGTATCTCGGCCCTCAACACCGCGCACCATAACGACGCATGGCGTATCGCCGTCCATCATCGGCTCAGATGTGACGGGGTGCAATAGGTGGTAGGGACGCCCCTCATCAGAAGCGCCCCGGCTATCAAAGTCGCTGAAATCCATCAGGTGCCAGCCACGGTTTCAGTGTCCATTTCAATAGTGCAGGTGAATCCCGCGTAACTGGTCATAGACGACGCGCGGCGCTTCCACGAATGCGGCGTCCCGGCCCAGAATTCTTTGACGCCAGCAACATCCACCGTATAGAACGAATATTCGTCATCAACAGCGGCCATAGATTGACACGCGGCCTTTAGTGCAACCTGCCCAGCATCCGCCGCGATTTCCCGCATAGTGACAGGAACCGAAGAACCCGTGACCGCGCCTTTCTTGCTCAGATTGCGGCCCGTCTCAAGGTCCGGCACTTCAATGGTGGCATGACCGCCGCCAATCTCGCCAATGTCCACAACGCCCTTGACCTGCGCCCAGGTCAGCGCCTCATAACCGGTTTCATCGTAAGTCGCTGGCAAGCCCGTGGCGATGAACAGCGTTTTCATCAGATCTGTGTTGTTCGACATGTCGTTTCCTTTTCTATGCGCGCCAATTCACTCGAACTGGCACCCGCCAATGTTCGCCGTCAGCGGATCCGCTGCCAACCGTTACGCGGTCAATAACAACCGTGGCAAGGCCGCTCGTCAAGACTTGCCCGACAAAATGCGCTGCGACCTGCCCGGCTGTCTCGCGGTATGCCGCCTCATAATCGCCTATAGGCCGCGCAACGCCAAGTGTCAAAATGCCCATGTAGTCCTGCCCAGCGTCATCCAACGCCTTGCGGGCGGATTCGTTCCACAGGGAGTCAACAAGCACATACGGCCCGTTGGGCAATTCACCGCGCTGTTCACGGTAAACAACCGTCAGCGATGGCGTCACACTGAGCGTTGCAACCTGGCCCATCAGGGCAACTTGAATGTCAGCTTCAATGGCCATCAGTCAGCAACCTCCGCGACAGCCGCGTCAATGGCGCGCTGAAAACTCTGGACGGTCAATGCCACCATACCGGCAGGCGCTTGCTGTGAGTATCCCTCCTCAAGCCGCTTGATATATGGCAGGTTGTTGGCAAGATACATCACCTCACCCATGCCAAATTGCGCGGTCATCGCTTGAATGCTGGCAATAGTCGCGGCCCCGGATGGATCAAGTTGCTCAACTGTCCCGCCCATAACGCCACCGATTGACGGTTGCCAATTGCCGCGCGCCCGACCTGTATCAACAGGGGTTTTCAGAACCACATTCGAGAACACATCAAGCGAAGCCTTGCGAATGATAATGTCCGCATTGCCCTTGGTTTTCTCGGCAAACGCCTTGACCTGAACCGCGAATCTGCCCATTATTTGCGCCCCACACAATCGTAAAGCGCGACAACGCCGCCAGGACGCAGCACGTTCACCCGCAGAATGTTCCATGTATCCACGCCATCCGTGATGGTGTCGCCATTCGCGGGCGTCACAGCCGCACCCGGCGCAATATAGATCATCGCATCCGTCGATTTGATAGCGCCACCGGGAATATCTCGACCGATCATGGCCGCTTCAATCGGCAACGGAACGGCTGTCACGGTCGTGTCAGTTCCCGCCGACGTGCCGCTCGTTTTGCTTGCCGGTCCACCGCCTGAAACAACGGTTTGCGTCAGCGTCATTGATTGCCCAAAGCGTTCAATCAGCCGGTCAGCAAGCGCCGCTGTGAGCGTGTAGTCAAACGCAGTCATGCGCGCATCAGGCGGACATTATTCCCGCCCCCGCCGATCAAATAGGCCCCGATCAGCTTTTCGGCTGCGGTGTATTTCGGCAGACCCTTGCCGCCGATATAGGTCAAATCCTCTTCAATCGGGCCGACCTTAGACCGCGATGCGGACACGACGCCATCAACAGTGGCCAGAGGATCGCCGCCCTCGTGGATGATATATGCAAGCTCTGCTTGTGCGTCCTTGATGTCCTGCGGAATCGTGTCTGCGTCAATCGACCAGCCGTCAATATAGCCGACATCCAAGCGCGGCCATGCCTGCGCCTGTGCCTGATATTGCCGCGTCCCCTTCCACGAATAGCGCCGGTTCAGCACGTCACATGCGCGGCGCAAGTTGGCTTCGTGACTTTCGTCATGGCCGTGCGCTGTGAGATCAACGCCACGCGCGGTCCAATACGCCTGCCACTCCAGCAGCGTGATGTAGCTGTCTGTTGACGCGCTGCCTATGGTCGTGGTCAGTGTCATTCGTTCACCAATCCCTGAAACTGAAATTTATGTTCCACAAGGTCAGTCAAATCGTCATTAATCGTCACCCTAATCGACTCTAACGGCCCAACTGACAACGGCATTCCCGTTTTCGTGAACGTCCAACGAACAGTCATAAAGTCATCACCCTGCCCGAACGATTGGTGATCAATGTCAAAGCATTGCCGCGCCCAATCGCCAGAGGATTTGATCGGAATGCCGTCCAGCAAATCAATCTTGATAGCGCCATCGCTCCCAACAAGCGCGATTTCTATGCCGTTCGCCATGGTGATGCCGTTCCCGTAGGCCCCAGCGTCAAATGAGCCAGTGTCACGGATATAGGCAAGCAACCGATGGACGGTCAAACCTTTCTGTCCTGACAGGCATTTCAGGTAAAAATTCTGCGGCGTAACGGCACCGTTTACCGCCGCGTCAGCGCTTCCGGTCTCATCCCCAACCGTATCAGCGAATCGGAAAAACGGCTTTGCCATTATTTTGCACTCGTTTTCTTGCGCCCATGAGGCCGCGCCTTGACGCCGTAAGGCGTGTGCACCGCCGCGTCAAAGTCGCTCTTGTTGATTTCAACCGGCCCGTTTTTCGTGTCGATTACGATAGTTTCACAGACGTCTGCGCTTGTGATCTTTACCATTTCAAAACCCTCGATTGCTTAGTGTGTCGCACCCAATTTAATGGGCGCGACAAGGCTAAACAATCAGCCGACCAGAAGTGCGATATGCTCTGGCTTCCATGCCTTGACGCCGTACAGCGCATCGACTGCAATCATCGCCTTCTTACGGCCTTTATAGATCGAAATGCCGAACGATAGGCCGGAATGCGGGTCGCTCACTGTCATCATGTCAGACGCAGCATCGCCGCCCATTGGGTCCGCTGGGGCGCGCATGGCCAATTCAATGGCCGACCGTGCGAAGCCAAGATTGTCGCTGTGAGTTGCAACCATCGTGATGGCTTTTGTTGCCGCCGACATAGCAACGCGCAATCCGGGTTCTTGCAAAACAATCGTGCCGCCGCCGGATACGTCCGCATCGCCGGTAACAACCACATACTGGTTTGAATCGCCCGCAAACGAAACAACATCACCGGCCAAGATCGTGCCAGTGCCAGCCGAAGCAAGCGTGATGGTAGTTGCGCCAACAGCATAGCCCGCGTTGTCAGTGGTGGCGGATGCTGCGGTGCCAGCCGTGTGACTGCCAAGCTGCCCGCTTTCGCGAACAGGCATACCGGCCATATCAAGCAAGACGCCTTGGCGCAAAATGCTCTCAGTGCCAGCCGAATTGACCGCCGATTGCTTGCCGATCAGGTTTGCCCCGGTCGCAGTGTTGATTACCAGTTGATTGTCAAAGCTTGCCGCACCGTTGTCCTTGAGGATTTTCAGCGTGTTCGACACTGCGGTATAATCGTTCGCGGTAGCTAGGGGCGTAGTGCCAGCCGTTCCGTAAGCCCGGCAGGCAGCCGCGCGACCGGCGGCGACCAACGCAGCCTCAATAGCGTTGACGTGGGCGCGCATGGCTTGAGCGATCATGTCGCCATAAATGGTTTCAAAACCAGCGCCATTATCAACGCTGCGAATACCCTCGCCGGTCCATGGGATCTCAACCGTTTCCATCGTGTCTAGGGTCATCGTTTTGTTGGCGACGACCTGGCCCGTCCCCTCGGGGATTGTCATTGCTGGCGTCAACGTGGTGGGCGAAACCGAAGGCGCGAACGATGCGCGGACGGTATCATTCAGCGCAGCGGCTTCCGCACCGCTGTTGCGCGTGACCGCCGGGATCATCCCGACCACTTCGCGCCCAACAGTATCAGCAGCGACGTAAATGTCAGCGGCGAGATTGGATAGAGTGTGTTCAGCCATCTGCTAAACTCCTTTTGATGACCGGTTAGCCTTTTACTTTGCCGCCGGATTTGGAATGTGACATGCGCTCAGTCTGGCTCATTGCCTCAAACGCCTCGCGCGTGACTGTTTTTTGATCCGGCTTCCCGCCGTTGCTGCCGGGTGGCTTCCCGCCGCCGCCGACTCCCCCATCTTTCACAAGGTAAGGGTTGGACCCGGCCAATTCTTTTGCAAGGTCCGTAAGTGTCGCTCCGTGATCCGCACCGTTGCCGATCATGGGCTTTCCATCCGATGTCAGCACTTTTGGCGTGCCATCATCGTTGAATTGAATACGTTGTGCAGCAAAACTAGCCAGCATGTCAATGCCCTCTGGAATGATCCCGGCTTTGGCAAGCTCTGCCTTGAGGTCAGAAGTCGCGCGGGATTGCATCAACTTCGACAACCGTCCGTCACGATCCGCAAGCTTTGCGTCATAGTCTGCCTTCATGGCGTCAAGCTTTGCCTGAGCCTCTTCGCCAGCCTTGCCGGGTTTCGCCGCAGCCGATTCAAGCGCGGCCATCCGGTCAGCGATTTCGCCCGGCTTGCCAAGCTTCGCATATTCCCCAACGTTCGCCCGCTCCTTTTGCAGCGCCGTTTTCAGGCCGGTCAAATCCTCGGCTGGCATCAGTTTAGATAGATCAAGCTTACCCTCGGCAACAAGCGGTTGCAGTGCCTCGGGCAGTCCTGTTGGGTCTGTGACGTCGATTTCCATTGTATAGCTTCCCGCTAGATTGCGCCGCGCATCCCGCCCGGCTGTTAAGGTGGCTTATTCTAGCCCAAAATGACAGATTTGCAATGTGCGCAAAGAACCTGTCGCGTCCCCTTGCTTATCCGACCGGCCTTGATCGTGCGACCGGTGAAAACGTCCATCGTTGTGCGTGACCCGCAGGACCGGCATTCCAGGGGTTCGCCATTGGACGCGCCGCGCCTTGGCTTCGCATCGGCAACAATGCTCAGATATTTCACAGGCCCGCCGCTTGCCAATATTCCCGCTCCCGCCGCCGCAACTGATCAAGCGTCAATTCGTTTCCCGCCCGATCCGTGAACCTGTCAACATTCGCACCCGCCCGGAACAGTGCAGCACGGCGCTGGCCCAAAACGTCATCCTGAAACGCCTGCGATTGCCTCCGCAGAAACGTGTCATAATCCATATCAGATGGCACCTGGCCGTTCATGCTGGCACGCGTCCCGGCTGGGAATTCATCAGCGTCTATCCCAAGCTCACGCCATGACCGCAGGACCGGCACCGTTGTGCTGCGGCAATTCGGATGCGCGGGCGGGCGCGGGCCGCTGTCCACCGGGTAAACCTTATTGTCACGGCCCATGCACACAAGCGAAGTGCGGCTGTCCAGTGTTGACACCCATTTGACCGCCTTAACCAGGTCTCGGTTAGCGTCATAGACATAGCTGCGCGCTGTGTTGGCCGTGTGATTGATGGCTGTTCGCACGACCGTTTGCGCGTGGCGGCGCGTGATTTCAAGCACGCCGTCCTTGTATCCCTGTGAGGCCGTGCCGCGAAGCTGGCGCACGATCTGTTCCGTTGTCAGGCCCTCGACATACCCGGCCCGGATGGCATCCCTGACCCGCCGCGCCGTTGCAGCGCCAAGTTCCGAAAGCCATTCGCGCATGAGTTTGCCTTGGAATGGCCTGCTATTGACCGCCGCCAAGATCTGCGCCTCAGATGGCCGCACAAAATCCACAACGGCTGGCGTGAACCGCTGCAAAACCTCATGCTGATATTCACCCTCATATTGGGCCAAGCCCTCAATCTCGATTCGCAAAGCGCCCATCGCGTCCGTGTGTGCCGAATCCACAATGCGGCGGATCTCACGCAACAGAACTTCTTGCCGCGTCCGTGATATTGCGGAAATGTCAGAGGCAAGCAGGCGCTCAACGATGCGCGCATCTGACCGGTTCAGCATCGCAATGATCTTGCGCACCACCGATGCAGATAAGCGCTGCAATCCGACAGAATGCCGCGTCAATTCATCGGCAATGTCGTCAGATAGCGCCATCGGTCATCAGCCCTTCACTATCGGTCCCAATCGCGTCAACCTCCTTTTCAACGTCGAGGTCAGGCCGCACCATGCCGCGCCGCGCGCACTCGGCAAGGAACGTCTCGCGGCTCATATTTCCAGTGTTGACCGCCGACAGTAGCACGCTCATTTCTTGCGCCGTCATCGTGCCTGCGCCGAAGTCCGTGTTAACGCTCACGCCGGGCCACAGGTCGGAATAACCGGCATAAACGCCCATCCAGTGCAGCGCCATTTCAAGCGCGTCCTTAAGCGCGTCTGCGGTCATCGCAAGCTGCGACGTTTCCTTTTGGGCGTCCAGTGTCTCGCCTGTCGCTGATTGCCCACCAGGCTGCGCAACCAGTAATTGCAAGCCGTGGGTTTCCATCTGGAATTCAAGGTCTTTCAGATCTTGCCGCCCCGCAGCAATCGCCGCCCCGGTATGCTCAACCCACTCAAGGCGAGCGTTGACGTCCATAGAAGATACAGCCATGCCCGCGCCGATCACGATAGGTTTATCGCCCTCCGTGCGGCCCGTGGCGTGCAGGATCGGCACCCGTGCAACGTGCAGAATGTTTCGCTGGTCGCTTTGGCTCTGCCAGTGTGCGACATTCGTGTCGGCTAGATCGTCAAGCAACGACTCACCCGTGAAAAAACCTGAGCGATTGGCGTAAAATGGCGCAACCGTGACTTCATCAAGCCCGGTCGCGTATTCTTCGCCGTGCTGAAACCATTTCCCGGTTTTTCCGTTCTTGCGGTACAGCCGAACCGTAACCGCGCCTTCGCCTCGCGTCATTACACGGACCTGTTCCACGTCAATATCTGCGAATTCGTCATCCGGGTCTTGCTCTGTGACGGTCTCAAATATTCTGATCTGTGTCAGTGTCGGCTTTTCGTTGATCGTCTCAGACCGCCAGCCTAGAACATCCTCCGCGCGCAAATGCGTCAGGTATGGCCGCAAGTTCATGGCCTGCGCTTGCGCGCGCGTAATTACGCCCTCGCGGCGCGGGGCATCAACAAGAATATACCCGATGCCCGGACCAGAAAGCGCGTCTTGGAACACCTCGCGCGCGAAAGTCGATAAATCGCGGCCTTGCAGGTCAATGTTCATTCCCCAATCGTCAAATACGCTATCCGCATCCTCGCCAATCTCAACCGGTGCGCTGAATACGCGCCCGGTCATGTCCCGCACGGTCTTTCGGTATCCGTTGAACAGCCAAGATGCAGCAAGGCGCGGTTTATATGCCTCTGCGCTCTCAGCCTCAAACATCGGCAAGTATGTTGTTCCCGCCGCCCGCATGGCCGCTGTTCCGCCCATCAGTGCGCGGCCCTTAGCGCCCGCCGTCACCATCGCCTCAGATTTCGGGCTGCGCTTTGCTACCGTGTCGCTCATATTCTCAATTCCCGCGTTCCATGCGCCGGTTTAAGCACCGGCATTGTCCAGTGCACAAAATAACCAGCCGCATCGTTGTGGTGGTCATGGCCGGTTGTTTTGTCAGGCTCACCATTTGGCGCATATGACTGTTGCTCTTGCGCCGCCGCGAATTTTGGCGCGCTCTTATCATTAACCCATAAACGGCCCTTTGAATAGGCCGTGTTAACCGCAAGGATTCGGTCCTTGACAGGCGGGTTTGATGGCCGAACCATGACCTTGACCCCGGCTTGCCGCAATAGCGCGATGTCGCTTTTGGAAGCGTCCACGGTCTTGCGGCTTCCGCCAGACGCATCGGGATAGATGTAAATCACCCGCCCCGGCCAGCGCTCTTTGATGACCCGGATTAGCGCGGGGGTGTCCAGAATGTCGAAAAGCTCTGAAACCGCGTGCCATCCGTTTTCGCGCGTCACGAATATGACGCTTGCCATATGCCCGACGTTGAAGTCCTGCCCTATATGCAGCGGCTCACCATCACGGATAGTCTCGGCGCTCCGGCACGCCTCACGGCTGTAATTTCGATAAACCGTCCCGGACGTCAGGTTGACGAATTCGCCCATCAAATACGCTTCGATCAATTCATCCGGGTAGGTGTCACGCAATGATTGGATGTAATCATCAGGCAAGAATTGCTCGTTTTCGTAGGTGCTGGCCTGCACCATGCTGTAATCTGGCTTAGGGTTGTTCTTGAACGTGTCATAAACGAAGCGAAAGCCCTCGGGCGTTGTCGTCACACCGATTCCATTGACCACACCCGGCACGACAAGGCGCATTCGTGCGATGATTTTTCGCCATGCATTGCGGGCCTTTTCAGTCGGCAGAACGTCGATTTCGTCGACATTGGCGCGGGCGATCTTGAAACCGACGATGCCGCCAGGGTCATCCATAGAGCGGCAAATGATTGTGCCATAATACGCGCGGCCCCGGTACAACTCGACCTCTTTGTCTGAGGTCTTGACCTTCACCCGGAAACCAAGCGAGGAACACGCCTCGTCAACCGTTGGCCAAAACGTGTCGCGAATGTCTCGATACGTTGGCGCGAAATAGCCTTGCACAAGCCCCGGATGCCGTGCCGCGAACAAGCCTAGATCAAGGCTCCCGACGTATGTTTTCCCGGAACCAAAGCCGCCAACGAAAGCCCGAAACTTTGTGTCCAACTCACCGAGATACACGCCCTGCGGAGCGCTAAGCGTCAGAACGTGTGACACGAATGTCCTTGATTGGCTTTGATACGTTCAGGCTGATATTGAGGGATTGGGCCTCGTCATCATCGGGCGCAACACCCGAGAACATGCCCAAGTGCTTGCCTAGCTTTTCAAGCGCTGCCAGTTTATCCCACGTTTTTATTTTGTGGACATGTTCCGGGATTGCGTTGCCGTTTTCATCAGTATCAGACGACCGAGTGGTGACAACCTCTAGCGATGAAATCGCGCCTGCGGTTTCGTCATCCCACTCACAGGGCGGCAATAGCCCGCCGCCATCTGACATGGCCTTGCGCAGGTCTGAGAATCCGATCTTGGCAAGCTCTAGAAGTATCCGGTCCTGCGTTATTTTTGTGCGTGACGACCTCTCGTCCATCGCCCTTGCAATTTCAGCCGCCAAATATGGTTTTTTCAGGTTCTCAGCGCCCATCGCTGGGGCTGTTTTTTCCTTGTAACCAGCGGCAATTGCCGCCCGCGTAGCGTTCAAATCAATCAGGTATTCATCGACGAATCTACGCTGTTTCCCAGTAAGCCCGTTACCGCCTATTCTTTTTGACATTTGATTGACTTCCCGTCACGCCAGCTTCCCGCCAGCAATACCGGAAACATTATGCCATTATGGCATCAAACGTCAATCATCGCAGAATTGTCGGAGCAGGTTGTTTGCGTAGTTGACCTGCAACAGCGAAACGCCACCGGCCATTGTGGTCAATCCTCCACCAGCAACCGCCCATCCATCCATGCAGGTTCCGTTCTCCATGATGACCGCCCATGCGCCGCTTGTTATCTCGCCACGTTCGGCCTTTTCTAAAATCTCGCGTATCCCGTCAACCAGTTCCTCATTGACGCCACCGGGTAACGGTGCGTCGGTGAGCCTGTGAATGTTTCCGCTATCTATCGCCATCAAATAACCTCCAACGCACCAAGAGGCAATTCTTCACCCCGCGCCGCGAATGCAGCACCCTTGACCTCTGCCAACGTCAGGCGCGGCCCAAACAGCTTGTTCATCAGCCAATCAGGTGCAGCGCCGCCGATCTCGTAGGCCTTGCGTTCCATCCTTAGCGCAGTGGTTTCCCATTCGCGCGTTCCGG
>Ga0316202_10002046_pt1 | contig 13933 bp, 23 predicted proteins | sample 3monrhotite_MG_FD_204934 | JGI IMG/M metagenome (GOLD analysis project Ga0316202, IMG submission 204934) | Microbial mat bacterial communities from mineral coupon in-situ incubated in ocean water Damariscotta River, Maine, United States -... | ecosystem: Environmental > Aquatic > Marine >... | reverse complement strand
CAAGGTATGGATATACCAGGTTTATCTAAAAGAGATATTAAAGAATTAAATGATTTTGTAAACAAAGACGCTAAGCTAAGAGTGTTTACTGACGAGCTTATTAAAATACAAAAAGGTAAAGAATATCCAGCACCTGGTAAAGACTGGTTAGGTGGAAATATTACCACAGATATTATTGGTGGTATTAACAAAGTTAATAGAGCTGAATATCAGCAAGAGTGGAGAGAGAACATCGACATTATATTTTCTGAGGATAATATGAATAAGATGGAAGCCGCCTATGGAACTAGATGGCGTGAAGCTATGGAAGATTCTATACGTAGAATGAAATCTGGTAGCAATAGACCAATCGGAGGTAACAGAGTGACAGAAGGATTACTCAACTGGTTAAACAACTCTGTTGGTGCTGTAATGTTCTTAAATACAAGATCTGCATTGTTACAGACTATATCTGCGGTAAACTTTATAAACTTGAGTGATAATAATATAGTGAAAGCTGGAGCGGCGTTTGCAAACCAAAAACAGTTTTGGGGTGACTTCATGACGCTTATGAATTCTGACTACTTAGTAGAACGTAGAAATGGTCTTAAGATTAACGTAAGTGAATCTGAAATTGCTGATGCAGTTAGAGAGTCTAAGAACAAGCCTAAAGCAGCTATCGCCTTCTTACTTAGTAAAGGTTTTGTTTTAACTAGATTTGCAGATAGTTTCGCTATTGCAGCTGGTGGTTCTACTTTCTATAGAAACAGATTAAAGTCTCTACTTAAAAGCGGTATGGATCAGAAAGCTGCAGAAGCTCAATCGTTCGCAGATTTTAAAGCTATAGCAGAAGAAAACCAACAGTCTAGTTCACCTAGTAAAATTAGTCAACAACAAGCTTCTGCTGCTGGTCGTGTAATACTAGCTTGGGCTAATACACCAATGCAGTATGCTCGTATACAAAAACGTGCAGCTCAAGATCTTATAAATGGTCGAGGTGATTGGAGAACAAATGTATCTAAAATAGTTTACTACGGTGCTATTCAGAATTTAATATTTAACTCACTGCAGCAAGCGGTGTTTGCTTTAGGATTTGGAGATGACGAAGAAGAAACTGATGAAGCAAAAGCTCAAAAAAGAAATGACAAAGCCTACAGAATTGCTAATGGAATGATTGATTCTCAATTAAAAGGCTTAGGTATATTTGGATCTGCAACTGCAGCTATTAAAAACACTTTAATGACTCTTTATGAAGAGCATGGTAAGAAAGGTTCTAAGTACGAAAAAGCTATTGCTGATTTAGAAAGCTTTTCACCACCACTTGGATCTAAGATTAGTAAAATAAGAGGTGGTCTTAGAAGTGCTAGTTGGAATAAAAAAGATATGAAAGAAAAAGGTTTTAGCTTAGATAATCCAGCTTATATGGCAGGTGCTCAAGTTGTGACTGGTCTTACAAATGTTCCACTTGATAGGGTAGTTAAGAAAATAAACAACTTAAGAGGTTTAGTAAATGAACGATCTTCGCTTTGGCAAAAAGTAGCTTTAGGTCTTGGTTGGTCAACCTGGGATGTAGGTCTTGGTTATTACGGAGGTTTTGATAAAGAAAAACCATTAACACCTAAACAGCAATTAAAGCTAGAGGTTGATACAATGAAGAAAGATACTAATAAACCAGATCAAGTTAAAACACTACTAGATTTTGGTTTAACTAAAAAACAAATTAGAGAGCTTAAAAACGAAAACAATAGAGTTAAAAAAATATTAGAACTACAAAAAAAAGATAAAAATGGCAAAGATAAATCCTAAAACAGCTAGAGCTATGTATGAAGCTACTGTGCAAGGTAACAAAGACAAGATAGCTAAAGAAACCTACGGTGAGTTTGGCTTTGACACCTTAACATATGACCAGCAGCAAGAAGTTTATAAAAAATATCCTAAGCTTCCAAGAAGCTCAAAAGATATAGGATCTGATTTTGAAACACCTGCTAAAATGAAATCACCACTATACGTTAAGTTAACAGCTAAGTGTAAAGCCGCAGCAAGAAGAAAATTTGACGTATACCCTAGTGCTTACGCTAATATCTGGGCTTCAAAGCAACAGAAAAAAGGTAAGTGCTAATGGCTTATAAACAAAAAACAGACACGCCTTTGATGCATTGTTTTTCTAAACTTATGCACACTCAACCGTGGAATAAAATGCGAGAAAGAACAGCTGCTGTAGCTGGTCGAGGTAGCGGAAACAAAGTTGGATTTGCTCATGCTGAGAAAATAAGAAACACTCCTTTAAACAAGAAAGAAACATTAGAAGATGTTCCTGCTCAATTATATAAAGCTTCTAAAATGCACGAAGCTCAAGCTAAAATAGTAGAAGAACATATTAAAGATATGGGTGATTCTCCTATAAAAAAAGAAGTTAAAAAAGTCAAAGCCAAAGGTGGAGGTACTAAGAAAGTATGCTTACCTAAAGCTAAGATAGCTAGCATGAGTAAACAAGAAAGACAAAAGGTTATAAATGCCAAAAGATCTGCTGCTGCTAAAGGTAAATATAAAAGATCTAGTAAAAGCAATGTTAAAGGAACTAGTAGCGGTGGTAGTTTAAAAAAATGGTTGGAGCAAGACTGGAGACAAGTTGGAGATCCATCAAAAAAATGCGGAGAATAAAAATGAGTATATCAGATATAAAGCTATACGCAATGAATGCTGGAGCATTAGGCGTAACAACGTTTACAAGAATCGAAGACGGTTTAAAAATATTTCTATTACTAGTGACTATAGGTTATACTATATCTAAGTGGATCGAATTAAAAAAAGATAAATAATGGAATATAAACAATCACCATTTTTCATAAAAGAAGAAGCTTATGAAAAATCAAATAAAAAAATGCGATCAGATTACAAGTCTGAAACTGGCAAGTCTCTAGGTAAAAGATTGACTTCTGGAACTAATAAACGTAGAGTTTCGTTTGCGTGTAGATTCGCGGGTATGGCTGGAGCAATGAAAGATGCTAAAGGCGAACCAACTAAAAAAGCAATGGCACTAAAAAAGTGGGGTTTCGGTAGCGTAGAAGCAGCTAGAAACTTTTGTCAAAAAAATAAATCAAAAAAATAAGTTATGAAATCACCTTTTGAAAAAAAGTTTTGTGGAAAATCTCCACTAAAAGAATTAACAGCTAAGCAGGAAGCTAATTTACCTGAAGCTTTAAAGACAGCTATCGAAGCTAAGTCTCCAACAAATTATGGATCTCCATTAAAACAAGATAAATGTTCTACAGCGTGGTCAAAATGGAGAGAGGGCTATGGGTCTAACTCTCAAGAGGCAGCGGCAGAAAAAAGAGAATTTTATTGTGATAATGGTACTATTAAATTGAGACCATCAGATGATGACGATATCCCTTACACTGACGCTCAAATTAAATCAATGAAAGAAAAGAAAAATAAATCAGATAAATCCACAAAATCATCTTCTGATGTTAATCCCGTATTTGGTAAAAAAGAAAAATCAATATTAGAAAAATAAAATCAATAGATGCGGGATATTAACAAGATCATAGTTCATTGTACAGCTACGCCTGAAGGTAGACATACTACCGTAGAAGACGTTAGACGATGGCATTTAGATCGAGGTTGGTCTGATATTGGATATCATTTTTTAATCTATCTAGATGGCTCTCTGCACGCGGGAAGACCTGTTGAAAAGCAAGGAGCTCATTGCAGAGGTCATAATAAAGGATCTATTGGAATAGCTTATGTTGGAGGAATTGATAGGGTTAATTTTAAACCTAAAGATACTAGAACTGAAGAGCAGAAAGAAGCTTTAGTATATATACTAGAGTATTTGAAGATACAACACGCAGGTGCTACGATACACGGTCATAATGATTTTGCTAGTAAAGCCTGTCCTAGCTTTAACGCAACAAAAGAATACAATAATATAACTAACATGTGGAAATAATGAATAAATTAATAGATTTTTTAAAGGGTGAATGGAACTCTTTAATGTACTGGCTAATGTTTAAAAAAGAAAAAGGAACAAAATAAAATAGGCGTACCATACCTAAAGTTCCTGTAACCGAAGGGGATCTCATATCGAGGTCCCCTTCATTGTTTTTATCCGTCACAGGCAATACAATCTTCACTCATAGCTTGTTGCGCTATATCTCCTCGTAGCACTGACTCTGTTCTTGTATAATACAAAGTCTTAACACCTTTTTTCCAAGCTTCAAAGTGTACTTTATTAAGCCACTTAGGTGTTGCTTCACTAGGAAAAGCTAAATTTAAACTAACTGATTGATCTATGTATTGTTGTCTAAGTCCAGCTTGATTAACTAACTCTAGTTGATTAATTTCTTTAAATGTTTTAAACACTTCTTTAGCAGGTATATCGTGTCCCATCGTAATACCATCAAGCTCAGGTATATCCTGAACAGAACCTCCATCAGCAAGAATTTTATTCCATATTTCATTGTTATTGATTTTATGTTTTCTTAATAACTTTAAAAGCGTAGGGTTTTTTCTTATAAAAGTACCCTTAGCTGATTGCTCAGTAAATACATTAGCAGCCCAAGGTTCTATTCCCGCGGAAATATTTCCTGAGAGTTTACTATTAGATACAGTGGGAGCAACGGCACGCAAATGAGTGTTGCGGTAACCAGTACCAACACACCACAGAGGCTCACCATAAGTCTCAGCAAGAGCCATGGAAGCTCTTTCGCTTTCGATTTTAATTTGGGAAAATATTTTCCTAGTTTCAAACTGAGATAATAAACCTTCGAAAGGAATACCCTTTTCCTGGAGGTATGTATGCCATCCGAGGACACCCAGTCCCAGTGCTCTCCCCTTTTGTGCAGATCGTACAGAATTTTCGAATCCGCGTAATCCTTTCGCCCTTTGAATAAATTCTTCCATAACACCGTCAAGAAAGAAAATGGCGTCATATATAATATTAGTGTTTTTCCATTCTTCATATTTAGCTAGATTTAATGATGATAAACAACATACAAAACTGTGATTTTCATCTGTGTGTAAAGTAATCTCTGAGCATATGTTAGTCATATGTACTTTTAATCCATTTTCTTTATAAGCTTTTGGATTCTTTTTGTTAACATTGCCTTTAAACATGATGTACGGCTCTCCAGTTGCTTTTCGTTTTCTAAGCAGCTTACTCCATTTATTCCTAGCTCGTGCATCTCCTTGTTCAAGCTTACGCATAAACTTATCACCAACAATTGCGCACTGATGTAAGTTAAGCGATTGTCTGTTGACATCTCCTTTAGGTTCTCTAATTTCAAGCCACTCTTCGAAATCTTCGTGCTCAATGTTAATGTTAACAGAAGCAGCTCCTCGTCGTACAGATCCTTGGTTTGTTGCAAGAATAGTTGAGTCATATATTTTACAAAAGGGTACAACTCCGTCTGATGTTCCATTACCTGTTATTGTTGCGCCAGCGGGTCTTATTTGATTAATACCGATACCAACTCCACCGCCATGCTTAGCGAGTAGCATCATTTCTAAGTTTTTACTTCCTATGTCTTGTATGCTGTCAGCGACGTCAATACCAAAACAGCTAATAGGTAACCCGCGATCAGTACCGGTGTTTGAAAGTACAGGGCTAGCGAGACATAGCCAACCGTTCCAAATATAATTAAAAAACGTTTCGGCCATTTCCGGTTTATATAATCTACGAGCAACCGTTTTACTGACGCGTAGGTATGCTTCTCTAGGTGACTCTCCGTCGAATAGATATCCCCCGGATATAGTCTTCTTGTATACGTCGTTATTACCCCACGAAGGGTAATCCTCTCCTTTTTTCCAATTTTCATTCCACATATTTTTTATACTATAAAGTGTTTAACCCAAGCTATTAAACCATTAAGATTTAAAGCTACTAAATTCCATTGTTTTCTTGATGCTGTTTGAACCATTACACATATAAAACCTAGGATGTAAAGCCTAGGTTCTAATGTCCATTGTGCTGCTATTAAAAAGCCAGCTCCCATATATCCTGATCTAGTTGCTAGCCGCTTCCAAGGACTCAGCCTTTTCTGCCTTACTAGATTCTTTAGCAAGTTTTGCTTTAAGCTTTTCAATTGCATCTTCATAATCATCCATGAGTTTTATTGTTTCTAAAGTACCTACAGCTAGGTCTTTTAAATATGCATTCTCATCTAATAGTTGCTGTACAACCTTAATGAGTGCATCGACTTTTTTATCTAATAAATCTGTTCTACTTTGTTTACTACCTTTCATTCTAAATCTTCTTTTAATTCTTTTTGAGTTAATCCTATATTACCAAATGTCCTCGAAGTCTTCGCCTTCCCCAGCCTTTGAGTAATCTGTCGGCCTAGTTGCGAAAAAATCAGTATGAGTGACCCCGCCGGTAAGATGATAGAACCAATCAAGATTGCCTGCTGCTTTGGAGTCATACGCAAAATACGAGCCCAAGTCAACGTAACCAAGTTCCACAAGTTTTTCATTTGTTCTCTTTTTTATAAAGTGTTTCAAGTCATTAGCTGATATGCCTTCTATATCGCCAGCTTCAAACATTTTGTTAATATATTTAGTTTCTAATTTAATCATGGTTTCCGCAGCTTTTATTATATCTTCTCGACATAAATGCAATAATTGATTGTCTTCGCTGCACATATCACGGAATAGTTTACAACCCATTTTACTGTGTAAGCTTTCATCTCTTACAGACCATTTCATTTGCTGTCCAATACCTTTAAGCAAATTGCGTAGCTGAAAAGAATAAAGAACTGCAAAAGCAGAATACAAGCTAACGCCTTCGGCGAATGCTGAAAACACAGCAAGCGATTTAGCAATGCCAATTGGGTTATTACCATTGTAAGCAACAAGATTATCAAAACGCTCAGCCGTAGCAGGCTCGTGTAAAAATGCTTCATAGTCTTCTAGTTTTAATGTTTCATTTAAATAACTATACGCCACAGCGTGAATAGTCTCTTGTGATCCAAACATCATGGCCATTTGCTGTATTTCATGCTTAGGAAACCAGCCAACTATTTTCTGTGTCCAATAATCCGACACTGCGCACTCCGTCTGTGCAAAGCCGAGTAAAATGTTACCGACCAAGTGTTTTTCTTTATCATCTAATTTTTCGTTCCAATCTTTAATATCACTTTGCATAGATATTTCAGTGTGTAACCAAAACGCCTGTGCTTGTTTTAACCAACCTTCTGTATAGTACTCAGGGTACTCAAAAGGTTTATAAGCTACTCTTTCATCAAATAATCCCATTATAAATTTATTATGTGTTGTACAGTCTTTAATTCGTTCTTCCAGGACTCAATATAAGCCATTATATCGATCTTTCTTGTAGACTTTGATACTTTATCCATATCATCTAAAACAGATCGTATAAACAGATCTATTGTATGAAACTGTGTTTCTACGTCTTGATCCATTACTTATAAATAGTTAGTGCAAGATCTAAAAAAGGCAAGTATAACACGTGAGTTGTTTGTTCGGTTTCAGGATATGTCCTAGCACCTATTAATACTCCAGGGTAAAACCCTATTTCGATTGACCATAATGGTTTGTTTTCATTTTCTTTACTCATATTATATATTTTTGCTTAATATTAATGGAGATTCATCTTTATTTCTTTTTATTAAATAAAAACTTTGATTCTCTGTTATAGTCAAAGGTTCATCTTTAAAAACTTTAGGATATTTATCTTTTACATATTTTTCAATTTTAGCTACATCTAATTCCATATTTTTCTTGTAATTCTATTAATTCATTATATTTAACTTTTCCTCGTATTTCCCAACTCCATTTGACAAACTTATCAATTTGACGCTCGGCATACTTTTGTCTTGCTATTCTTTTCGATTCGAAAGGATTAGTTTTACTGTTTCGTCGCATTCTTTTTGATTTTGTGGTTTATATAATGTTACGTTTGGAAACTGAGTCATAACAAGTCTCTTGAATAACTTCCAACGCATTGGAAATGATTCATTGGCTCTACCTTTTGTTTCAATTATAAAATCATCGCCAATAAAATCCGGTGTATACTTTATAGGTAGTATGCGTTTGCAACCTCTATTCTTGTAATCACCCTTACCATTAGCTTGTCTTTCATAAACTTTGTTTTCAAAATGAAAACCACCAAGTAAAACAAAAGTTTCTCCTTCGTATTTAGATTTGATTTTTGCATTTTTCAAAGCCATATACATATAACGCTCAAGACCTGATGCAAAATTAATACCGTCATAAGTGACTTTTTTTGATACAACAGGTCCGCGTTTTTTAGATCTTTTTTTATAAGGTAGCCTCTTCATAGTGTGTGCCTTCGTTGCCGTTTTGCCCAATAACGTTCATGCGTGCTATAAGAGACTCTTCGATTTCATCTGACAAGCATCGCTTAGCAGCTTCGATATACAACAAAGCATCCATTAGTTCTTCTTGTACATCAATTAAGAAACGATTAAGATCTTTTTCTTGACCAACAATTTCTTGCATCATTGTAGCTCCGTACTTTTCTTGACCAATAATACTACGTTGATCCATTTTCTTAAGTACTGATAGTACTATTTCATCTTTAGTGTTTATCTTCATTATAATGTTTGTTTTACAAATGTTCCATTTTCCATCTTACCTTTACGGTTAGCTATTTCTTTATACGCTGACTCAATGCAGTTTTCAATTTGCATACCTTCTAGCGCTGCTAGATTTGTAAGAACTACAACCATATCGCCAATAGCATCTTTTATTTCATACCTATCGTTCTTAAGTAATGCTTCAGCTAATTCACCAGCTTCTTCCATAAGCTTAACATATTGCGTATGTGAATTACCTTTGTCATATATACCTCTTTCTTCAGCCCAGTCTCTAATTAAAGGAAAGTGGTTAGTTAAATTAACTTGCTTTGATGGATTGTGATCTTGATTAAAAAAGGCTTCATAAAAAGCCTTGTTGTAGATATAGCTTCGATTTTCGTTAAACATCGAGGTTCTAGCATTAGCTAATATCCAAGGTATATGCTCTCTTTCTAACTTAAAACTGTATTCTGGAGTTTTCCACTCCATGCCTAAGTTATCTAATAAGTTACCTTTTAATTTATTTAAAGGAACTGGAAATGTACTTGTTTGATCTGTTGGGTTTACTTTCATATTTAATTTAAATAGATTTTTATATAATGTTCTGTCTCTTCTGTAGCCGTAAGACTTTTGAAGTTCTATTTCACGGTCTGATATATAATCTATATCGTCTGACTGTTCAAGAACTTCATACTCATTCTCCTTATAGCCTTGCATAAGGGTTACCCTAGTTCTAAGATTACGTGTTACGCCAATCTTTTTACCAGGTATGTGGTATAAATAATACATAAGTTTTAAAGTTTATTGTTATATAAATGCATGTTATGCGCGTGGTGATAGTACCAGCCAATTTCTAAATTCAGTCTATCTGCAACCATTTTTTGTAATGATGAGAATTGATACTGATCATTACAGAAACCGTACCAGATGTCATTAGAACGCATATAGACAGACATACAAAGCTTATCGTTAATGATTGTGAATTGAACTGCGTACGTACAAGGTGTATCGTTACGATATGTGTCAAATTCTTTACCATCAAATATACTTATTGCTGCGTGTCTAGTTTTAGGATTTGTTTTAAGCTTAGCTGTAACATAATCTATTTGAGCATTACGTTTCCATTGCCAACCATAATTAGATCTTACATTACCTAAGCTATCAGCCATCTTTTCCCATATTGGAGGTATCTTACCATATAATTCTCCTAGCTTACTAATACTTGGATCACCTGATAGATACCATTGCCATTCAGCTTCTGCATACTTTAAACTCCACTTACGTTCTTTGTTTGTAATATGATTTTTTTGCGGATTCATAATGTAAAAACCACAATTAAATATAGCTTTAGTATCATCAAAATCTTCACCGTGCTCAATGGTTTCATTTAATAGAAACTCATAAGCTTCATTTGCATTATCAAATCTTATATTTGTCATAATAATATTTATAATATTTAAAAACTGTTTCCCAAATAACTACTTTTATATAATTCTTTGGGTCTTGATTAGTTGTTCCTTTATTTGTTATTGTTACTGTCCACGTAGCTTCGCCAGTTGCTTTAGGTGAAATATATATGGAGTTTCTTATACACCATCTATAAGCTTTCCATTCTTCAGGCGTAGCTTGATATTCGCCCATGTTTACACCTTTACTTTTAGCCATTTATTCCCATGGCATTTTTTCACCAGCTAAATTAATTTGCTCGTGAGGTATAAAACAACCAGACTTTGGTTCCCATTTAAAATGAGCTTCAGCACCGTTTTCACCAAGGTTTTGAAACTTAACTTTTAAGACTTTAGCTTTAACTGTTTTCTGCTCATAATCTCTGTGAACTAATATACCGTGATAACTAGCATCATACCATTCGCCACCACCTTTAATGTTATACATAGTTGGCTCTTCAATTTTGCCATCTTGATTTTTATACATTTTAGTTGGGTGAGCTACAATAAATACTAATACATCGTACTTTTTAGCAAAGATCTCGATCTTGCTTAAGTATTCCATAGTATAACGATTTACGTCTTCAGTTTTACAATCAATGTCTCTAACCTTATTAAATGGATCAATGACCAAGCATTTAATACCTTTACGCTTAACAAGCTCGGCACCTTTTCTAAGTACTGACTCAAGAGTGTAACGTTCCATATCAATATGAAAGTAGTTAGTATTACAGTGATCTGCTACTTGATTCCATTTTTTTCCATTGATATCATCTCTAGTTGGCATTCCTTGCCAATGCTTTCGCATTAACTTATGAGCGTGTAAATAAGTTGGTTGATTCTCTGGCGACGCAAAAGCTGTTTTCCATCCGTAGTTATTATTATATCCGACAACCATCTGATCGACGAAATCACTCTTACCGGAACTAGGAATACCAGTAACAGTAATGAATTGACCAGTGTAAGTTGAAAAGATATCATCAAAATTCTGTAAGCCAACTTGAAATCCTGGTTTAAAGCCATTCTTAACAAAGTCGGTAACTTCATCTTCAATATCCCTGAATGTCGTAACATTCTCAAGCGGTACTGGTCTTGCTCCTGAAATACGCTCTGATAGTTTTTCTTTTCCATATTTTTGTAAATATTCATTTGCATCTTTACAATCTTCAAATGATGCTAAGTAACAAGTTTCAGAGCCTAGTCTTCTAACTAGTTCTGTCTGTAAAGCTATACCAGCTTCATCTGTGTCTACAGCTAATATGATTTTTTCTTTGTCTTCGAAATAATCTATACAAGCATCTAAGTAATCAAGGTTATTACTATTTAATGTAGCTCCGTTTGGAACTGATATTGCATTTGTTATACCAGCTTCGTGTAGCGCAAGCACGTCCATTTCACCTTCAACAATAACACAATACTCATAACCTATTATACTGTTTATATTATAGAATACTTTTTCAGCACCCTTATATAATTTAAAGTTCTTTCGTCCATCGCGATACTTAACATTGATAAGTTGATCGCCCATGAAGTAATTAAACTTTATAACGTTCTCGGTTTTACCGGTCTGAGGCATATACTCAGGACCCTCACCAATCTTAAGATCAGTAAGGGTTTGCTGAGATATTCCCCTAGTTTTAAACCACTCAACTACTTTGCTAGCTGGAGGATTATGCACAACCTCTGCAGGTCTTACATATACCTTTTCACTAGCACCTTTACGCTGATACGTATGTAGTTGAAATGATGTATTACAGTTGTGACAAGTACCGAGACCCCGATCCCAATCATAAGACGCACATTTTGCCTTTTGATTCTTGGGTTTTCTATCAGAGGAACACAAAGGGCAAACCCCTTGTTTTTTTCCCTCTTCAAGCTTATGTTGATTGAATTCGTCAATCAAAAATCCATTGATCTCTGTTGTCTGCATTTAATTTAATTTAATTTGTTAATCTACTCTACTTTACATATGTGTATAGCATTAGAACGGTAGATCATCTGCAGGTTCTGGCACTGTCGCTGCTTGTTGAGGTTGACCATCACGTGGCGCTGCTGCAACGTTGTCTCCGTTAGTCCATACTACTTTGACATTACCTAAATAAGTTTTAGCTACTTTAGCTTCGCGTTCTTCTTTAGTCTGCTCAACTACAACTGGTCCTTGATTTCCGTAGTTATCTACTTCATCATTTAGAGTAATTGTAATGGGTAAATATTTACCTTTTTTACCAACATAAATTTTGTCTTTTGGGATTTCATTTAAATTGATACTTGCTTTAATAATACTTGCCATAATTATAGGGTTTTGTTAATAAAATAATTTTCCGGTTTAAAGTCCGGGTTTTTAAAAAATAAATCGTAAGTCTCGCTTGCTTGCTGAACTTTTTCTTCTCCATAAGATAAGAACTTATCAGAGCAATCATATACACCTATTTGATGCGTGTTCTTGTCTATGACCATAAAGATCATTTCATAACCAAACAACTTTTGGTATATGTAGGCTTGACTATTGTAATTGTACTTTGTTGCTGAGTATTGAAACTTAGAAATATCTGCAGTTGTTTTCAGATCAATGATTAACTTCTCATCGTGATTAACAATATCTGCTTTGCCTTTCCATTGGTTGCCGAATATCTCAGCAATCCCAGGTACTTCGTACTCTACGTTTTCACCACGTATTAAATTTCTACAGATTTCATTAGACATCATTTTATCTACTAATAATTCTGTTTGATCTACTTCGTGTTGTAATAAGCAAAGTTCTCCGTCTGAGATCTCTTTGTACGCTTTGGTATTCCTAGTCGTTGTTTCTATTATCTTAAAGTTCTTGAGCTTATGTGGTTCAAGAATAGCTGTATGAAAATAGCCTCCAACTAGGAATGCAGGGATTGGTTTCATTGGTTTCCCTAACGCCAAAGGATTTGTTAATAAGGTCGAGATATCTGAATTACTTAGGAATTGTTTTCCAAACTTACCATAGTAATGTTCATCTTTTCTCAACTTGTTTAACTCATCTTTTCTTTTCATTATAACGTTTTTAGTGTTGCAGCAGGTATATCATACTTTTTCTTAATAGCATCTATACTGCCACCTGATTTAACAAAAGCTTTTGCCTTTGTTAGTGCAGCTCCTTCTAATTTAGGTTTGGATGCGCTACCTTTACCGTGAGTGTTTGTTGCATCACTGTCTGCTGTATCATCGATTAGAAATAAATTTCCAAGCGCATACTTTTTAGCATAACTAGATGCTGATCCAAACTGTTGAGGTACGTTCATACCTTTTTGATTTAAATCTACACCTACTATAGCTGTAGCTGACGTTTCGCTCTCACCGTCACTTAATATAGCAGTTGATGCCATAATAGGCAAACCAGCTATTTCTTCCAACATCTCATTGATAGTTACTGATACTCCTAACTCTAATAGAAAGGGCTTTGTTGCTTCAAGGATGTCTTCGGCCGACCGGAAGTTGTATTTGCCGAATGAGTTAAATCTACTTTTTTTCGATTTAAACTTTGTCTGAATTGTTGCTAACTTTTCGTTTAAGGTCATACTCTTATAATTACATATTTAGTTGTTCATTTACATTTAACTTACAATATATCAAGCACTTGCGAGTGATCTACATTGTCGATTAATTTTTGTACCGCTTGCTTTTTTAGCTCCGATACACGCACATAAGAGCTAACACCTTTTATGTTTAAAATGCTAGCAATTTCTTTAGCTGAGTGTTTATCACAGTCTAAACCATAACTTAGTCTCAGCACTTCGTATTCATTGTTTGTTAAGTGTTTTTGCATTAAACCCTTTAAGTACACATTCATTAACTGTATGTTATAAGGCTCTGATGTGTCTGGTATATCAAACATTAAGTTTTCATCTTCATTAAAAGATTTTTCTTTTACAATAGGTGTATCAATACTTAAAAATATAGAATTAAAAAACATAGCAACCA
>Ga0316202_10002045_pt1 | contig 13934 bp, 13 predicted proteins | sample 3monrhotite_MG_FD_204934 | JGI IMG/M metagenome (GOLD analysis project Ga0316202, IMG submission 204934) | Microbial mat bacterial communities from mineral coupon in-situ incubated in ocean water Damariscotta River, Maine, United States -... | ecosystem: Environmental > Aquatic > Marine >... | reverse complement strand
CCCTGAGCACCTGTCTTGCGTCTTACATCTTCCCGTGAGGCCCCCCACCGATCAGAGAGCAGAGCCGATGTTGGGTGTAAGGAGGCACAAACCTCCTCAATCACCAAGATGGGAGCCTCACATGATCACCACAATGCTTGCCTTCGCCCTCTCCACTGCCTCTGCTACCCCCTGGACGAATGGGATCAACAACCCCGAGAGCGCCTCTCGCACTCGCATCTGCCGCGCGTACGTTGAGGCTGCCCGGCACTATGATGGCCAGATCGACGAAGAGGTCCGCACGCTGCAAAACCTGAACGGGCAGACCAGCCCCGCCAGCAACGTCGATCACATGATCGAGCAGCTCAACGAGGAGATCGCCGCGCTGGAGGCGGTCCTGGAGGACTTCAGCGCGCCCGGCGGGCTGATGCAGGCCGAGCTGATTGAGCAGGTCATCTCCGATAAGCTTGAGCAGATCGCCGAGCTGGAGGCGTGGCTCGCCTCCATCCCGGGTGAGATCGCTGCTGCAGAGGAGCGCCTCGCAGAAGCGCTCGAGGGCCTGGATGCCGCGCGCGCGGAGCTCGTCACCTGCCGCCGACGCTGAGGCTCGCCGACCACAGCTGGCGGGTGTGCTCCCGGGCGGTGCCGCAGTAACCTGTCACCGTGACGACAGCCCTGCTCCCGCTGATTCCCGAGCAGCCACAGACAGGGTGGACGGTCCGCTCCTGCCTGGACAACCTGTCCGTGGTGACATGGGCGATCCCGCCGTCGCGGCTGGCCAGCCGGCTGCCGGCTCCGCTCGCCGCTGAGACGATCACCATCGACGGCCAGCCACGCGCGCTGGTCTCGGCGGTGACGTTCTGCAACCACGACTTTCGCCCGACGTGGCTGCCGCTGCCAGGGCTGACACTGGGGCAGACAAACTACCGGGTCTATGTGCGCTGTCCGGCGTCGGCTGGCGCCGAGCGAGGCGTCTTCTTCCTGGGGACGACCATCGACACAGCGTTCGCCTCGATCCCCCGCCGCCTGTGGTCGATGCCCTGGCGGCGCGCCCGCTACCGCTTCGGTCCGGGGTGGGTCTCGGCTGCGGGGGAGTGGCCGCTGCGGCTGCGGCTGGAAGCTCGCCGCCCCGGCACACCGGCGCTGCCCGGCTTCCCAGATGAGGCCACCGCCCTGGGGATCCTGACGCAGCCCTGGGTGGGCTTCTACGCGCGCGGTGGCGGCCTGGGGCGCTACACGATCTGGCACGCGCCCTACGAGTGCCACACCGCCACGCTCACAGAGGCCCACTTCCCGCTGCTCGACACGCTGGGCGTGGTCCCCCTGGCCGAGCAGCAGTCACCGCACTCGGTGCTGCTCACGCCCCGGACGCGGTACAACATCTACCTGCCGCCGCGGCGGTGGGTGCCCTGAAGCCACCGGAGACCACGATGGGACTCGCGTTCCTCCTCTTTGCCGCGTGCATGCACTCGGCGACCTTCTCCGTCAGCGGCGACACGGCGGTCATGGTCGGCGAGATCGACCGCCGCACGCCGTCCCGGGTTGCGGACCTGCTCGCGGAGCACCCCGATGTAGCAACCATCGAGATGCGCGACGTGCCCGGCTCGCGCGACGATTTTAAGCTCGTCGAGGCCGCCCGCCTGATCCGGGACGCTGGCCTGCACACCCACGTCCCGTCCGACGGCCTGATCGCCTCGGGCGGGGTGGACTTCTTCATCGCCGGGGCCAGCCGCGCCGCCGACAGCGGCGCGAAGCTCGGGGTCCACTCGTGGTCAGGCAGCCTCGTCGAGGGCCGCGACCTCCCCGAGGACGATCCCGAGCACGACCTGTACCTCGACTTCTACGACGAGATGGGTATCGACGCCTCGTTCTACTGGTTTACCCTGGAGGCCGCCAGCGCCAGCGACATCCACTGGATGACCGAGGACGAGATCGTGGCGTACGGCCTCGTGACAGACTGATACCCTCTGGACATGACCATCGAGCTCATCGCGCACCGCGGCACCGGCAAGGGCTGGCGGCAGTCTCAGCAGCCGCCCGAGAACACCCTCCCGGCGCTCCGCGCGGCGTGGGAAGCGGGCTACCCGTCCTGCGAGCTGGACGTGCGCGCCACCGCCGACGGCCACCTGCTCGTCATCCACGACGCGACGACCGGCCGCACCGGCAGCGAAGACCTCGCGGTCGCCGCGCAGCCGCTGTCCGCCCTCCAGGCCCTCGACGCCGGGAACTGGAAGAGCCCGCGCTGGGCCGGCACCCGCTTCCCGACGCTGCCCGACGTGCTCGCCGCTCTCCCGCCAGACGGACGCCTGTACATCGAGGTCAAGGACGGCCCGGCAGGGACCATCGCCCCGCTGGCCGCCGCGATCGAAGCGGCTGGCATCGCGCCCGAGCGGCTGGCGATCATCAGCTTCGTCTGGGAGACCCTCATCGCGGCCCGTCAGGCGCTGCCCGGCGTTGCGGCGTACCTGCTGGTCGAGTTCCAGTGGGACCCGGTCGCGATGGTCTGGACCGCGCAGTGGTGCGAGAGCATCGACGGACGCAGCGTGCGCCCGGTCTGCCAGCGCCCGGCAGACACCGGCGCGCTGATCGAGAAGGTGGCCCAGGCCGGGCTCGCGGGCCTCGACGTGAGCGCGGACCAGCCGCCCGACTTCGCCGAGCAGATGCAGCAGGCGGGCCTGCCGTGGGTGGTCTGGACCGTCGGGGATCCCCGGACCGCTGTCGAGATGGCCCACCGCGGCGCCGCAGGCATCACCACCGACCAGCCCGACCGGGTCCGCGCCGCGCTGCACCGCAGTGGCTTCGAGACCCGATAATCAGGGGATCCGGCAGGGCGGCGGGTCGGCCTTCGCGGCTTCCTGCGCGTTGCAGATGCGCCCGTCGACCGCCAGCGAGATGCCCGCGTCGCCCGCGTCGCGGAGCAGCCCGGTGACCACCTGCTTGAGGTCCGTGCCATCCTCAGGGGTGTCGATCTTCGTGAAGTCGAAGGTGTAGCCGTCCCGATCGTAGCGATCCGAGATGAGGTAGTCGTTGACCACCACCCGGTACACCTTGTCCGGGTCGATGGCGACCGCGTCGCCGCCGGCCGGCAGCAGAGAGACCTTCGTGGCCCGCTGGGCCGGGTCCTCGGCGTCGGGGTCGTGGTGGAAGCCCCAGCCGCCGACCTGGAGCCAGTGGCCGTTGCCCTCCCAGGCCTCGACGCTGCGCGCGGCGACGCCGAGGATGTCCGCGCCCTTCACCTCGATGAGGTGCAGCGGCGACGAGTACGGGAACAGCTCCTCGACGACCTGCCGCGGGATCGGCGTGCCCGCCGCGATGTCCTGGTTGAGCCGGAGGCTGCCGCTGTTCATGAACGCGAGGTCCGGCTCGTGGTCCGCGAAGACCGCCAGCGCCTCGTCGAGCAGCCAGTCGCCGAGGTTGGTCTCGTAGCGGCGGATCTTCAGCTCCTCGGCGACCAGGGTGGTGTTGGTGACCGTCAGCTCCTCGCCCAGGCAGCCGAGCTGGTCGACACCACAGAAGAGGGCATCGAGGGCCGACAGCCAGCCCTCGACGGCGCCCTGCACCGCCGGGTGCTTCGGCGTCGTGGGGTCGAGCGGCGTGCCGTCGTCTCCGACCACGTCCGTGCGCACCGAGACGCCGCCGTCCTTGTCGACGGTCACGTACGCGATGCGCACCCGCGCCGCGTCGGCGTCGCCCTTGAGCACCAGCCGGCCATCAGAGGAGGTGCGGGTCATCGCGGTGTGGTTGTGGCCGCCGAGGATGAGGTGCGGGTGCTCCGGGATCGCCTCCAGCAGCGCCAGGTCGTCGCTGATGTCGAGGTGCGTGATGCCCAGGATGACGTCCGGCTCCTGCGCCTCCAGCGCCGCGATCGCCGCTGTCGCCACGCTGACGTAGTCCGGGTCGGTGGTCACGTACGGCATCTTCGGCTTGTCGATGGTCACGCCGAACAGGCCGACGTCCACGCCGGCGATGTTGACAACGTGCGTGTCGACGAGGTTGTCTGCCGCGACGGCGCCGTCGGTCCACGCCAGGCCGGTGTCGAGCCACGTGAAGCCGCTGGCCTCGAACAGCCGGTCGAGCGTCGGCGCGAAGCCCGCGTCAGACTGGTCAAACTCGTGGTTGCCGATCGCGACGAACATGTGCGGGTCGAAGGCGGACGGGTCGCCGTCGAGCCGCGAGAGGATGTCGACCATGTGCGCCCCGTAGAAGCGGACCTTGCGCTTGTTGTCGGGGTCCTCGTCGTTGGTCGACTTGCTCAGGAGGGACGGAGAGAGCAGGTCGCCGCCGTGGGTCAGCAGCAGGTCCGGGCAGGTCTCCTCCAGCTCCGCCCGCAGGGTCGCCACCCGCGCCAGGCCGCCGCGCCCATCGAGCAGGCCCTCGATCCGGTACACGTCGTTGAGGTGGAGGACGCCGAAGGTGTGTGAGCCGTCGGCCATCTCTCCGCAGACGAGCGCGGGCGGGGTGGGCGGGCCGGTCTGCGCCGGCGCCTTCAGGCAGCCTGCGGCCAGCAGCGGCAAAAACAAGCGAATCGACATCACATCCTCCAGGGCGGAGGCTGATGATGCCGATCGCTGGTGGGGGCGTCAAGGCCCGGCCAGGGCTACCTCTTCGGCTTCTTGGCCGACGAGTACATGCCGTCGATCAGATCCTTGTAGCGCTCCTCGACGACGTTGCGCTTCACCTTCAGAGAGGCGGTGAGCAGGCCATTCTCGATGCTCATCGGCTCCGGGGTCATGCGGTAGTACTTGATGGTCTCGAAGCTCGCGAGCGTGCCGTTGACCTTGTCGATGTGGGCCTGGATCGCGGCCTGGACCGCGGGGTCGTCCTGGTCGTTGGCGCAGCCGTTCTGGCTGGCGTAGTCCTCGAGGCCCTCGGGGTCGATGGCGAGCAGCGTGACGCAGAAGTTGCGCTTGTCGCCGATGACGACCGCCTCCTGGAGCATCGGCAGGCCCTTGAGGCGGCCCTCGATCTTGGCGGGTGCGACGTACTTTCCGCCCGAGGTCTTGATGAGCTCCTTCTTGCGGCCGGTGATCTTGACGAAGCCGTCGCTGTCGATGGCGCCGAGGTCGCCGGTGTGGAACCAGCCCTCGTCGTCGAAGGCCTGGCTCGTGGCGTCGGGCCGGTTGAGGTATCCCTGGGTCACGTTGGGGCCCTTGGCCAGGATCTCGCCGTCCTCGGCGATCTTCAGGGTCACGTTCGGCAGCGCCGGGCCGACCGTGCCGATGCGGATCTTGCCGGGCATGTTGCACGACAGCGCCGGGCAGGTCTCGGTCAGGCCGTAGCCCTCGTACAGGTCGATCTGGAGCGCCATGAAGAAGCTGTGGACGTCCGGGTCCAGCGGCGCCGAGCCCGACAGCAGGGCCTTCATGCGGTCCATGCCCAGCCGCCCGCGCAGCTTGCTCAGGACGAGGCGGTCGGCAATCTTGACCTTCAGGCCCAGCAGGGCCGGGATCGGCTTGCCCTCGCTGCGGTACGGGATGGTCGCCGTGCCCTGCGCGATGGCCCAGTGGAACAGGCGCTGCCGCAGCGGCGAGGCGCCCGCGACCGCCGACTCGATCTTGGCCTTCATCTTCTCGTAGACCCGCGGAGCGCCGGGGAAGAAGCCGGGCTTCGCGCTGTTGAGGTCCGCCGCGAGCGTCGGCACCGAGCTGATGACCAGCGGGAGGTTGTTGTAGGGCGCCGCGAACTGGATGAGGCGGCCGAAGGAGTGGGCGAGCGGCAGGAAGAGGAACAGCCCGCCCGCGCGCATCTCCTGGTCGATGACCCCCGAGTCGCTGACCATCTTGGCCATCGAGAGGTGGTTGGTGTGGGTCTGGATGACCGCCTTCGGCGGCCCGGTGGTGCCCGAGGTGTACGTGTAGGTCGCGGTCTCGTCCGGCTTCGCGGACGTGCGGCGCGTGTCCAGCTCCGCGCGCAGCGCGTCCAGCTTGGACGCGCCGCGGGCCTCAAGCTCCGCCAGGCTCTCCCAGTCGTCTGCCGGCGCGATGCCGGTGGGGTCGATGACGACGATGTGCTGGAGCAGCACGTCCGAGGCCGGGTACGCCTTCTCGAAGAAGGTGAAGCCCTCGCGCATCTTGCGGACCTTGTCGAGCTGGTACGCATCGTCGACAAAGACCAGCTTGATGGACGTGTCGACGTGCGCGTAGCCGACCTCCTCGGGGAGGAGCGAGGCGTAGATCGGGACCGTCTGGAGGCCCGCGGACAGCGCCCCGAAGTCGATGGTCAGCCAGTCTTCGCTGGTCTGGCCGAGGATGCCGATGATGTCGTTGTGCTCCAGCTCGATCGCCGAGAGGATGCCGGCGGCGATGTTGTCGGCGCGGGTCTGGATGAACGACCAGGAGCGGTCTACCCAGGTCTCCCCCTCCTTGACCCGGATGCCGGGGCTCGACGGAGACTCTGTGGCACGCTTGTGCAAGAGCTGGCTCAGGGTGTTGACGTACATCGTGGGGGTACTCCTTCGAACAATCGCTCAGGACGGTATCCTATACCGAACAGGCCCTCCCAGACGAATCAACCCTCCTGCCCTGGCGTGCTGCGGGCGCGCGTGCGCTGCTGCATGGCCATGATGCTCTTGGTGATTCGTGCCCGCGCGACACACCGACGGGACGCGCCGTCGACCCACCAGGCATCGACGGACAGGAAGGCGATGTGCCGCCCGCGGCGATCCAGGCTGCCGACCAGCTCGACGGTCGCCCCAGCCGGGACGGGGTCGAGCAGCGTAAAGTGGGCGTCGTGCGTGACGGCGCTCTCGTCGGGCCGTAGCACAGTCACGACGGTAAAAAACGCCGCATAGTCCAGCAGGCCGTACAGATAGTTTCCGTGCAGGTGCCCCGAGCCACGCGCCGCCCGCGCCGGCACCACGAACCGCGTCACCGCCGCCCCCTCGGACTGGCTGACCAGCGCCAGGCCGACCTCCTTCGACAGGTCCAGATCCAGCATGTAGCGGTTGCACGACGCCACCCACTGCGAATGCTCATCACCCACCCACGCTCCCCGGTAAAATGCCTGCACCGCATTGTGTACCCGGAGGCGACCCTGCGCGGCCCAGACATCTTGCTCCGCCCCTTCCAGGTCGAAGACCTGCCGGTGTACGCGGCCTGGATGGCGCCCGGCCACCGGTGGCGCACCCTGGACGGGCCGTACTACCCCGCTCCCACCACCGAGCAGATTGCATCCCGGATGGAGCGGATCCGCGCCAGGCTGCTCACCGGCCCGCCGCCGAGCGATCGCCTGGTCATCGCCGCGCGTGGCTCCGGTGCGCTGGTGGGCACGGTCAGCCGCTACTGGCAGAGCCAGGAGACCAACTGGCTGAGCCTGGGGATCTCTCTGTACGACCCTGCACACTGGGGACAGGGTTGGGGACACCAGGCCCTCGGGCTGTGGTGCCAGCACCTCTTCGACGGCCCGCTGGAGCTGGCGCGGCTGGACCTCCGGACGTGGTCCGGCAACATCGGCATGATGCGGCTGGCCGAGAAGCTGGGCTTCACCCGCGAGGCCACCTTCCGCCGCGCCCGCGTTGTCAACGGCGAATACTACGACGGCCTCGGCTACGGCATCCTCCGCGAGGAGTGGCGCGCGCGGTATCCCGGCGGCTTCGCCGCTCAGCTCTCGTAGGCCGCCTTCAGCAGCGCGTCCGCCATCACACGCGCACGCCGCGCGTCGCTGCTGTCAGCGTAGTCCCGGATGTCTTCCGGACCCATCAGCGCCGCCGCCGGGCCAAAAGCGTCCGCGTCTGCGTCCATCGCCGCATAAAGCACAGCACGCAGCGCAGCGCTGCCGCGGATGGCCGCGCGGCTCCCGTCGCTGAACCGGAAGAAGTCGAGCAGCGCATGGTCTGGCAGCGTCTCCCCGACCCGCTCCAGGTCCGCAGTGGGCGCGTCCGCGAGCACCGCGAACAGCTTGTCTCTCGGGCCATCCGAGCCGAGCACGCCGTCCAGGGCGACCCCGCAGAAGCTCAGGAGCTGCGCACCGGTCAGCGACATCGCGAAGGCCGCCTGGGCCTTCTTCGAGGCACGCCGGAGCTGCGCGTAGAGCCGCTGGGCCGCGTACGGAGTCTCCAGGGCACGGGCACGGTGCTCGGGGCCCGCTTCACAGAAGGCCCGGAACTGCGGCTGGGTCATGGCGTTGGTGACCAGGAGGAAGTCGCCATCACCGGCCGAGAGCAGGTCGGCGTAGAGCTGATCCCGAGCATCGTCGACCTCAAGGACGAGGTTGCGGTAGGCGCGCCCGCCGCAGAAGACCGCCCGGAGCTGCGCGGCGCTGAGGTCGAGCAGCTCCAGGCGGAGCAGGCGGTGCTCGTTGGCCTTGAGCAGCGCCTCGATCTTGGTCAAGATGTCGTCGTCGGTGCGCTTGTCCTGCACGTCGTCGACGACGTCAAAGTTGAAGATGCCGCGCTTCTCTTTGCGGGCCTCCTTGAGGTCCGCTTTGTACGCCGGAGAGTCCTTGTAGGCGTCAAACTCGCCCTGGACGTACTCGGCGATGGCGTCGCGGACCGGCCCGCGGAGCCCTCCGTCGCCGGTGCACTTCTGAGAGGCGACCATGCACAGGAAGTTCTCGCACTTGTCCTCGCAGCCGTAGCCTGAGTCTTCCCCACACTCCGGGCAGGCGTCGAGGTTCTTGATCTGGGCGCCGTAGCAGTTGGTCTTGTTGAGGAAGTCCCGCAGCGGGATGACCATGTAGTTGTCCCACCCGTCCGCGATGGTCGCGACGTCGGGGTCCATCTGGGCGATCTTGGTGACCTTGGTGGGGTAGGTCACGCAGAGCTGGTGGTCCCAGTCCCCGGACATGACAAGCTGGTACACGTACTGGTCGGTCGTGTTGGCGACGAGGTGGGAGTGGACCACCTGGGCGAAGTCTCCGCAGTTGCCACCGCCCGAGACCTCCTGGATGAGGGCCGAGACGTGCACCCAGCTCCGCTCGAGCCAGTCGTCACCCGCGAAGATGCCCTGCTCGTCTAAGATCTCGAAGACCTTGTCGAACAGATCCGGGTCGCCGTCGAGCCCCCGGCCCCAGTCCTTGTGGACCATGCTGGCGCCGCGGGTCTCGCGGATGGTGTCGCCGTTGTTGCCACGCCGGATGCCCTGGTCGAGGCTGTGCCCGACCGCGGCGACCTCTCCGTAGCCGCCGCGCAGCCGCAGGAGGACGTGGACAGTCCACTCCCGCTGGATGCCGTACTCCCCGACGCGCTTGCCGTCCTGGAGCTCCTTGCCGCCGCAGACCAGCCGCAGCTCTGCGGCCGGCGGCGGGCCCGGCATCCTGGCAGCGATCCGCTCTCGCAGCGCGGCGATGGGGGTGCTCAGGGAGATGTCGTCGAGCACCGCGGTCTTCCCGTCCAGCAGCCGCGCAAAGAGCTGGAAGGGCCGGACCTCGGCCTCCAGCAGGGCCTCTGCCTCCTCGGCAAGCTCCAGCGTCTCCGGCATCGTGCACCTCTCTGAGCCATTCTTACCAGCGCAGCCCGATCCACGCCGGAGCAAGCTCCTCTATACTGGATCCCCCGGAGGTGAGGCGATGCGCTGGATGACCATGTTCCTCCTGTTTTCGTGCAACGAGAACAAGCTCGTCGAGCAGGAAGACCCAGACTCCGGAGACACCGAGACCGGCCCGGTCGACGCCGACGGCGACGGCGTCGCAGAGGAAGACGACTGCGACGACAGCGACAGCAGCGTCAGCCCGGACGCCGACGAGATCTGCGACGGCATCGACAACAACTGCGACGGCCTCGTCGACGAGGACGATCCAGCGCTCACCGATGCCCAGACCTTCTACGCTGACGGCGACAGCGACGGCTACGGCCGGAGCAGCGACACCGTGTCGGCCTGCGAGGCGCCCGACGGCGCCGTGGCCGAGGGCCGCGACTGCGACGACGACGACCCGAGCGTCAACCCCGGCGCCGACGAGATCTGCAACGACGGCAAGGACAACGACTGCGACGGCCTGCCTGGCGAGTGCTCGGTGCGTGGCATCCTGCCGCTCGACGACGCCCCGGTCATCTACGCGCCGGACAAGGCCACCCACGGCACCCTGGCCGACCTCCCCAACACCGTCGCCGCCGCAGACTTCGACGGGGACGGCTTCGCGGACCTCGCCGCCGGGGCGCGCTACGCGAACCTGGGGACCACCAACCAGGGGGCGGTCTACATCTTCTCCGGGCCGATCCTCGGCACCGCCTCGGTCGAGGACGCCGACACGGTCGCCTACGGCAGCGACACCTACGCCCAGGCCGGCTACAGCATCGCCACCGGCGACTACAACGGCGACGGACGCGGTGACCTGATGGTCGGCGTGCCCTACGCCAACGGCGCAGGCTACTACGCCGGAGAGGCCGCGATCCTGTACGGGCCGCTCGACGAGTCGGTCTCGCTGAACGAGGCCGACGGCCTGCTGCTCGGAGAGTCAACGTACGACTACGCCGGCACCTGGGTGGGCGACGTCGGCGACCTGAGCGGCGACGGCATCCCCGAGGTCGCGATCACCGCGAGCGGCACAGACACCTTGTACCTGATGGAGGGGCCGCTGTACGGAACGTACAACCTCGCGGTCGCCGACACGCGGCTGGTCGCCACGCAGGGCGCGGGCCAGGCCGTCACCCACCTCGACCTCAACAACGACGGCCACGAGGACATCGCACTCAGCACGACGACGGACTACACCACCGACACCTACTACAGCGGCATCACCTGGATCGCGTACGGCCCGTTCGACGCCGACCGGGACCTCGTCAAGGACGCAGACGCGACCATCACCGGGGCGAGCAGCTACGACGCAGCGGGCTACGACCTGGAGGCTGCGGACCTGGACGGCGACGGCACCGAGGAGCTGCTGCTGGGCGCCTACGGCGACGAGACCGGCGGAGAGTACAGCTACTATGGCGCGGTGTTCATCTACCAGGGCGCCCTCTCGGGCACCCTGTCGGCGCCCGACGCGGACTACGCGATCGTCGGCGAGAACTACTACGACTACGCAGGCATCTCGTTGAGCACCGGCGACATCAACGGAGACGGCATCGCGGACCTCTTCCTGGGCGCCTCCGGCAACGACTACGGCGGCTACAACGCCGGCGCAGGCTATCTCATCTACGGCGGCGCCCTGGAGAGCCTGGCCCTCGCCGCCGCGCCCGCCAAGCTGCACGGCCAGGCCGGCGACAGCGCCGGCTCGTCGGTCTTCTCGGGCGCCGACCTGGACGGCGACGGCCTCGACGACATGATCGTCGGCGGCGAGACGGCCTCGATCAACAAGGGCGACGGCGGAGCGGTCTACGTCGTCTACGGCGACGCCGGGATCTGAAGGGGGACCGCCGTAATGGCGCGTAAGAGGCGCGCGGCGCCCCCTGCCCCACTCTCTCAGAAGACAACCAACGGGAGAGAGCCGTGGACGAGAACACGTACGTGCTGTGGAAGTTGGGGTGGCTCATCGCGGGCCTCTACATCGGCAACCGGAAGGGCCGGCGGCTCAGCGGGCTGATCTGGGGCCTCTTCGGCCCCCTCGGCGTCGTGATCCTGCTGCTGCTCCCGAGCCTGAAGCCGAGCGAGCCGCAGCCAGCCGCGTGACCGGGCTACGCCCCCGAAAAGAGGCGCTGCATCGCCTCAGCGATCTCAGTGGCGTGGGTCTTCTGGATGTTGTGCCCGCCCACCTCAAAGCCCAGCCGCGGCCCGGCAGGCGCAGCCGCGACGAGGGCCTCCGCGAGGGCCGCCGGCACGATCCGATCGTCCTGCGCCCAGGCGATGAGCAGCGGCGCCTGGATGGCCGCGACATCTGCGGCGTGCTTCTCAAAGTCATTGGCCGCGGCGTCGAGGGTGCAGCAGGTCAGCTCTGCGTCGCTGATGTAGGACGGGAAGCCGATGGCCCGGTAAAACCGGCGCTGAAGCGGCACAAGGAGCGTGCGACCAGCCGCCGTGCCGAGCCCCCGCGCGAACAGTCGGTACAGCCCCATCGGATAGTGTGCCCGCGGCCCCGGACTGGCGAGGAACGTGGCGCTGCGCACGCGCTCGGGGTGGTGGCGGGCGATGTGCGAGATGATCATCGCGCCCGCCGAGTGGCTCACGAGGTGGGCCGACGACAGCGACAGCGCGTCCATCAGGCCCAGGACCACCGCCGCACGCGCCGCCACCGGCATGCCGACAGCGCCAGATCGGGTCGACTCGCCGAAGCCAGGCAGCTCGACCCGGACAAAGCGCACCCCACCCAGCGCCGGCGCGAGCCAGCGGAAGTCTCGCACGCTGCCGGGCAGGCCGGGGATGGCCAGCACGACCACGTCCCCCTCGCCTTCGTCGGTGTAGGCGAGGGTCTCGCCGGCGAGCGCGCAGTGCTGGCGCGGCGGATCGCTCGGGGTGTCCGGGTGCACTACTCGACGCAGTCCAGCGACAGGGTCACCGTCGTGGTCCCGTCCGCGACGGTGACCTCTTCACCCGCGCTGCAGGTGCCCTGGGCAGCGCCGACGTAGTAGTCCCCTGCCGGGACCGACACAGAGACCGGCAGCACCGCCGGCTCCACGAGCTCCGAGACGCCGTCTTCGCGGGTCCCTTCCCAGACCTCAAGGGCGACAACCTCTACCACCGCGACCTCGTCCTCACCGTCGACGAAGACCTCGATGGTGGGTTCGCTGCCGCAGCCAACAAGGCCCACAAGGAGCAAAAAGACATCAGGCTTCATGCGCCGCAGCGTAGCATCCCACACGCTGAGTCGATGGTTAAAAGTGTTTGCGTGTAGACCGAGAACGAATCATATTTAAGGTTGAAGAGAAGGTGTTCTGATGAACGGGTACAGCACCCATCCCCTGAAGGTCGACAGCTCCGGACGAACCGGGCTGCTCCTGCTTACCTGCTAGACCCCCGGTCGGGCGGTCGAAGCGACATTTTCTCCACGTACACACAAGCACACTCACCCACCGCGGTGAGCGTTACCCAGTGCGAGACAGGCGCCCAGACGGCCCCCGCCTCGTAACGGTACACCTGTATCCAACAATCGAGACCATCAACCAATGCACCAATACGATCACGACACGATCGAGTCTTCGTGGCAGGCCCGCTGGGCCGAGAGTGACACGTTCCAAACCCCCGAAGGCGACGACAAGCCGAAGTACTACGTCCTGGGCATGTTCCCGTACCCCTCGGGCGCTGGCCTGCACGTCGGCCACGTCGAGAGCTACACCGCTGTCGACATCGTGGCGCGCTTCAAGCGGATGCAGGGCTTCGCGGTCCTCAACCCGATCGGCTTCGACGCCTTTGGCCTGCCCACCGAGCGCGCCGCCCAGCGCGAGGGACGCCACCCCGTCGACATCACCCAGGACTACACGAACTACTTCCGCAAGCAGCTCCAGCGGCTGGGCTTCTCGTTCGACTGGTCCCGCGAGATCAACAGCAGCAAGCCAAAGTACTACAAGTGGACGCAGTGGATTTTCCTGAAGCTGCACGAGCAGGGCCTGGCGTACCTCGAAGAGGTGCCGGTCTGGTGGTGCCCCGCGCAGGGCACCGTGCTGGCGAACGAGGAGGTCGTCGACGGCCGCTACGTCGAGACGGGCGACCTGGTCGAGCGCCGCAACATGAAGCAGTGGGTCCTGAAGATCACGGCCTACGCGCAGCGCCTGCTGGAGGACCTCGACGGCCTGGACTGGCCGGAGGGCGTCTTAGAGCAGCAGCGCAACTGGATCGGCCGCTCTGAGGGCGCCGAGGTCCGCTTCGCGGTGAAGGGCCACAACGAGGACTTCGTCGTCTACACCACGCGCCCTGACACGCTGTTCGGCGCCACCTACTGCGTGCTCGCCCCGGAGCACGCGCTGGTCGACACCCTGACCACCGACGACCAACGCGAGGCGGTCGAGGCGTACGTCAAGCAGGCCACAAACCGCTCTGAGCGCGACCGCCAGGTCGCGGCCGAGAAGGAGAAGACCGGCGTCTTCACGGGCTCGTACGCCATCAACCCGACCACCGGCGAGGAGATCCCGGTCTGGGTCGCCGACTACG
>Ga0316202_10002044_pt1 | contig 13936 bp, 15 predicted proteins | sample 3monrhotite_MG_FD_204934 | JGI IMG/M metagenome (GOLD analysis project Ga0316202, IMG submission 204934) | Microbial mat bacterial communities from mineral coupon in-situ incubated in ocean water Damariscotta River, Maine, United States -... | ecosystem: Environmental > Aquatic > Marine >... | reverse complement strand
TATAGAAAAAGCTGGTTCAACATGTTTCTTTAACGATTCATGTAGTGCGCCCTCTCTTACAGAGTGGTAATGTTCATCAAACTCTTTACTATAGCATGTAAATGAACCATCTTCTGTAGCAACCTCTGTCAATACTAAATCTCGTGTAAGCTTCTAAAGATATAACCCTCTACAATATCATCGATATTCGATTTAGGCTCACATAGGAGTATTCCCATCTCATAGTCTTCAAAATCTTCAAAATCCTGTTCAGGGTTATCAACAACAAGATATTCACACATACCCAAATATGGTTCATATGTGGAGTTAAAAACTATTTCTACTATGGTATTACTCTCATCTATCTCAACTTGTGCAAAATGTTTACAATCATCAATTGAACAAGTTGTTGATTCTTGAGTATTGTCACCGCTAAGAGGGATAAGAATTTTTGCCACTAAGAAATCTTACTTAGATCTAATTGTAATGCTGCATTGTCCATTACACTAATATCTTCTGCAAGTATGTCATTTGCAATTTTTTTAGCATCTTCAAGTGAGTGCATCGCATAAGTTCCACACTGATAAACATTTAGTTCAGGAATATCTTTTTGCTCTTTTACCTCTAAAATATCTTCCATAGATGCTTTCCATGCACGAGCAACTACCTCTTCATCTGGTCTACCAATTGTACTCATATAAAAACCTGTTTTGCATCCCATTGGAGACAGGTCAATAATTTCAGTATTATCTGAGTTCAGGTGTTCACGCATGAAACCAGCGAAAAGGTGTTCTAAAGTATGTATACCCTCAGAACTCATCATAGCAACATTTGGACGATAAAATCTCAAATCGTATACCGTTAAATCATCATGCTTAGGAGTTTGCATCTTTTTAGCTAAGCGAACCGCTGGAGCTGGCATCTTTGTGTGGTCAACTGTAAAACTGTCTAAAACTGGCATATAAATTCCTTAATATTTTTCGCTATATTAGCACAAAATTTTAATCTTCTAACTGTGAAATTTCATCATCTAGTTCAACGACCTCTTTTTCATCTACTTTAGTAGCGAGGTATGGAAATATTTTCACTAATGCCTCTTCTAATTTTTTAACCGTAGCAGGCTTGAGAATATAGCCCTTTGCGCCAGTTCTTATAGATTTAATAACCATTTTTTCTTGTCCATGTGATGTAACCATAAGAATTTTTGCATTGCTATCTTTAGCTTTTATATTTTTTACCGCTTCAATACCATCCATATCTGGCATAGTTATGTCCATCGTCACTAAATCTGGCTTTTTCTCTTTATATGCTGATATTGCACTTTTACCATTAGTCGCTTCACCTATTACTTGGTGCCCCATCTCTTCTAAAAGATTTGTAAGTTGTCTTCTGATAATCAATGAATCATCAACTACTAACACTTTTAACATATTAATTTGCCCTTTATTTAGTGAAAATCTAAAATAAACTCTTTTTAGCATATTACTTAAATGAACATGAAACTAAAATAAACTTTTCTTATGTTATTTGAACTTATAAGAACATTATAACAATTTCTTAATGATAATTTTATATTTACTAAACCCAAAACAAGCCACCTGTAACCAATATATAATAATATTTTTATAACAATGGTACATTTAAGCTTAAGCTTAAAGATAATTTAAGGTTATTAGAATTATAATTGGTACTGATTGATAGCAATATTTAACGGTAACATTAAAAAACTTTTGTAAAAAAGGAGTACCAGAATGTTTTATAGGTCACTAAAATCTAAAGATAATAGACTGTTTATCTTACTCTATAGCATTTATGTAGTTATTGGCGGTGTCTTTTTAATAACTATCTTTAATATAAATGTGATTGACATGATAGACATGTTAACTTTTTTATCTTTTTCAAGCATTATTGCTGTATTTTTAAGCTACATCACTATGGCTATTTCAGATCGCACTAAGTATTACAGCTTTTATATTTAACTTCTACTAACTTACAGATATTATCTTTATATCATAAAAGACATCATAGAACTCCGTCAATTCAGAAAATGAGTACACTTTTTTGTAAGAGTTTATTGTCGATAATATCCCTAGCTTTGACAAATAAAAATTAGACGAAAATCAGTCCAAATAGGTACTTAGCCGAACGCAATCTTTTTCGTAGCATTAATTTCCATTTATTGTAAAAAGCTCCTTAATTGTATAGGCTTTTAAAAATTTAGGGAATTTTATCAAGTTATAATTAAATTAAGCTTATAAAATACGATTTTTTGTATTTTTTTGTTATATTAACTAAAAATAGTACCTAATGTTTATTGTTGCTCTTGTATGTTCACCTATTAAACTTAACATTGTTACTCTATCTCTTGATGGAATCATATGACGAAAATCTATATCTAACATTAATGTATCAAATATTCTACCCTTTGCTTGGAGATAATAGTTCTGTTCTCTTGTATCATCGACATCAAAAATAACACCTCCTACAAACTCTGTCGAACTTGTATTATTTATAGCAACTCTTAGACCTAAAAAAACATCATTCTGCATTAAAATCATCATTGAATCTGCACTTGAATATTTATTATCTAGCCTAATCCAATTGTAATATTCTGTCAAAATACCAACATCAATACTTTCGTATACTGCAGCAAGTGTATATTCAACACCAGCACCCCAATAGATGTAATCATCCATATTCGCATCTGAATTTTCATCAACATCAGCTATTCTAGCTTCAAGTTTATAAAGTGTATTTTCATACGCCAAAGTATTGTATGTAAATGCGCTTGTTGAGAGCCACTGTTTTTGTTTAAGATTTTCTGTAAAGGTACGCTGATTGTCATATCCTCTACTTACACCAAAGGCATAATCTAGCGCATAGTCAATATCAAGTGTACCTTGAACTTTCAACATTACAGATGGATAGTTATTGGAATTTTGACTCTCTATTTTTTTATTTAACTCAACTCCAAAAACATTATAAGGCGAAAGAGAATCACCAAACTCATCAGCTCTTTGAGTTGCATACCCCATAAGAGTAATCTGCATATCTTCGCCATAATGTTCATACAACGCCATATATGAACCAATTCTATAACGATCATCTAGTGGGTCACGTCCAAAATTTTGACGGCTTACAATGTCAACAGGATTTAAAACTTCCAATGCTCCCATAAAGTATACACGTCTTCCAAGACTAAAGTCACTATTTTCAAAATGTTTTGTAAAATAAAATTCATTTATCCTTGCATATGTTCTACTATCTTCACTATAATCTTTTAAAAAATCAGCAGTAGTAGCATATGAATACTCACTTTGGCGATGTTTTAACTCAATGTTTGCCTCTATCGCTTTGCTACTATCTCGCTTAATCGAGTTTTCATTGTCAAAAATTCTATACTCAGTACCAATAAAACCTTGAAAATCAAGACTAAACCCAAATATTGGGAAAAGTAGTAAAATTAACTTTATCATTGCTGTTTTAAATAACGTTTAGTAAAATCTTTTTTATTCAAACCATTTTTTAAAGTCTCATCTGAAACTAAAATAACTGTACGTTTTTTAGTTTGAATATTTTCCATTTCAATACTACCAAAACGCCAGATATCTTTTATTTTCTTATAATCTATAAATAGTGCACGTTTTAGTAACTCTTTTTTTCTATCGTAATATTCAACTTTTTGAACAAGAAAACTTTTTACATCAACATAAACTATCTGTTTGCTATAGCCTGAATATTTATCTTTTGGAACTCTTTGGACAATAAGAGTATTATCTTTTTCTACGACATCTTCTTTATAGTTATACTTAAAACGTTTTTGAGATGAGAGGTCTTCATATGAAAACTCACTTCCCATAAAAGAGCCAGATTTATTCTTGCTAGCAATTCTTTTGACACGTTTTAGTGCTGGCAGATATATCCATTGATCATCATCTTTATCAAAGTGTTCATAAGTCAAAAGTGCTGTAGACTTAATGTCTGATGGCGCTTCAAAAACAATCATCGAACGGTCACCAACCTCACCTTCAAGTCGCGTCATACGCATCTTTCTTTGTGAGCTGACACCATTTGCATTAAAAAGAGTCATTGTACTAATTGATTTTGAATCAATAAAACCATCAGTAACAGCGTCAACCTTTAGCGCCACTTCATTACCACTCATTGCCATTAAACTAAATGCACTTAAAACTAAAACTAGTAAACTTCTCATTTTTGCTTCCTTCTATCAAATAAACTAAACATCGCTGGTAACATCAATAAATCTGTCGCTAATGCAATGATTAGTGCAATTGCTGTAATCATACCGAAGTTATAATTTGGCATGAAAGAGCTAAACATAAATATTGAAAATGCTAAAGCTAAAATTACAGTTGTAAATACTATTGCACTCCCTGCGTACGTGATCATGTATTCTAGCGCTGCTTTTACATCAAGCCCTCGCTCTCTTGCATCTCTATATTTTACTAAAAAGTGGATGGTATCATCAATTGCAACACCGATTATAATTGCTCCTGAGATAGCTACTCCAATATCTAGGTTAAGTCCAAACCATCCCATAAATCCAACTGATAAAATAACTGGAAAGATATTAGGAAACAGTGAAATAAGCATAGATTTAACGCTCTTAAATGCAACAAGCATTACAAGTGTCACAAGGCCAAGAGCTAGTAGAACAGATTGTATTAAAGTTCTAATGACATCTCCTTGCATATATGTGTACATCGCATTTTGGCCTTGAATTTTAACTGAGTAATCAGTTTTGGCCCACCAAGCCTTTATCCAGTCTAATTTTTCAAGTCCCTCATTAGAACTTGACATATTCCCTGCAGCTGAAATTCTAAGAAGTCTCTCATTGACATCCATTCTATCGTTCATATCCATGCCTTGGGGAAGAGAGAGAGAATAGAGCAACAAGTATTGAGCAATCAACTCTTTATTTTGAGGAACTTTGTAGTATTCATCATTATCTGCATGCATTACTTTATGAAAACGTTTTATGACATCAATAAGTGAGCGAACATGGCGAACATCGCTAAATTTAGCTTGATACTCATTTGTAAATTTTTCAATTTCCTCTAAAAATTCAGGTTCTTTTATCCCGCCTGCACTTTTTGAGTCAACTATAACTTCATATGTAGCAGGTCCTGTCATATACTTTTCAACAAATGAGCTAGAATTTCTAATGTAAGTACCCTCTTTAAAGTACTTAATTGCTTCACTATCAATCTGAATTTTAAATATTCCAATTGTAAAAATAGTAACTAAGACAAAGCTAATTAACAAAATCATTTTATCATTGCGCATTATAAAGTTTGCATATTTTGAAGCAAATGGCAAAATTGTATGCTTGTCATGTTTAACTTCAACTTTTGGATTTAAAATTGCCAAAACTGCTGGCATAAACAAAATAGATAGGACAAAAGCAAAAATAGATGCACTAGCAGTTGCAATACCCAATGTCTTAATAGGAACAATAGAGCTTGGAGCTAGAGACATAAAACCTACAAATGTTGTAATAGATGTAAGTAGTGCTGGACGAAAGTTTTTATGTAGAGTCTGAGCAATTGATTCTAAGTTGTTCATCCCTTTTTGACGAGAAAGCAACCAAACCCAGTAAATATGTACAGAATCAGCAATACCAATTGCGATAATGAATACTGGAACATTTGCAGTAAAGTTATTAAATTTAAATCCAAATAGTGCCTGTAGTGCCATGACGCTCATAGCAGTAAATATTACAACAAGTGGAGGCAATAGTGCTCCACTCGCACGACGAAATACAAAGAAAAGTAATACAATAGTTGCGAGTATTATAATAGGTGTAAAAATTGCATCTTTACCCGCAATCTGAGCAAACTCAGTACTTACAATAGGAAGTCCATTTAGATAATAGGTATATCCAGTTAATGCACTCTCTTTGTCTGTTATTTTTTCAATTAATTCTCTAAGTTCAATATATACTTCGCTCCTAACCTTCTCTTGTGGTGCCATCCGTGCGTAAATTGTAGACGTTTTAGCATCTGAAGAGATAATCAAACCACGTACTTGAATATCTCCAAGTGCAATTGATTTCATTTTTTCTAGTTTTTGTGGTGTTAAGTCTGAAGCACCCTCATAAAAATCTTCAACTAAAATGTCATCTTCTTCTGCATGTATATACTGAAAATTACTAAGTGAATCAACGCGAACTATGTACTTTGTCTGCCAAAGCGCCTCAGTAATTCTCTCAATTGAGCTAAGAGCCTTTTGATTAAAAATACCATTTTCATCGCGAAAGACAATCATAACCTGATCATCATTTCCAAAATTATTTTTAAATTCAGCGTAATCTTTTAACTCAGCAGAATCATCACCAAACCAGATACTAACATCTGCTTCAAAACCGAAATGTTTAGCAGATGAGAAAATAAGAGCAATCGCAATAAGTGGACTTAAAATAGCAATTGCCCATCTAAAGTTAACTATAAAATCACGTAACTTTTCTACATTTTTCATACAAACCCTTTTGTTTTTCTATCTATAAAAATTTTAACAGCATCAGCAGTTAAATATGGTTTAATCAAAAACATCATAGCTTCTATCGCTTCTTGAACTCTCTGTTCATTCATATCACCTGCAATTTCTAAAAATGTTACCCAATAATTTGCTAATATCCATGAGTTGTGAACTAAAGCATTCAGTGTTTTACTATCCATGTGTATGGTCATACCTATCTCTATTTGATGGCTAATCATCATTTCAATTTCACGAATTTTTCTAGCTTGAATAGCTCTAAACATTCCCCCTAAAACTTTGTCTTTATTAAACAAAGTGATAAACTCTTTTTTAAAAAACCGATATTTCCAGTGGTATGAGAAAACCATCGTAAATAGCTGTTCATAATCTACTAATCCGTTTTCAATAGTTTCTACATCCATAGCACTATCATAATCTACAATCATTCTCTCTAGTATTCGTCTGATTATCTCTTCTTTATTTTTAAAGTAGTAGTAGATATTCCCAACACTTATACCCATTACATCTGCAATATGCCTTGTACTAGTTTTTGCACTACCTTTTTTGTTAAAAAGCTCAATTGCTACATCAACAATTTTTTCTTTAGTCTCCTGCTTCGTCACAACTACCCTTTAGAACATTTGTTCAATTATAGAACAAATGTTCTAAAGATGTCAATAAAATTTATAAATTATAATTAATTTACTATTAAATAATTATTTTATAAAATTAAAGTGCCATTTATGCTATAAAAATTATATATTTAAAAATTGATTGACAATGTAGCTTTAATTAAAACAAATATTTATGGTGGAATCTTTAACTGGCTCTATTTTCTACTTTAATAACTTTCTTTTTACTTCAAATTAGTGTTGCAATTATTGGAGCAACCAACGTCGCAGCTTATATCAATCTTTGTAATAATTTTTAGTATATCTTTTGGAATGAACGAATTTGTAATAGTAACTTTACCAAGAATATTTTTAGTTATATTAGCAATGTTAATTATTTGAAAGAGCCAAAAGTACAACCATCTAAAGCCTTATAATATTTAATAAAAAACTTTTTCTAATTAGGGCTACTTAGATATTTTAAATCGAACTCTTTTAACTGTATCTTTGGTTATTTCTATGCCCTGAATGCCATCTAGTGAGTGTCCACTATTTGCATAAATTTTACCATCACCTCTTTCTATTACTTCGTGCATGTGAGTATGTCCTAGAATTACTCGTGAAACATTTAAAGAATCAAGAAGATTAAAGCCATAATTTACATAACGCTGGTTCATCCCAGTAGCAGCGAAGACAATTCTTGCCATAAAAAGCTCAAATTTAATTTTACTAATTATCATACCAGTAGAGAGCATACCGCTAAAGTTATCCCAAAGCCAATCCATAATATGGTTTCGGAATCCACCACTGCGCATTAGACGCTTATTAGAATAGCGTGGATCGCCATTATTACCGTGTTCTATATGTGTATCGAACTTTGGAATGTACAGGCTCTCATATGTTTTAAAAGGTAAGTCTAGCGCCCAACGTACAGAAAAATCATGATTTCCTGCTATATAATGAACATTGTTTTTCTTTAATAGGTTTTCTAGTTCAGGATAATTTTTTAATATAAGGTTTATTTTTTTAGCTCGTGATTTTATTGACCATCTAATGAAACCATATTTCCATGTTTCAAAGACATCACCATTTAATACTACATGTTCATAAATAAAACTCTGTTCATATATTTTATGTATCAGTCTATTATAAAATTTTTTATTTGCAGTTAAGCCAATATGCAGGTCTGAGACTACTAATACTCTATCATTTGCATTAATAATTCCATGTGGTATAAAATTTGTATTTTTTTTACTCTTTTTCATTCTGAAAAACATTGAGTTTGCCTCAGTAGATCGCCCCAAGGGGACGAATTTTTATACTCTTGATTCTTCGCGGCGTTGTAGATATTCCCAACTAGAATCAATCCGTTTTTGCCACTCTTCAATTAAGTATTCATTCTCTTTCTTGAAAAGGTGTTTAAAACGACCTTGAGCACCTAAGTAATCACGAACTGGAATGATATTTTTAGGACGATATGTAATGTTCCACTCTTTACCATCAATAATTTCATATAATGGGAAAACAAGTGAATCAGTAGCTAAATCACTTATAGCAATTGTATCTTCAGGTGCAAATTTCCACTCAGTTGTACAAGCACTCATTGCATTAATGAATACTGGACCTTCTGTTTGAAAACCTGTCTGAATCTTCTTAACCATATCTTTCCACTTATTTGGAGCAACTTGTGCAACATAAGGTGCACCGTGTGCTGCCATAATAGCCATCATATCTTTTTTATGTCGTTTTTTTCCATAGCTAACACGTCCAGCTGGAGCTGTTGTAGTTGATGAACCTAATGGAGTTGCACCAGAAGCTTGACCTCCAGTATTTGCGTAAACTTCATTATCTAAAGTTACATACATCATGTCATGACCACGTTCAAAACATCCTGATAACCACTGAAAACCGATATCGTAAGTTGCGCCATCACCACCAAAAGCTACAAACTTAGGAGTACGTTCAGGTTGAAGTAAACGACCTTTACGCTTAAGTGCTTGATACATAGCTTCAGCACCAGCAACAGCAGTTGAACTGTTTTCAAAACCGATATGAATCCAAGATGCATCCCAAGATGTATAAGGATAAACAGCTGTACAAACTTCTAAACATCCAGTAGATGCAGAAATAACTAAATCGTCATTTGTAGCGTTTAATACTTCACGAACAATAATTGAGTGAGCACAACCAGGACATAGTAGGTTAGCTCCTACAACACGGTCAGCTGAAGTAGAAAACTCTTTTAAGTTTTTAATTTTTTTAATTTCGCTCATGTTGACCTCTTAATAAAACGATAGTTTAGGGCCACGAAGACCGATAAACTGTTGTAATGGCTGTTGCAATGAACCAGCTTTAGCATTTTCTTGTAAATCACCATAAATGCCTCTAATGTGCTCTATTGTTAAGTCACGCCCACCTAAACCATAAATATAGTTATTTATGATTGGTCTCTCAGTTGCATTAATCATAACACCTGACATCTCATTGAAAAGCATACCAACTGTACCATTTGGAGAACTTCTATCTAATGTTGCAACTGCTTTTACACCAGAAAGTGCTGCTGCAATTTTTTCCATTGGGAATGGACGAAGAACACGGATACCTAAAACACCAGCTTTAATACCTTGTTCTCTAAGTTCAGCACATACTATACGTGTACTCTCAACAGATGTACCCATTACAACGATTGCAACTTCTGCATCATCCATTGCGTATTCTTCAAGTATTCTGTATTCACGACCAGTAAGTTTCTTAAAATCAGCAAATACTTCGTCAATTTTAGGAAAAACTTTTGTCATTAAATCGTTGTGTTGACGAGCTTTGTGCTCAAAATGCCAATCTTCTTCTGTTTGTACACCATAAGATGCTGGCTTTTCAAAGTCAAGCATTGCATTAAATGGTTGAAACTCACCAAGAAAGTTATAAGCAGTATCATCATCAATAGTTTTTACACCTTGTGCTGTATGAGAACTAATAAATCCATCTTGATGAACCATAACTGGTAGACGAACATTATGATCCTCACCAATTTTAAATGCCATTAGCGTTAAGTCATAAGCCTCTTGAGGACTAAAAGTATCTAACTGAATCCAACCGCTATCACGTCCAAGATACATATCAGAGTGGTCACCATTTACGTTTAGTGGAGCAGCTAACGCACGGTTAACAACTTCTAATACAATCGGTAAACGCATACCGCTTGCTTGGTAAAGAACCTCTACCATTAAAGCAAAGCCTTGTGAACTTGTTGCCGTTGCAACACGTCCACCAGCAGCAGCTGCACCAACACATCCACTCATAGCAGCATGTTCTGATTCAACCATTACATACTCACCATCTACATAACCGTCAGCTAAAAAACCCGCATAATTTTCTACCACAGGAGTAGAAGGAGTAATAGGGTAAGCAGCAACTACATCAATTTGCGCTTGACGAAACGCTTGACTTGCTGCCATATTACCATCCCAAACTTCTACATCAAGCAAATCCATTTTATCTGCCATTATTTCTCCTTACTCTCTTTTTCTGGCCAAGAAGCAAGTGCTTCCTCGTCATCATGTTGTTCATTAAACATTAATAGTGACTTTGGATTTGTAGGACAAACTTCCACACAAATTCCACAACCCTTACAGTGATCATAATCGACACCTACCATCTTTTTATCGCGAGATAAAATAGACATATCTGGACAATAAATCCAGCAAAACTGACAATCAATACAAAAATCTTTATTAAAAATTGGTTTTGCTACACGCCAATCACCAACACTCGCAGTATACGAGTTTGAGTTAGAGTATGGACGATTTTCTGCATGAGTAGTCGCAATATTGTCTACTTTATCGTTGAACGAGAACAAAATTGTTCCCGCATCAAACTGATCCCAACCATTATTTTCTGCCATAGCTTATCCTTCTACCTCATCGTATGCACGTTGGATTGCTGCCATGTTTGCATCGATAATTTTTTGTGGGAATTTTATAAGAACTTTTTTCATACTTTCTAGGAAAAAATCCATCTCATACATTTCTGATACTTTCATCAATGCCCCTAGCATTGGAGTATTAGGAATTGCACGCCCAATTGTCTCTTGAGAGATTTTAATACAATCTACAACATATACTTTTTTACCATCAAGCTTTGGTTGGCTTGTAATAAGCTCATCCTTACTCATATGAGTAGTAATAATGTAAACAGTATCATCAGTTTCATTTGCAGTAATGTCAGCACTATATGTAAGTGCTGGATCAATTACCAAAACGAAATCTGGGTTCATATGTTTCTCATGATTCATAATAACTTTATCATCAACACGATTGTACGCAGTCATTGCCGCACCACGTTTAGCTGAACCGTAAAAAGCAAAAGCTTGTACATGTTTGCCCGTAGTCGAAACAACTGTAGCAAGTCCTTTTGCACCAGTTACAGCGCCCTGACCCGCACGTGAATGCCATCTAATTTCTAGCATTGAAGTCTCCCTATATTAGTTTGTGGCTAATTCTATATAAGGTGCGCTTAGAGGAAACTTTGTTAGTAAGTACTTTTGTTTACAACTTGTGTAAAATATGCACTATTGCCTCTTTGAGACTATCCTTGACGTGATTATTGTGCATGTGCATTTGTAGTATTTCTCTTGAATCGTAACCTGTGGTAACACATACACTCTTTATTCCTGCATTCTTTGCTGATAATAGGTCTAAGCGCGTATCTCCTATCATATAACTGTTACTAATTTGCACATTCATTGAGTTCAAAGCTTTTAAAATTGGCTCAGCATGAGGTTTAGGATTTTCAACATCCTCTCGCCCAATCAAAACTTCAAAATGGTGTAAAATCTCAAAGTGCTCTAGCAACTCTTTTGAATAACGCGCTGTTTTTGTTGTAACTACTCCTAAACGTGCATGAAGAGCTGCATACTCAATTGCCTCTTTGGCACCATCTATTAGAAATGTCTTCTCGCGTGAGATAATTCTGTAATGTTTTTTGTAAGAGTTAACATAAGCATCAACCTCACCCTCAACAACACCTAAAGAGCGGTACATATCATCAAGCGGATGACCAATAAGAGCTTTAATCTTCTCATCTGTTGGCTTATGGGTATTGAACTCTTTATAACTTACAGCAAAGCTTTCTAAAATAGCTTCCGTTGAATCAATTACTGTTCCATCTAAATCAAATAATATTGTTGGTTTCACTCTTTTATCCATTCATGTCTATTATGCATAATACCAATAATTGATGGCTCTATTCCCTTTATTTTACGACTAATTGCGTATAAATCTTCTGGGATAAATAAAAACATATATGCATAATCTCTTACAATCAGCTCATAAATTCTTTTATACATATATGAAAGCTTCTTCTCGTCTGTCTGCTTTTGCGAACGTTCAATCAAATCATCAACTTCACTATTTTTGTATCCAATTAAATTAAATCCACCTGGCTTATCATTATCGCTATGCCAAATAGAGTATGGATCTGGCATAAGCGACAATCCCCAACCAAGAAGCATGGCATCAAATGCCCCTGGGAAGATAACAGTATTTAAAAATGCTTGCCATTCCATTACACGTATAGACATTTTAACACCGATTTTCTCTAGTTGATACTGTATAATTTGCGCAGCATAACCTCTTATGGGATTATTTGAACTTGTAACTAACTCAAAAGAAAATGGATTATTCTCATTAAAACCTGCACTACTTAGTAACTCTTTTGCTAATTTTGGGTCATATGGAGTAGTTACCTCTTCATTGTAGGCAAATGTTTTAGGTAAAAATGGTCCCTCACAAACTCCAGCATGTGAGAAAAAGAGTATGTTACTTAACTCTTTTCTATTAACTCCAAGAGAGAGAGCTCGTCTAATTCGTACATCGCCAAATTTCTTACGCTTTAAATTAAAACCAACATATGTATAAGCGTGAGATACTAATTTTTCTGTACGATAAGATTTTTTAAATTTATCGTCTAGTTGACGTTCAAGTTGCAAAGCACTTAGTCCACCAATATCTAGCTGATTTGATTTAAGCATTAAAAACTGAGCATTAGAATCAGATACTATATTGTAAATAACTTTTTTAATATGCGGTTCACCTAAATGGTAGTTTTTAAATGAATTCAAAACGATATCACTGCCAACTTCAAATGACTTCAAAGTATAAGCACCTGTTCCAATTGGATGACGATTAAACTCACTTGTCATTAAGTCTTTTTCATCTTTAAGTAAATGATACGGCAATATGCCCATCATCCATACATGCAAAGCTTTATAGTAAGGATGTTTATACCTAATTCTCAAAGAGTAAGTATTTATTACTTCTACAGAAGATACAGTACGAAACTCATCTTTATATGGTGTCACTACCTCTTTTGAATTAATCAAATCATATGTAAATTTAACATCTCTTGCACTAAAACGGGTACCATCGTGCCAAGTAATACCTTTTTTTATCTCTATTATAAGTGTTCTATTATCTTCAAAGTAAAATTTACTAGCCATATCTGGGACAATTGTTCCATTTGTATCATAGTTTAAAAGAGAGCTAAATACCCAATCTGCAATTGCTGAACTAGATGAATCAGTAGCTAATATTGGATTAATACGTGATGGTAAGCTAGCTAGACTTAAATGTAGTGTTTGTGAAAATAAAAATTGTGTGAAAAATAGAAATAAAAGAAGAAATCGCATTGCGTTCTGGCACGAAGCCAGAAAAAAAGATTAACGCTTTGAGAACTGACGAGAACGACGAGCTTTACGCTTACCGAATTTCTTACGCTCAACAACACGTGAATCACGAGTCATTAAACCATGTGGTTTAAGTAGTGCTTTAAATGTTTCATCAAATGAAACT
>Ga0316202_10002040_pt1 | contig 13953 bp, 11 predicted proteins | sample 3monrhotite_MG_FD_204934 | JGI IMG/M metagenome (GOLD analysis project Ga0316202, IMG submission 204934) | Microbial mat bacterial communities from mineral coupon in-situ incubated in ocean water Damariscotta River, Maine, United States -... | ecosystem: Environmental > Aquatic > Marine >... | reverse complement strand
ATGACTACTTGGAGTCAGATACTTTTTCGGGTGCGCGTAGTTTAAAGAACAAGCTAGGCTTTGACCAAGGCTGAAACCTTAGCCCAGCCTTAGAGCCTGACTGAGTTCTGTATGTAACAGAGCCGCTGATCGGCATAGAACAAGATGCAAAGCACAAAAGGAAAAGAACACCAACCGTTGCTAGGAGTAACATCTGGATGATCTTACCTACAAGACGTTGCTTGTAAGTAGGTCGTCCACAAAACTCTAAGATTTCGTCTGGTGTTCTGTCACTCATGGTTACTTATCGTATTGTTTAGTTGCCAAAAAGTATTCGTCCATGTCCTCTTCGTCAATATCAAGAGAGGGAATTGCAATCATGGCTTTGACTAGCGAATGTCCACGTTCAATAGTAGAAGCATGTTTCCAGCCAGCCTGTGTTGCAATGCGCGTATCATCGTCGGGAATGCCAGCGATGACAGTTTCGATCATGGCAGTTTTACCCACGATGTCCAAGACAGCTTTTAGCTTCCACATCTCCACTACATCGGGGACAACTGGTGCAACCGCAGGACGTGAGACAACGGTGATAACGTCATCAACGATTTGTAGAGTCTCGCCGTCACCAGCTACCAGATCACTCGAACGAATCTCATTCAGCGGCGTAACTGTACGCTTTGGAAACGGGCTTTTATCCGTCTCGTCAATCGTGGTTTCAAATTTAAGCATTCGCTTATGCGGATTGCTTTGGATCATGTATCCCGTTAGGGAATTGAATAAGTATGTTTTCATAATTTTGTTAGGTTAGGAGTTGTCGATTGTGACCAATGCCCCACTAGGGAATACATCAGGCAATATTGTTTGAGTCCCCGAGGTGATACACTGAATATCACCTGCTACCGTCAAGCTGGTGTCACCATTGACCCCTGCCACCTTGAATTGCCCTGAGCTGTTTTGCTCTAATGGCTCGGTCACGGCGACCCAACCGATACCTTGTGTTGATCCCGCCGATACACTGACTCCATGAAAAATCAATCCATACGTGAAAGGGTGGACTGCCACAGTCAGATAAACCGTGTTCTTGATCGTGCGCCAGTTAGACTCGGTTGCCGCTGGTTGACGAGTTATCATGTCGGAGGTCATTGCCGCATATCCTTGTGCCGCAGTGCCAACCGCTGTCCAAGGGCTCATAAGGTCAGGAGTGGCAAGACCATTTATAGGTGCTGACCATTGCAATGATCCAGTGAAAATCACGTAAGTTCCGTCCCCATAGTCACCAAACACTACACCGTCATCATTCTGATAATAATAACTATTTGGATAGTAAGTATAGATTCCGTTGATTTCCATGTTGTCAATCACGGGATTGTCTGGATGGTTCACCAAGATTTTAAAGTCACCTTGATTAAGCCCGTCACCGTCACCATTGAACCGCTCAAGCCGTCCACCCTCGCCAACGATCTTAACTTGCTGACCGTCTGGCAGGTTGGTTAGGAGTTGTTTATCGTCGTTGTCATCAACCCAAATAACACCATCCATTTTCCAATCGTAAATGCTGGTTTCATCCGTGCCGATAAACTCCATAATCTGCCCCGTGTCCTCGGTCTTATACACCGTGCCAGCGGCTACACCTGTCAGGGCATAGGCGGCTTCTTTGTTGGCGATAGATATGGGTGCGGATTCTGATGAACCTCCCCTTGCTAATTTACGTGTAAGAGCCATTATCTTAATTCGGTTATATCAATTTCAATACTTGGTGATGTAGCACCACTTAGGACAAATTTAGCACTGCCAGCGAAGGAGCAAATTTCTCCACCTGCGGCTGAGAAACTTGTAATCTCAAGTCCTCTACGTGTTTGGACACTGACAGTTCCACCACCGAAGTCCCCGGAAAGTTCGATTCGGTGTTCAATGTTGCTTGTCAGACCAAGCGCGTCATATGTGCCATTTGCTGTAATGGGGCTGTTGTCTATTAGGTTGGGCATAATATTAGGTTTCTAGTTGAGTTATTCTGTTTGCTAATTCCTGAATCATCAATGTAGCTTTATCCAAAGCTGCACGCACATCCTCCGCAGCGGGGGTAGTGTTTGATGGGAAAGTTTGCTCCTGGCTTAGAGGCGTTACCCTATAGGCTATTACAGCAGTCCCAGAAGGTATTGCTGTGCCTGTCCTTATGCCATCGGGGGATATTGTGAAGTCTGTAGACACAACACCCCCTACCGAAAGCTTGATGTCTTCGTCACGGTCACGCTGTAACGTCAAAGGGTAAGGTGTAGTAGTAGACCCATTACCATCAAAGGACTCCGTGGTTGATGTATCTTGAATTGGCATTTTCTGTTGCGGGTATATATTTTATTGTGAGAAAGTTCAAGTTTATTCTTGCAAAGTTTTCATGCGCTCTTTTTGTTTTGATAATTCTCTTTCTAGCTCTCTCTCCATTTGCTTAAATTGCTGTCGATCTATTGTCCCATTTTCGTAAGAATCAACAGCCTGTTTAGCGATTTTAGTCTCTAAAGAGATCAATTTTCTGATCTTGGTTTCATTTGATGTGCCTTTACGAACTTCCCTAAGAATGGTAAGGGCATCATTAGCATCTTGGAACATTAGCCGCGTTAGTCTTTCATCCGCAGTTTCTTCAACCTTTCGGTTTATTTTAGATGCTTTAGCAGCAAACTCTTGCCTTTTCTGGTAAAACTTTGTCACACTCTTTGGTGAGTAAGGGTTTTGCCCCTTTGGGTGAAAAATAGCCCCCAAAACAGGGAACCGTGTTATGTGTGGATCACGTGTGTCTGATTCAACAGTGCCAAAGACTTCTAGCGCGTCAACACCTGCACGCCCAAAAAAACTTTTAAAAGTGTGATCTACCCGTCTGGGTGACATGTCAAATGTTTTACCAAGCAACATTGCAACTTCAGTTGTCCGTGCCCCGAATTGTCGGTATCGTTGTCCATCAACACCTAATACTTTTTCGTTTTCTGGTATTACTGGACGACCAAAAAAATCTTTTTTGCCCTCACTTTCCAGCATGTAGTTTATAATCACAGGGTGGTTGGGAACAGCTGAAGATACAAATTTTTTAGCCCACGCAGTAGCCTCGTTTGGGTTGCTTTCATTAAAAGAATCTAAAACGGCAACTGGTAGACCCATAAATAACCCATCCAATTCAAATGCTTTGGGAATTTTTAACAGCTCATCTTCGCCCGACAAACTGAACTCTGCTGAAATAGGGATGTAAGAGTGTGTGTATTTCTCTTCTTGTGGCATTTCTTTCCACCACTCTTCATCTTTGTTTCTTAGCCATAAGGCTATACCAATGGCTGACATCGTTAAACCACGTGCCATGAATGCATTAAACAGGTATTGATGTGCTTTACCTTTACCCTCAAGAGACTTAGCGGCTTTTGAGTATGAGCGAACGTGGGCACGAACACCTTGCACTTGGGAGTTCCAGAAAGGCAACACTTGATTTATAGTTTTTCCAACTGACCCACTTGCGGTAAAATCTGTAGTTACCTCCCGTGCAGCCAGTGCGAGTTTTTGGGCAATTTCAGGTGTAAGCTCATCTTTAGCGGGGTCAAAACCAATTTCTTTTGCGATTAGCTTTAACTCAGTGAGACGGGTTGCTTTTTCAGCATATTGGATGCTGTCACGAAGGTATGCACCAACATTGCCGGGGTGGAGTGTTCTCATAACTTTCTTAGCCCCGCTCGTAGTAAAAAGGTTTCTTACTGCCTTCCTGGTATAATTGGCATCTTGCCCCAAAGGTGACACCATTTCTAGCCCTAAAGCATCATACAGCTTTGACCAATCAGATTGAATGTGTTTAGCAGAGACACCTTCAATCACACCCCCTGCCATAGTTGCTGACCAAGTGCCCATAATACGCAAAAAACCAGCTTCGGATTGTGTCTGCTGATAAAGTGTCCTTACATCCCGGAGTGGGTTTGTGACCATTTGAAACGTGGCATTGTAGCCAGTTGTGCCAACACGCCACAATTGGGTAGTTCCACTTGCGATTTTCATTAAAATATCGTTTGCGCGATACATGTCTAAACCTCCTAACGCTTCATAAGCATTACGGTCAACTTCATAAAACTCCCTTTTACCATTTCTGTAGATAGGGATTACAGGGTTTTCCAATTTGTTGGGGGGGTTGTATGCTTGCCCCCATAAAGTTACCATTGCGTCCGCTTGATCACTGTCAGCAACTAAATCTGCTAATTCTTTGGCAGCATCTGAAAACTCTTCATCAAGGGTTTGGGAAACTTGTCCTAGTAGGTCAACAACATTGCGGTTTGCCACAGGTATGGTAGTAGGGTCAGCTTTAGTAATTATGGCACCAAACTTAATTGGTTGCCCAGTGGGGTCTTTTAGATCCTTTAAATCAAGAAGTGTTTCAATAATATTGCGCTCATGTGCCCGTAATACAAGTTTTTCTGCATTGGAGACCATGGACTCAAAAGGGTCTCTGATACGGCGACCTGAACCTTTAAGCCTTTTGACAAGGTTTGCGCTTGTTGCTGACCCAGAAATAGAGCTGTAGCGTTTTTGAAAACTCTCAAACTCACGCGCCAGCGGGATATATTGACCCGCATCAAGCTTACGAATGTTGTCTACTATTTCAGCATAGTCGCCACTGGAATCAGCAGCATATTGTAAAACAGCATCATTCCAATCATACACCAAACCTGCGGCTCTTTCAAAACGTGGGTTGTCGAGTTCACTAAATACTTGTGCAGCATCCTCAACTGTAACACCTGCATTTATACCTTTTTTCTGGAGGGACAACGCTCTGCGTGCCCACAAGTATATAGTGAAATCCATTCGCTCACTATCTTTTATGTCTTTTAGTGCATACTTTAAGCTCGTTCTTTCTCCCTTAATGTTACCATTGAAATCAACCATGCCAGTTTCGACCATTTGGGCAGTGACGGCAGAATGGGTGTATCGCCGCCGTTTGGCAATCAGGTATGGGTTCATTGTATCGGGTAACACTTTACCCGTCATGCCCTCTACCATTTTTGAGATTTTCTTCAGCGGTGTTAAACTTTCGACCATTTTGGTTACAGCTGACCCCTGTGCCTCTACTACAGCCGCCTTAGCTTTGTCAATCGGCGTTTTACTTTTGGCTACATTGCCCCGCATACGGTTAATGCTGCCTTGCAAATCATACTCTTGCATCAACTTGGATGCCTCAGTAAAAGCTTTGTTAAACTCAGGGTTGGCATCAAGCACATGTTTTTTAAACCAAGCGTCAACATTGGGAGCAGAAAAAGTTTTATCACCTTGCATTCGTAGGCGAATATACTCAGCAAAACCTTCAGAAAGTAATGTATTTTGTTTTCTGAGGGCATCCCCCATAGTTCCTCCCCCATAGTACTTATCAGCAATAGAAGCTAATTCTGACTCCATTTTGTCAGAAACAAATTTATCATCTTTCCAGTTGGCATCTCCTAGTCGCACCCCTGGGTATAAAAACTGATCCTGAATTGCATGTGCCATTTCGTGCGACGCAGTGGACACATTACCATGTTGGGCTACACGTAAAACACCCTCTACAAAATTATATGTTCCTGAAACACCTTCCCCCAACTTTTTGGCTCCAGCATAGCGCACCCCGGAAAAAATTTTAAGTGTTTCAAGGCTTTTAATGAGTTTTTTAGTTATGTCTGGATGCCCTACGGGAGAAGTTACCTCAATTGCAGGTGAAAGAGTTTTCCCCCAATTTTCCAAAGGTGTGTTTTTATTTAGTTCACTTGACCCTGTTTGGTTATTAGGGCTATTAGTAGAATGCCTAATTTCTGAAAGTTCAGAAGCAGACTCAATAGCACGTCCACCTGTAGCTAAGTCTTGCATTTTCTGCAACATAGGGGCAGAAAGATTCTGCGGGTTCAACTCTGGGTCTAGTTGCTGTGCAGCCTCTGCCGCTTCTTCAGCTGTCTTGGTTTTAATTGAACGCTCCTGGTTAGACACCGTGAACTCTTTAGTCTCAGGATCATACGCAACCTGAATCTGAAGTTCAGACGGGTTTTGCACCCCATCAACCTCAAGCTCTTTTAGGTTTTCTAAGTGCCTATCACTGTGTTCTTGAAGGTAATCAGCAGCATCTCTAGGTGACATTTTCTGGACTTCAGAAATGTCCTCTGCGTCTAAACCATATAGTTCTAATAGTTCTGTATCTTTAAGAATGTTGGCAAAAGCTTTTTCATCCATGTAGTCAAAAGCTTTTCTGCCCATAGCTCCCCCAATTGCGAGGGGGGCTACAGCAAACATGGTGCGGGGAAATCTTTTTATTCCTTCCCACACTTCGCTTTTCCACTCCAGATCTTTGATGTCTTCATTGAATTTACTATAAAACTCTAAGGATGTGCTATAGCTTAAATCTTGCCCCGTTTCTTGCACAGCTTCCATAGTCGTCCGTTCAAGAAGTTCACGGGCGAATGATTTTGTTTTGGGGAGCTTTTTGGCAAGGGTGTTAAATTGTAGCCTGTTGAGACCTGAATAAACAACTGCACCAGTGATTAGTGCAGCATCTGCCTCTTCTATCTCTTCACGGCTTAGGTGTGGGTTTGCGCGTTGGTATTCGGAATAGTTTCTTTCATACTGGGCACCTGCTACCAAAAGGAAACCAGCAAAGCCTGTAGCCGCCGCACCCATCTCTGGCAAGGAACGTGCTGTCCCATACACCCAATCATTCATAAACCAATTGTCACTGCCAACCTTCGCAACATTTTCTTTCCAGTTGCGTAATTCTGAAGAATAGTCATGGATGCGCTCTTGGTATTCAGCAAACTCAATTGCGGCTTGCCTATGCTCAGATTGACCTGTGATACGCTTATAATAGCGTCCTGGGGCACCTGTTTTTTTGTCTAAGGCACCTTTGCCTATAATCAGATCCATTAGCTCATCAGTCTCCGCATTTGTAGAACGGTCATATGGTGCGGCATATGCAATTGTGCCATCGGGTTCAAATATAACTGCCATGTCCTCCCCAGCCTTTAGAGACTTAGTTACAGACCTAGTGTATTTTCTCATTATACCAGTTTTGAAACCAGCACCCAAGTCCACTAAGCCACGTGAGAAACTTTTGTGTATTTTATTCATTACCCCATCCACGTCTTGCCCGTGGGCTTCTGCTGTTAAAGCCATCATCTGGACAGCTTTGGGGAACTCTTTCCGGGGGAGTTTGGCAAAAGCATCAACAGCCTCTTCAACTGTCTGATATGGTTTGCTGTCTTCACCTTTAAAAACTAAGGCAGTGCCCTCTGTCACTGAAATAGTGTTAAAGGCTTTTTTTACTAAGGGAGATACAAGCGAATGTTCCTTTTGGAAATTGCTATACATCGAATTGTAGTTTTTACGCACCGTGGTGCGCTCATCATTTGTAAGATAAGGAAACTCTTTAGACATTGCCTTTTCAAACTCATCAACACCACCAGTGATGCCCATAAACATGGTAGTTGCTGTTTTCCTAGCGTGGTCAACAATGTTTTCCCTACGGTCATATTCATTTTTTGTTGCAAGCCCCCAGCGTTTTAACCCTTCTCCAGTGGGTTCATCCTCCCCGACATTGATGCGTGAGCGTAGGTCTGCTTCTGCATAGCCAGAATTGATGGCTTCACTGGAGTAACCAAACTCTTTCAAGCTTTCTCTAAGCATCCAGGCGTTGCGTAGCTCAGTGTCATCATCTGATTTAGCAAGAGCTTTGTAGTCATCATATGCCCCTCGCTCTTTTAAAATAGTGTCGAAAGAAGTTTTGCCAGCAGTCCAGAGGTTGGCAGTGCGGCGGGAAAGTTCCCTGTCTTTTAAACCTTTTTTGCGTGCTACAACATCGGATTCATAGCTAAACAGTTCTTCGCCCCTTTTGGCTTTATGGTCTGCATATGACTTTAGATTTTTTAACAGTTTATCGCGCTCAGGCTTAAAAATAGCCGGGTCGTTCTGGGGCAGCATCTCCCCTTCTTTTAGTTTGTCTAGTATTGCAAGCCCATGCTCATCTGCTGTTATGGGGTCTACATCAGAACTAAACGGCGTTTCAATTGGATTAAAATTAGACACTATCTTTCTGTTTTTGGTAAAAGGGAGCTATTGGGGGTCACGCCCCGATCTACTGGCAGGTCTAAATATCCACGTGCCTCTTCTGACTTTGATGGTTTACTTGGGAGATATGGTTTTTGTCTTTCATCCATTACCCGGACTTGCACTTTTGCCTGTATGGAGTCAATGAATTTATTTAGTTTGACTACGAAATCTGGATCGTGTTTTGCTTCATGTGATAGACCATCTATGTATTGATTTACTTCTTTTTCAAGGCTTTTTTTGATTTCAAGTGCGAGCAATTCAGCTTCCTGTTTTGCCTGAATATATCCATCGCTGCCCTCTTCAACCTCCTTCCCTTTAAGGTATTGGCTGGCTATAGATGCTGACCGAATGGCAACACTCTTATACCCTATAGCAAACATGTCTTTGTAAGCATTTGCTTTTTTCCGCGCTTCAGTTTCATTTCCAGAAGCTGAGAATTTTATCGGGTCATAGTTGTAAAGATATGTTTTTAGGTGTCCTGCGGGGCGTTTACCAAAGGTGCCTACCTCCATAGCTATCTCATCATATACCTTTTTATACTGTTTAAAATCTATATTGCCCTGTTTAAAATCACTCAGAGCTTTAATTAGTTTATCTTTTAAACCATAGCGAATTTTATCAGGGATAGGCTTTGTGCTTTGATAGTTCTTAATTACCAGCTTTTTCCTTTTGTCAGAAATTTGTGGTGTGTCAGCAAGTTCTTTTTCAAGGCTCTCAAGGCTATCAATTTCATTAAGTTCGACCATTTCGTTTATTACTTGAACAGCTTCATTTTCTTGCGTTATTTTTTCTCTCTTAGTCTTTTCTCCCCAAGCTCGTTGCTCATGTGGAGAAAGATTATACTGCTCTACTTTGCCCTCTTTAAGATACCCCATAAATTTATCCGGGTTGCCTCTCATGCTGCGGGTCAGCATATCATCCTTTTCACGGTCATAGAATTTTTTGGTTAAGTCTTCGTATTCAAGGTCGTCAACTATGTTTAGGGCTTTTGCTTCGTCTAAAGCATCATGGGCACTATTATAAAAACCGTTATCTAAATCATCTTGCATATCACGTAGGTAAGTGCCCTTGGCAATACGGCGGTTCTCTTTAAATGCTCGCCCGGTTATATCAATGGTTGTTCTGCTTGAGAACTCTTTATAGTTCTCTTGCACAAATCGTTTGACTTCGGGAGCCATGTCGCCACTTAAAGCTTTTGCCTCAATGCTTTTTAAACGCTCACCCCACTTTTGGGTGTGTTGTGATGGGTCAACAGCAGGGATACCATTATCTGGATCTCCTGCCATGTCGTTGTCAAACTGTGCCTTGGCTTCACGAAACTCGCGCAACTTTTGCCGTTTTTGGGACGCATTAGCTATCTCTTGAGCTTTAGCACCCTCTTTGGCAATAAAGTCTGCAACACCACCAAGGGAGCTAATAAGCTCTGTCGTTGCGCGTATGGACGAATTAAATACACCCTGGGGTATCTGTGCCTCAGAGTCGCGTGGTGATACAAAAGTCCTTTGTGGGATACGTGCCATTATACTAAAACTGCTTTAGGGGGTTGCTTTTTATAAATTGAAAAAGGGTCATAGCCAGAACGGTCATAGTTATTACTGTATGCTCCAGCGGCTTTAGTCCCGGTCTTTATGACATTCCCTATTTGAGCGGTTCTAAAAGCTTTGTTTTGTATTTTGGCTGAGTGTTTACTTAGTTTTATCTGTTGCCCATATTTGTTAATACTAGCCATGCTGCGCGATGTGGCTTCATTTATGCTTTCATCCAGCCTAGATTCAATCTCACCAAAAACGGCAAGCTGTGTGCCAGAGTTTGCAAAACCAGAAGTCGCATTTTGAACACGCACTTTTGCTAGATGTCTTTTTTTCTCATCTAGTCGCCGCCTAGTATTTTCACGTAGGGCGTTACGTTCATCCTCTTGTCTACGCGCAAGCACGTTTTGGCGATTCTTAGCTTCAACCTTTGCTGATTGCTTTGCTTGATCAATACCATACGCGGATGCCATGCCTGACACAATTGGTGCTATTAGTGGTGCTGCTGCCATTTTATCGTGATGTTTTTCCTTTAGCCCTTATTGCTAATATCGTCATAGGCAAGGGTTGGGTTTGACGAATTGAGATGCTAGACTTGCGTAGGTGTGAACCATGGACAGTTACTTTGGCATCCTCTGAAACAAAAGACAAGGGTTTATCTTCAGTTATACGTGGTTGAGTCGAATCTATTTGCGACCAGTTTACACCATCCTGGGAAACTTCACCGCCCAAGGTGTTGCGAAAACGGATAATAACCTCATTAAAAGCATTTTTAGACCCTATGCCTCCAAGGTCTATGGGCATAGGTCGTGTCACACTGGTGTATGGCAAACCAACTACTGCTTTTAAACCCACATTGGGTAACGTAACTTGCCCACCTGAGACAGTCAACTCTCCTTGTGGTTCACCGTCAAGGAAGGCTTCAACAGTTCTACCCTCCAAGTGCGCCAACCCTTCAACAGTATTAAATGCAAGATGGGATGCGACTGCATATTTCTTTATACAGCTATCAAGATGAACAAGGTTTTCAGCATCATTTGCCTCTTCTACTCTTAACATGTCTGGGGATAGGAACTCAATTGTGCGTGTCCCTGCACGGTTCACAACAATGTATATGTCATCATCTTCACCACCCCCTGGACAAGTGGCAACAGATTCAATAACGCCATCAGTTACCCATCGTGCCCAACCAACTACGTTTTGATTTCTTTCATATGTCAATACTGCTAACTCGCCGCCTGTGACAACATACAATGACGAATCTGGGACTTCCCCAGCGGCTACTTGATCAACGCCATTTCTAGTAATGTGGCTCGCTAATTGTGTTAAATCGACAGACAAATAGCCCCCATATTCTACAGATCCCCCGGTTAGCTCATGGATTTTTCTGCCTTTACGTTGCAAGAATAGCACGTTATTGTCAACGGCAACTGCCGCAACGCCTTTTTGAGACCCACGTTTTACTTGCCTAGTGGCAACACTGCTTTCTGGGGTCAGTGACTTGCCATCAGGGGATGTTATTGCCCACACCCCCGAACTGGTGCCCACTAGGAGAGACAAATGTGAAAGTGTCCAATACACTTCTTCATAATCAAAAGCTTCTGTCTCAAAAACCATCCCGGAATCTGCCTCTGTGCCTTTTGTAAAGTTGTATGGTTGTTCAGTTACCGATGTCCAAATAGTCTGTGGGCGCGTTTTTGACCCCCCAAACACAAGACGCTTTTGGTGAAACGTAGAGGAAAAAGGGTAACCATTTTTGGGTGAGAATGCTTCTTCATACCAGTCGGCGGTTATGTTTGTTGAACCCAATAAAGATTCAACAGTAGCATCTACAGATGCGGCATGGTTCACACCAGTAATTTTTACTATTCCCTCAACGTCAGTTGACTTAGCTGTAAAAATGATTGATTGGTTATAACTTGTATATGCCTCCGTTACTAAAACCCTAAAATACGCACCATCGGGGGTATCCTCAGTTTCAGTCAAAATGAAATTCTTATCTGCTGCGGAGGTCATTGTTTTTATGTTGACCCAATTTGCTCCACTGTCGTAAGACCTTTGTATGACTATCTGCCCTCTCCAGGTTCCTTTAGTTTCAAATTCCCAGTCCCCTTTTACAAATGTCGAGGGGATTATCACTACGCCAAGAGCGAAAAATGAAGGGTAGTCGGATGGATGATCATTACCACTTACATAGTCTGTGTGTTTGTCATAGTCAGCTATACACCTCCAATGTGTTCTCCTGTATTGCTCTGTTTCATTAACATAGGCACGGGTGTCATCACCACCTGGTGTATTTACAGCAGTAGAGTATGATGTCCCAGATGCATTAAATGTGTGTGGTCTATCGGATGAATCGTAGTTATCGGGGTCAGCAAGATCAGGATTCCAAGCAGCATACATGCTACTTACTTTTGCATCCTCTGGTTGTGGGTGAACAATTTTTAATCTTGTGCCCACCCATGAACTGTCAAACATGTGTGCTGATGACGTTATATATATGTTGCCAGTGGTGCCAGAAGGTGTTAGAGATATACCATCTAGGAAAGGGTCAACCCAAACGCGCTGCTGCCATGGGAAGACTTCTATAAGCCACGATGTGTTGGTCTCACGGGTTATTGTATGAACTTCTACATCGGGGTGTGTTACAATAATACGGTCAGTTCTTTGGGAAAACTGTAAAGCAAACACTTGGTCTTCAGACCAGGGGGTGGTAAATTCAGCAGGGCTACCGCCATTTGTTATTAGCTCTCCATTACGGATTACCCGCATCTTGTAATCAGAAAATTCAAGGCAATACCCTTGATCATCACCTGATATAGAACCAAAATGGAACCCTTGCAAACGTGATTTTTTACTTTGGTCATAGGAGGCATTAACATATTCAAACCCAGCACGCCTTTGTTGACCCCCTACACGCAAAATACGGACGTTCTCAGCCACTTCGCAGCCCATTTGGAACTTGGACAAGTCTGGGCGACCTGCCATCTCATCGGACAACTCCCCGGCATTGAGTGATACTTTAGTAGCTTCAGGCATGTTAAGTCTGGAATATGTCGTTTGTTAAATCTTCTTTGTGAGCAGCAAGTAAAGGAGATCCTGCTTTACGTGTTGTTAAATCTGAGTTCTCATTAGAGTTATCTTGGACAGCATCATAGAATTGTGCATTGGGTAAATCTATGCGTTCATATATGTCTTTCTGTCTTTGTATCTCATTCGGATCATCAGCAATAGAACCAGCTAGATAGCTTGCCAACAGGCGGCTAACGCACGCTCTGAAATGTGGTGTCCATTCGTCGGGGTCGTTGACATTAGCAACATAGATCAGACCCAATTCTTTTTGGTCAGACCATACTTTATCGCCAACAATTTTAAATTTGTCTACTTTGTAGTTGAACACAGTAGGTTCCGTGCCCCCACTAGCTACTTCCCCTTGAACAAGAGTCATAAACCTTACCATGTCTACTGGTAAAACGTGCGAGTATGAAAAACCAAAAACAACTGGGCTACCTTCGCGGGTTAGCACAGAAGCTTTTTTGGCAAAAGTCCATCGGTGTGCGGCTAAAACCTCTTGCTTTGCCTGTTCATAAAACTCAGAACAAAACCGAACAAGGGCATCTGTGACTTGGGCATCTTCATCAAGTCGAGTAATTCGCCTATCACCGATGTGTGCTAAAGCCTGGTTACAAATGTCAATTGGGCTGGGCATATTATTTTTATATATTAAAAAGGCAGAGAAGGCAACCCCTCTCTGCCTTTAATGAGACACAACCAAGTGTCAATTACTCAGCAAAAGCGTAAGCGATGTTGAAGTAAAGCTTGCGACCAGCTGTTAAGGAACCACCGAGCTTTGCAATCAAAGCTTGGCGACTTGTGTTCTTGTAACTTGAAACAGTAGAGTTTAAAGTTTGAGAACCAGCAGTGTTAACACTGATCCCAGAAGCGATTGCATCGTCATCGTCGGCAAAACCGAGTTTGACAGTGCTTGCTCCTGCTGCCACAGGGACAGTAACAGAGCAGTTTCCGGGGATGATAGTGGCACCAGCTGGGATAAAGCCCAGAAGGATGGTGTCGTCGCTAGATGTCCCAGAAGGAACTTCTACTTCACACTGGATATTAAGGCTTTTACCGCTAATTAAAGCAGCATCAGCAATGATTTTACCAGCATTTGACTGCGCGGTTTCTTGCGCGGTATATGTAATGGATTTAGTTTCAGCCATGATATTTGGTTAGTTAAATGTTAATGTGTGGGGTTATGGTAGCCCCGAAGGGCTACCTAAGTTGTTTAGACACTCTCATCACAGAGGATGTAGGAGACACCTTTTTCTTCTTCACGGGTGGCACCACCTGTGAATTTGAATCG
>Ga0316202_10002038_pt1 | contig 13960 bp, 7 predicted proteins | sample 3monrhotite_MG_FD_204934 | JGI IMG/M metagenome (GOLD analysis project Ga0316202, IMG submission 204934) | Microbial mat bacterial communities from mineral coupon in-situ incubated in ocean water Damariscotta River, Maine, United States -... | ecosystem: Environmental > Aquatic > Marine >... | reverse complement strand
ATTGCCATTATAACGACCCTGTAAATCATTCTGCTTTCCAACAAAGTTCCACATAAAATAACGCCAGTACATATAACCAAATTGAAACTGAAACATATATTTTACATTCTGCCAAATACTTGGTGGTTCTACTTCCAAATACTCTCCAAATTGTCGTAAAAAACCAATGTATTGTTCCTCATCTATTTCGCCATTGGCAAGACCAGATTTAACCTGGGCAACTGCTTTGCGCAACTCCTCATTAGACGTCTTCATCTTAAAGTTCAAAGGGCCGAAATATTTCATGTAGTTTTCAGCATTCTGATCGCTCCACATTCGCGGTAATATACCCCTGTGATCTTCGTTAGGGCCCTGCATCGCATTCTTGTATTTATTTACAATAATGTATTTACCCAGCTCTTTATCTTTTTCATATTTGGGTTTATCATCCTTCTCAGGGCCCGCCGGCGCAAACGTATCGGAGTAGTAAGTGCCATAAATTGGGCTATCTACCTGAGGGTACTGTTCTCTATTGTAATAGGCGAGTAATGAACGGGCATCTGACGGATTATTTTCGTTGACAACGACATTGGCATTCGCTCTGATTGGTAACATTAACCAGGAAGAAAAACCAAGAAATAAATACATAGCACATAGCACAAAGGTATTGGCTATCCTGAAATTATTTTTTCTCGTATATCGCAATCCAAAGTAAAAGGCGCCAATAAAAATAAGAAGCATAATCACGGTACCCGAATTAAAGGGCAGACCAATGCTATTGATAAAGAAGACTTCGCTCCAGCCAAATAATTTTAGAACATAGGTCAATGAAAATTTATAAACCAACAATAAAATGGCAATAACAGTGATATTAGCTAAAAGAAAATTCTTAATGGTAGTGGTCTTATATTTTTTGAAATAGTATAACAAACCAATAGTGGGTATGGCCAAAAAGCCCATAAATTGAATTCCAAAAGTAAGCCCTACTACGAAGGATATAAGGATCAGCCAGCGATTACCTCTGGGGTCCTCCAGGTCATCAGTCCATTTTAATCCCATCCACAACAGCAGTGCCATAATAAAACTAGCCATTGCATATACTTCAGTTTCCACGGCATTAAACCAAAAACTATCTGAAAAAGTAAAAGCCAATGCACCAACTAAGCCACTCCCCAAAACCGCTATTGCATTGCTGTTTGTAAACTTTTCTTTATTGGATATTAGCTTACGTGTAAGATTGGTGATAGTCCAGAACATAAACAATATGGTAAAAGCACTGGAAACCCCGGAAACATAATTTACCATTCGTGCAACCTGGTCTGGTTCCAAAGCAAACATGGCAAAAAAGGCTCCAATCATTTGAAGCAATGGTGCTCCTGGTGGATGAGCTACCTGTAATTTTGCAGAAGTTGTAATGTATTCTCCGGCATCCCAAAAACTGCTCGTAGGCTCAACCGTAAAAGTGTAAATGATAAGGGCTATAAAAAAGACGACCCATCCAAGGATGGTGTCCCATTTCTCGAAGTTCTTTGAAAACATGTATTATGAAGTTTACCAGTCTCGGCGAATTTACTAATTAAAATAGATATGGGCTTAATATTTTGTCAAACCTTTAACAGGAGGCTATGGTTCTTTTTTTTGATCGATTGTATCCAAAATATTTGTGCAAATAAAAGTTTGTCTTAAATTTGCAGGCTCTTATGCACTAATGGCCTATGGTGTAATTGGCAACACAGCTGGTTTTGGTCCAGTCGTTCTAGGTTCGAGTCCTAGTAGGCCAACTAAAAATGAAAAACAATCCCAACCCTTAATCTGAGTTGGGATTTTTATTTTGGCACCCTATTCTAATTCTTCGGGAAGTGGAGGTTCATTTTGTATTGGAGGTTCATTTTCTTTAATAATTTTGTTGACTTCCTGTAATTCGTCCATTTCCTTGTCTTCCATATCCAAAAGGGTACTCATTTTTTTCTTGTCCTTTATCATGGCCCAGGTCATAATAAGACTTGTGCCTATAATGACAAACAGCAAAATGCCCGGTTCAAATGTAGCTACCTGAGCTTCTGCGGGTATTGCATAAAACAGGAGTATTGTAATAAGTCCTCTTGGAGCAATAAAGAGTTGTGGAAGTATATCGCTGCCTATAAAAGTTCTTAAGATTACAAATCTAATGGCGTAGATAGAAAGAATAATAAGGACACTTACCAGGGCTACCTGAATGTTAAATAAGGATGCGATGGCGATAGTCAATCCAAAAATGACGAAAAAGAAAGTGCGTACTACAAATGCTGTTTCGAGGGTCACAATATGAAGTTCATGATAAATGCGATGTGCTTTTTCATACTCAAGAAAGTGTGAAAGTTTTCCTCCAAAGAACAACTTCATGTTGGCAATTACTAAACCAAATATTAAAATGATAAGCAGAGAGGAGAGATGTAATTGTTTGCCGATTGCATATAAAAGAAGCAAGACAGCAATTAGCAGGAATAGTTTGGCCTGACTTTTAATCTGTTGGAAAATAAGAATAATTGCATAGCTCGCAATAAGTGAGATGATTATGGTAAGCAGAATATTAAGAGCGAAACCTCCGGCTCCTGAATCTTCCGCAGGATTTAAGCCGCTGACGAGGAAATAGAACATCATAATTCCCATGATGTCAGAAAATGTACTTTCGTATATATGGAATTCCTTTTTCTTTTCGGCAAGTTCACTAACACTTGGAATAATAATAGCACTGGAAAGTATAGATAAAGGTGTTGCGTATAACCATGCAGCCTGCATGGACATATCCGGGATAAATTGATGTAGAATCAAAGCGGCAACCCAGGCAGACCCTATAAGACCTGTGAGTGCAATGGCCATAGATTTTAAGATAGGAATGAGCTTCTCTTTTTTTAACTCAAGTTCCAGCGCGGCTTCTAGGACTATCATTATAAGACCAATTATACCCAAAACTTCTAATGCAGGAAAGAAATCAACTTCTTCGGAGGTAAAAGTTTTAAGTACAAACTGCAAAATAAACCCAAGAAGTATAAGTAATAAAACAGACGGAATATTTGTTCTTTTTGAGATACCATTAAATAGAAAAGAAAGAATAAGTATTACTGATGCTTCAATAATAAGGTTGTAGGAGTTAAAGACGTCCATATAAATATTGATTAATGGGATTAGGTTTAATTCATTAATAATAAAGTTACTATTAAAAGTGAAACGATTATGAGTTGGTTAAAGTATCTGGTATAAATGGAATAAGCTTCTGTTTTAAAATCAAAAAAAATTGTATATTTGCGCCACTGAAAGGATATAATTGTATTCATGAGGGGACAAATTGTCCCCTCTTTTGTTACTTATGGTTATGTTAAAAGCACAAGTTGAAGAGCTTTTGGAAAAAGCACTGAAGGAAAATGAAGCCTTGTTTTTAATTGATTTTTCAATTACTTCCAATAATACTATTAAGATAGTTCTTGATGGGGATGAAGGTGTAAATTTGAAGGATTGTATGGCCGTAAGCAGGGCTATTGAACACAATTTGGATAGGGAAGAACATGATTTTTCATTGGAAGTTACCTCATCTGGTGCTGCGGAACCTATTGTAATGGCCCGCCAGTATCCTAAAAATATTGGCAGGAAGTTAGTCGTAAAAACAGCGAACGCAAATTTCGAAGGCGACCTTACCGAAGCAACAGAGGAGACCATAACCCTGGAATGGAAGGCACGAGAACCTAAACCAGTGGGGAAAGGAAAAATAACCGTTCAGAAAAGAAAAAAAATTGCCATTTCTGAAATTGAAGAGGCAAAAGTTAAATTAATATTTTAATTACAGCGCAAAATGGAAAATATTGCATTGATCGAATCTTTCTCGGAATTTAAGGATGATAAGTTTATTGACAGGGTAACCCTAATGGCGATATTGGAGGACGTTTTTAGGAACGCTTTAAAGAAGAAATTTGGCTCCGATGATAATTTTGATATCATTATTAATCCTGATAAAGGAGATTTGGAAATATGGAGAAACAGGATTGTAGTGGAAGATGGAGATGTAGAAGAACCAAATGAAGAAATATCCCTTTCAGAAGCTCGTAAGATAGAACCGGATTTTGAAGTTGGTGAAGATGTTTCTGAGGAAGTAAAGTTAATAGATCTGGGAAGAAGAGCAATTTTAGCCTTGCGCCAAAACCTGATATCCAAAATTCACGAACACGACAATACTACTATTTATAAACAATTTAAAGACCTTGAAGGCGAGATTTATACAGCTGAAGTTCATCACATAAGACATAAGGCAATTATCTTATTGGATGATGAAGGAAATGAAATAATTCTTCCCAAGGATAAACAAATACCTTCGGACTTTTTTAGAAAAGGAGATAATGTTCGTGGAATTATTGAAAGCGTAGAGCTTAAAGGCAACAAACCAATGATCATCATGTCAAGGACTTCGCCAATCTTCCTGGAGCAATTGTTCTTCCAGGAGATTCCAGAAGTATTTGATGGACTAATTACCATAAAAAAAGCAGTTAGAATTCCAGGGGAAAAAGCTAAAGTAGCAGTAGATTCATATGATGACAGGATAGATCCTGTAGGAGCATGTGTGGGGATGAAAGGTAGTCGTATTCATGGTATAGTACGCGAACTTGGAAATGAAAATATAGATGTGATTAACTGGACAAATAATCCTCAGTTAATGGTAACCCGTGCGCTTAGTCCTGCACGTGTTTCTACCGTGAACTTAAACGACGAAAAAAAGACTGCACAAGTTTATCTAAGGCCTGAAGAAGTTTCAAAAGCCATTGGAAGAGGCGGTCATAATATACGTCTGGCTGGTCAACTTACGGGTTATGAGATAGATGTGTTCCGTGAAGGTGTAGAGGAAGATGTGGAACTTACAGAATTCTCTGATGAAATTGAAAGCTGGATAATTGAAGAGCTTAAAAAGATAGGTCTTGATACTGCCAGAAGTGTTCTGGAGCAGGATATAGACGATTTGGTAAAACGCACCGACCTTGAGGAGGAAACTATTTCTGATGTTGTGCGTATCCTTAAAGAAGAATTTGAAGATTAAGCTATATATTAGCAACGTAAAAGTAGAGAGTAAACAGTATTTATGGCAGACAATGCAACAATAAGGCTTAATAAAGTCTTGAGAGAACTTAACATTTCTTTGGATAGAGCGGTGGAATATCTTGCCTCTAAAGGACATAAGGTGGATGCAAGACCTACCACAAAGATTTCTGAAGACATACATCAGGTTCTTTTAGACGAATTCCAGACGGATATGAGCAAGAAAGTTGCATCCCAGGAAGTTGGCGAAGAAAAGCGTAAGGAAAAGGAAGCTATAAGACTTCAGTTGGAGCAGGAGCAGGAGGAAAAAAGACTGGAAAGAGAAAAAAGAGCTGCTTCAAGGGAGATAGTGAAAGCAAGGGTGGAACTTTCCGGCCCGAAACAAGTAGGTAAAATTGATCTTGCACCTAAGAAGAAAGCTAAACCTGAGCCTAAGAAGACGGAAGATAAACCGGCGCCAAAGGAAGAGGTAATTGCTGAAGTAAAAGACGAGGTAGTAGTTGAAAAAGTAGACGAGGTAGTAGTTGAAGAAGTAAAACCTGAAACGGTTCCTGAGGTAACGAAGGTTGACGAGAAAGCACCGGAGGAGTTAAAACCAGAGGAGCCCAGCTCTATTACTACAAAGTATAAAAAACTTTCCGGACCGAAGATAATGGGAGATAAAATCGATCTCTCTAAGTTTGATAAGCCGAAGAAAAAGAAAGAACCTGTAAAGGCACCTTCCGAAGCAGCAAAGCCGAAAAGAAGGAAGCGGATCATTAGCAGTAATAGTGGACCAGGTGGCGGAAGAACCAGAACTACTGTTAAAAAAGGACAACGTTTTGCCTCTACTCCAAAGGCTGAGCCTACGGAAGAAGAAGTGCAAAAACAGGTTCGTGAAACTCTTGAAAAACTTCAGGGTAAATCCAAAAAAGGAAAAGGAGCAAAATATAGAAGAGATAAGAGAGATCAGCACAAACAGCAGACGGAGAAAGATCTGGAACAACAAGAACTGGAAAGTAAAATACTTAAGGTCACTGAGTTTGTAACCGTTGGAGAAGTTGCTACCATGATGGATGTTCCCTCTACAGACATAATTTCTGCCTGTATGTCTCTTGGGATTATGGTTACCATGAATCAAAGATTAGATGCTGAAACACTCTCCATTGTTGCCGAGGAATTTGGTTATGAAGTTGAATTTATTACTGCAGATCTTGAAGAATCTATTGAAGAGGAAGTGGATGCGCCTGAGGATTTAAAGCCCAGGGCCCCCATTGTTACTGTAATGGGTCATGTAGATCACGGTAAAACATCATTATTAGATTACATTCGGGAGGAAAATGTAATTGCTGGGGAGAGTGGAGGAATTACACAACATATTGGTGCCTATAGTGTTACTTTATCCGGGGGTCAGAGAATTACCTTTTTAGATACTCCGGGCCACGAAGCTTTTACCGCTATGCGTGCCCGTGGAGCTCAGGTAACAGATATTGCCATAATCGTGGTTGCTGCGGATGATGACATTATGCCCCAGACCAAGGAAGCCATTAGTCACGCACAAGCTGCAGGCGTTCCTATAGTTTTTGCGATTAACAAAATAGACAGACCTACAGCAAATCCTGAAAAGATTAAAGAAGGTTTGTCTGCTATGAATTTACTTGTAGAGGATTGGGGTGGAAAAATTCAATCTCATGATATCTCAGCAAAAACTGGCGATGGTGTAAAAGTACTTTTAGAAAAAGTGCTTTTAGAAGCAGAACTTTTGGAATTAACAGCTAATCCAGACAGATTAGCTTCAGGTACTGTGGTGGAGGCATTTCTTGATAAAGGAAGAGGGTATGTCTCAACCATTTTGGTACAGGGAGGTACTTTGGAAATAGGTGATTACGTTTTGGCCGGAACATGTAGCGGCAAGATTAAGGCAATGCAGGATGAACGAGGTAAGATTGTAAAAAAAGCTGGTCCTTCTACACCAATTTCAATATTGGGATTAGACGGTGCGCCTCAGGCCGGGGATAAATTCAATGTGCTTGAAGATGAAAAAGAAGCAAAACAAATTGCATCCAAAAGGAGTCAGCTGCAACGCGAACAATCGGTAAGGACTCAACGACATATTACACTCGATGAAATTGGCAGACGAATTGCATTAGGGGAATTTAAAGAGTTGAATATTATTTTAAAAGGAGACGTTGATGGATCTGTGGAAGCTTTAACGGATTCCTTCCAGAAATTGTCAACGGATGAAATACAAGTCAATATCATTCATAAAGGAGTAGGAGCAATTACAGAATCTGATGTATTATTGGCTTCAGCATCTGATGCAATCGTAATTGGATTTAATGTGAGACCCATGGGTAATGCCAGGGATATTGCTGATAAAGAGGAGATTGATATAAGGATGTATTCTATTATTTATGATGCCATTAATGATCTTAAGGATGCAATGGAAGGCATGCTGTCTCCGGTGATGAAAGAAGAGATTACGGGTACCGCTGAAATTAGAGAGACCTTTAAAATTTCTAAAATAGGCACGATTGCCGGCTGTATGGTAACTACTGGCAAAATCTTTAGAAACTCAAGTATTCGTCTTATTAGGGATGGTGTGGTAATATTTACGGGAGAACTATCTTCTTTAAAAAGGTTTAAGGATGATGTTAAAGAAGTGGCCAAGGGATATGATTGTGGACTTCAGGTAAAAAATTACAATGACATAAAAGAAGGAGATATCGTGGAAGCCTTCCAGGAAGTGGCGGTAAAGAAAAAGCTTTAAATTGAAATTTGTAAAAATTTTAGAAGTGCTGTGAAGGCAGATTCTTAATTCTAAGATACACTTAGATGATGATAGTAAAGACAAAAAACGACCTATTTGGTCGTTTTTTCTGGTTTTAATAAAAGTGATTCAGGATATTTTATCCGAACCTCTTTAAATTTACGTTCCGCATCCAACTTAGATTTAAACTGACCAATCTGAACTCTGTAAGTAGGAGAATCAAAGATAATTTTCGATTTTAAATCAGGAAAATCAATGTCTACTTGCTGTTTAAGTTCTTCTGCTTTGGTATAAGAGCCAAATCCAACCTGAATAGTAAAGAAATTAGATTTTGAATTGCTGATTTTATATACTTCCAGAAGGCGGGTAATATTGGCGTCTTGTTCAATGCTGATTTTTCCACTTTGTGCCATCCCGCAAGTAACGAATACAAGGAGGACTACTGATAGAATTGCTGTTTTCATGATAATAACTTTATAGAGATCCAAGATAAAATGTAAAAGTAATTTATTGAAAGTTAAACAAAAGTTTTCATGCTTATTTAGAATTAATATAAATTATAAATTATAAAACCCTTAACATTTCTCAAATAAAGTCAAAGTCCTATTTTTGTCGTCAATTTGAGCGGCGATAAATTACCTTATTTGTATTATTGTAATAGTAATTATCGTGCCAGAATTAAGATAGAAATATTTTAAATATGAAAAAGGTTTTGTACCGCCATCAGATTTTTAAACTTTTTACTTTTACTCTAGTAGTTTATCTACTCCTTTCAAATTCTCTTTTTGCCCAGGAAGGAAGCCCCGAACAAAATGATGCAGTTGCTACTGAAGTCGCGGCTGAGTCTGTTGATTCAGGCTCTGGAGATGCTGCAAAAGGGAAACAGCTATTCAATCAGAATTGTGCGGCTTGTCATGCGTTAAATCGAAAAATGACGGGGCCGGCATTAGCTAATGTGGAATCCAGACTTGCCGAAGATGAAGGATTGGACAAGGAATGGTTATATACATGGATTAAGAATAGTGCCGGGATGATTAGTTCCGGGGATGCGTATGCAAATAAAGTGTATGCCGAATACAATCAAGCAGCGATGACTGCTTTTCCTACACTTTCCAATGCGGACATTGACAATATTTTGGCTTATACTGCTGCTCCACCTCCGGCACCGGTTGCAGCTGCTGCGGCAACTACTGCGATTGAGGGTGGGAGTGATTCCGGGATTACAAATGAAATCATTTTGGGAGCGCTTGTACTGGTTTTTGCCTTGCTGGTGATGATGCTGTTTTTAGTCAACAATACTTTGCAACGTATAGCCGAGGCTAACGGCGTTGCAATGGAAAAGGACAAAGTTGTTAAACGAACTCCGTTGTGGAAGGCATTTGCACATAACCAATTCCTGGTGCTTGTATCTGCTATTTTCCTTTTATTGGCGAGCGCATATTTTGCTTATGGATGGATGATGCAAGTGGGTATAGATCAAGGTTACGCGCCAATTCAGCCCATCCATTATTCACATAAGGTGCATGCAGGGGATAACAAAATTGAATGTAAATATTGCCATTCATCGGCTAGAGTATCTAAACATTCTGGAATCCCCTCTTTAAATGTCTGTATGAATTGTCATAAATCTATTTATGAATATAAAGGGAATCCTGAAGGCCCAAGTCCTGAAGATTTGGCAAATGGGTATACAAATGAATTCTATACAGGGGAAATTAAGAAGTTGTATAAGGCTGTAGGCTGGGATGAGGAGAATCAAAAATATACAGGTGAAAGTCAGCCAGTTGAATGGGTAAGGATTCATAATTTACCAGATTTGGCTTACTTTAATCACTCTCAACACGTTTCCGTTGCAGGTATTGAATGTCAAACCTGTCATGGCCCTGTTGAGGAAATGGAAATTATGTATCAATTTTCTCCATTAACAATGGGCTGGTGTATTAATTGCCATAGAGAAACAAATGTTAAGGTAGAGGATAACGCTTACTATGCTAAAATACATGAAGAGTTATCCAAAAAATATGGAGTTGAAAATCTCACTGCTGCTCAAATGGGCGGTTTGGAATGTGGCAAATGTCACTATTAGAAATAAATAAGCATCTAATTACAGATATATAGTATGGCATCAAAAAAGTATTGGAAAAGCGAAGCGGAGTTAAATCCCAACGATTCCATCGTGGAGACGCTAAGACAAAACGAATTTCCGGAAGAAATACCAGTTGATGAATTTCTGGGGGATAAGGAGAATTTGTCTGCCAGTACAACAAATAGACGAGATTTTCTTAAATATGTAGGGTTTAGTACTGCTGCAGCATCTTTAGCAGCTTGTGAAGGTCCGGTAAGAAAGTCCATACCTTATGTTATTAAGCCTGAGCAAATAATTCCAGGTATCGCTAATTATTACGCAACCACTATAGCTAATGGCTATGATTTTGCCAGTATTTTGATAAAAACACGGGAAGGCAGACCAATTAAAGTGGAAAATAATAAGGATGCAAAAACTAATGGCAATAGCAATGCCAGAATACAAGCATCTGTTCTTTCTTTATATGACAGTACGAGATTGCAAGGTCCATTGGCAAATGGAGAACCTGCAGAGTGGACTTCATTAGATGCTTCAGTAAAAAATAAGTTAGAAGGATTAAAAGAATCAGAGAAGCAAATAGTACTGCTCACTCAGACTTATGCAAGTCCGTCTACTTCAAAATTGATAAGTGAGTTTAAGGAAGTTTACGGGAACGTAAATCACATTGCTTATGATGCTATAAGTGAAGATGCAGCTTTGTCTGCTTTTGAAGCTAAATTTGGAGAAAGGGCATTGCCGACATATGATTTTGAAAAAGCTGAAATCATTGTTTCTTTTGGCGCAGATTTCCTGGCCGATTGGCAAGGCGGAGGTTATGACGGTGGCTATTCTAAAGGACGTATTCCCCAAAATGGAAAAATGTCCAGGCACATTCAGTTTGAATCCAATATGTCTCTTACCGGAGCAAATGCGGATAAACGAATTGCAATAAAACCATCAGAACAGAAAAAGGCGCTGGCGAGTTTATTTGGTAAACTAAATAATAGTTCCGTTAATGTTGATCTTAGCGATAAAACCAGCAAAGCCGTTGACGATGTTGTTGCTGAAATAAAGAAAGCAGGGAATAAAGCGGTTGTAGTAACAGGATTGGATGATGTAAACGCCCAGGCGGTTACTTTGTCAATAAATGAGATGCTAAGCAGTAATGCTTTTAACCCTAGGATGCCAAGATATATCAGACAGGGAAATAGCCAGGCTGTAAATAAACTCATTCAGGATATGAATTCTGGAAAAGTAGGAGCTTTGATTATGGATGGCGTTAATCCTATGTATACGCTCCCCAATGCTTCTGAGTTTTCTGAAGGTGTTGCAAAAGTAGATTTATCGATTACTTTTTCTACAAATTGGAATGAAACAACAGAAATTACAGAATTTACCGCAGCATCTAATCACTTTTTGGAATCCTGGGGAGATGCCGAATTAGTGAAAGGACACTACAGTCTTATACAGCCTACCATAAAAGAACTTTTTGATACCAGGCAATTTCAGCAGTCTCTCCTTCAATGGATGGGTAGTGAATTGAATTATTACGACTATATAAAAGAGACATGGAATTCTGGGATTCTAGGTGATGCTTCCTGGAATAAAGCACTTCATGATGGTGTTTTTGAATTAGAATCAAATACAGAAGGAGAAACATCTGCAACAAATGAAAGCTCTGTTGATCAGACAATGGATCAACAAGCCGAAGCTAATACAGCAATAGCACCAATTTCTTCCGCGGTAAGTTCACTGGCCAATTCATCTGCCGATGGAATGGAACTTGTTCTTTATCCAAAAATTGGAATGGGTGACGGTCAGCAAGCTAATAATCCTTGGTTACAGGAATTTCCGGATCCTATCACCAGGGTCTCATGGGATAATTATGTTACAGTATCCAGAGCAGATGCCTCCTCATTAGGATTGATAAATGAAAATGTAGCTAATGGAGGCCTGAACGGAAGTTATGCTAAACTTACGGTTAACGGAGTTTCGCTTAATAATGTTCCAGTGATTATTCAGCCAGGTCAGGCCGCAGGTACTGTGGGATTATCATTTGGTTATGGCAGGCAAGTAGGTATGAAAACTGAAATGCAGACCGGTGTTAATGCATATGCGTTATATCAGGGCTTTAATAGTATTCAAAATGTAACTCTCGAAAAGGCATCAGGAATGCATGAGTTTGCATGTATTCAACTGCATAATACCCTTATGGGTAGAGGTGATATCATAAAGGAGACGACCTTAGAGATATTTAATACAAAGGATCATTCGGAATGGAATCATGTACCTCAGGTATCATTGAACCATCAGGAAGTTCCTGCCACTACGGTTGATCTTTGGGATAGTTTTGACAGGTCTATAGGACATCATTTTAATATGTCAATAGATTTGAATGCCTGTACTGGTTGTGGTGCTTGTGTTATTGCCTGTCACGCAGAGAATAATGTGCCTGTTGTTGGTAAAGAAGAGGTTCGTAAATCAAGGGATATGCATTGGTTGCGAATAGACAGATATTATTCCTCCGAAGATACTTTTGACCAGGACAATACCAAAAAAGATGAATTTTCAGGTGCTTCAGAGACAAAGTCCGGCTTTGAAGAAATGGAGCTTGCTGCGGTTAATCCGCAGGTTGCCTTTCAACCTGTAATGTGTCAGCATTGTAACCATGCGCCTTGTGAGACCGTTTGTCCGGTAGCGGCAACTTCACATAGTCGTCAGGGTCAGAATCATATGGCATATAACCGATGTGTGGGTACCAGATATTGTGCCAATAACTGTCCGTATAAAGTAAGGAGGTTCAACTGGTTCTTATTAAATAATAATGAAGAATTTGATTACCATTTCAATAATGATTTAGGTAAAATGGTTATTAATCCGGACGTTACAGTACGCTCCAGAGGGGTAATAGAGAAGTGTTCTCTTTGTATCCAAATGACCCAAAAGACAATTCTTGATGCAAAACGTGAAGGAAGAGTAATTGTAGATGGTGAGTTTCAGACTGCTTGTTCCAATGCTTGTAGCAACGGGGCAATTGTGTTTGGCGATTCAAATGACGAAGAAAGCCAGGTTACGGAATTAAAGAAGAATGACAGGATGTACCACTTATTAGAGAGTGTAGGAACAAAACCAAATGTGTTTTATCAGGTAAAAGTGAGAAACACAAATGAAGCATAATCAATTAAGGAAGAATACAACTATAATAAAACTATATGGCGTCGCATTACGAAGCACCAATACGTAAACCCTTAGTTCTTGGGGACAAAGGCTACCATGATGTATCGGTAGATATTGCAGCTCCGGTTGAAGGGCGGGCTAGCAGACTGTGGTGGATTGTTTTTTCCATTGCATTGGCAGCACTCCTTTGGGGCGTAGGTGCTATAATTTATACAATTTCTACAGGTATTGGAACCTGGGGACTGAATAAAACAGTAAACTGGGCCTGGGATATTACAAACTTCGTTTGGTGGGTTGGTATTGGGCATGCAGGAACCCTAATTTCTGCTGTACTTTTATTATTCAGACAAAAATGGAGAATGGCGATCAACCGTTCTGCGGAGGCCATGACCATATTTTCTGTAATCCAGGCTGGCTTGTTTCCGATAATACATATGGGTAGACCTTGGTTGGCATATTGGGTGGTACCTATTCCTAACCAGTTTGGTTCACTATGGGTTAACTTTAATTCTCCCTTGTTATGGGATGTTTTTGCAATATCAACTTACTTATCCGTTTCATTGGTTTTCTGGTGGACAGGATTACTGCCTGATTTCGGTATGATTCGGGACAGGGCCGTCAAACCTTTCCAAAAGAAAATTTACGGTCTGGTAAGTTTTGGATGGACTGGTCGTGCTAAGGACTGGCAACGCTTTGAAGAGGTTTCCCTTGTTCTGGCAGGTTTGGCAACACCACTTGTACTTTCAGTACATACTATTGTATCTTTTGATTTTGCAACTTCAGTTATTCCGGGATGGCACACCACTATTTTCCCGCCTTACTTTGTTGCCGGGGCTATTTTCTCAGGTTTTGCGATGGTTCAAACCCTGTTAATTATAATGAGAAAAGTAAGTCACCTTGAAGATTATATTACTGTTCAGCATATTGAACTG
>Ga0316202_10002037_pt1 | contig 13960 bp, 11 predicted proteins | sample 3monrhotite_MG_FD_204934 | JGI IMG/M metagenome (GOLD analysis project Ga0316202, IMG submission 204934) | Microbial mat bacterial communities from mineral coupon in-situ incubated in ocean water Damariscotta River, Maine, United States -... | ecosystem: Environmental > Aquatic > Marine >... | reverse complement strand
AAAGCAGCTCAACAATGGCTTTCCAAATGCTGGACCCCAAGCAAAGATGTGTATTCGCTCTTTGATGATTTTTGGTACCACTTGATTACTGATCATCCCAACTTGGTTAAGCATGAAATTTCTAAATTAACGACCTTCAAACATTTCCGCAATGAACTTTCCACAATGCTGTCAAATCACAATGAAGAAAACAAAGAAACGAATCCCGATTTTGATTCGGTCACGACCAATTTCGTCAACAATCAAGTAAAACAATGGTTAACAACCCATTCATCCACTTCAGATCTTGATCTGTATTCTTCATTTGATAAGTTTTGGTCACACTTAATTACGATTTCACCTGGATTCACTCAAGACATCATGTCAAGAACGATCGCTTTTACAGAATTTAGTAGAGTTTTTAAAAAATAACTAATAAAATCCATCAATTATCTTAAAAACCTCAAGTTATTAGAATTCCTCATTATTATTATCACTCTTACAAGCTTAGAACTAATTATTATATTATTGTTGGGAGTAAATTATGGTTAAAAGAGTATTTTATAATAAATCTTTGTCAAATTCTATTGCATATGCATCAGCGACTATCTTTCTTGGATCGAACGATAATAATCGAATTCCTTCCAGTGTCCTCACCCTTGACAGTGCAACATACACTTGACCAATGTCGAAGCACGAAGACAATGAAATAGCCGCTCGATCAATTGACATTCCTTGAGATTTGTGAATCGTAATCGCCCATGCCAATAATAATGGCAACTGTCTTCTCTTTGCCACCACCTTTTTGTTCTTCTTGATTTCCCACTCCATTGGGACGATTAATTCTTGTTCACCATTTTGAAAATGTACATATGGGAAATATATTCCACCTTCTCCCATCTTGAAATCGGTTACGATACCTTGTGATCCATTGCAAAGCCCCCTGCTCAAATCGAGATTCCAAATCAACATGACGTGTGCACCTTTTCGGATGCGAAGCTCTTCCATTGCTTGTAATTTGTTCAGGGCCTTCAGATCAGTTGCCTTTTTACAAGTGTCTTTGGATTTGAATGTTCTTTCTGTCTTGATATCCAATGCTTGTAATTTGGAGTTATTGTATTCTGAAACTCCTTGTTTTCTAGCAAATAGTTTGGTTTCGACTACCGTTTCATCGGGTGCGGGTTGATCCAATCGAGATTCCAACAACTTGATCGATTGTCTTGAGACTTGACCATAACGAACTTCATCCAAGACATCTACAAATGCTTTATCCGTTTGACGAAACACCTTTCCAAGCCGACATGATTGATGAAAACATGATTTCCACGTTGTTGCTTGGAAGGCATATCCACCTTCTTTGTTGACTGGTGGCAATTGCATAAAGTCTCCAACAACAATCAATTGAATACCACCAAACGGAGCACCATTTCCACGCATTACTTGGCCAATATAATTGAATTTGTCAAAAAGGGCACCATTGATCATCGAAATCTCATCAATAATAAGTACTTTTGTGTTTGCCCATCTTTTCCTGGACATTGGGTTTCTTCGAATGATGCTCACACATTGTTCAACCGATCCACTTGCAAGACCAGCACCAACAAAGGTGTAAATAGTCGTTCCATCCAAATGCAATGCTGAAATACCAGTAGATGCAGTGACAAATGTCGTTCTTGAGGGAAGACTCCTTTTCAAAAAGTTGATCAATGTCGATTTTCCCGAACCAGCATTCCCAGTCAAATAAATATTCTTCTTTTCCTCAACTAGTTTGATAATGTTCAATTGAGAATCGCTCCATTTGAAATCTTCCACACCATCCAATTTATAATCAATGGCCTTTTGCACCAAAGTTGAAGAAACATGCAAACGTTTGGATGGAACGAACTTCTCTTCCTTTTGCTCCTGTTCTGATCGTGATCTCTTCATTTCGAATTGTGAATATTTATTAAATATATTTTTTCGTATTTATTATTTATAATTGGCAAGTGACTCGATTTTTATTTTGGCGCGCTTTTGGATAATCCCATTTTCTTTGGTTTCCAAATGGTCGAAATCACACAATTATGCTTGTTGTTGATTCTCACTCGAAAAACATTGCATGATCCATTTTCTCCATTACTAGTCTTGCACGATCCAACACCAAGTGCATATCCATTGTTTGAATCAGGGATTATCAACTTCATTGTTGATGTTTGCAAAGCTTCATATCCTCTTCCACATGTGGATCGGTATTTCAAATTTAAATCTGATTTGAAACAGGGGACACGCATTGGTGGAGATGGAAGAGCACCTTTCAAAGCCAAAAACATAAAACCATCTGAATTATTTGAATCAAGAAAGCCATTCACATCCCACAAATGAGTTACTTGGTTCCAAGACATTTCTTCCAATCCCCACCTAGAACAACCCTTGTTTGTTGAAAAAGCTTGCAATTCCAAATTTTCAGAAATTAAAAATTCCTTTTTATCCATTGTTGTGTCACTGATGTGGCATGCTTGGTCATCACTGGTTGTGTATACTTCTAAAGAAAACACTGATTGAATATTTTCTAACAATTGTTCCCATGATAACTTTGGAGGGAATTTCGAAGAAGTTTGGCTCATTGACATATTTGCAAAAGCATTGAGTGAAGAATCATTTTGGCCAATTGGTATTGCCCCTTTTGTCACCATCTGATCAGTTGTAATCAATGATAATTTGAAATCACCAAGACCACTCACCGCACATTTGATATTTCCCTGAGATAGTTCCTTTGTTGTCCTTTGGTAATTCAATGGTGATAACCTATGCTTTAAGACTTCTTCCAATTCGGCACGATCACCATTCGATGCCTGGATTGCAGATAATAAATTACCATTCATTTGATGGAACCACCCAATAACATTGTGTTTTGAACTATAATATTTCAAAATGGTGTCAATCACAACACGAGATTGTTGATTCTGTTTCAATTCGACCCAATCTGGATGTTCTAAATATGCATCTTGGATTACTTTGATGCTGAAGAGAAATTGCTCACCATTGATAATGTTCCCCATACACAGTTTTGCTTGTTCCAATTTATCTTGAAAATCCGAATCCATCGTTTTGTGAAAAAGAGTTGTGACCAAACCCAAATATTTGTGAACCACTTTCGCAGCATTCTTGTAAACCAGAGAACAATGGGAATCCCCAAAAAAAGTTGTGTGATGATGATAATCACGATAATGTCCGACAGTCGTCATTGGAATACCCATGTTTGAATCATTGATCAATTTGATCCCAATGACATTTCCCAAACCTTCATTGACCAACAAGGAAACTTTAGTGTAAATCTCGTGTTTCTGTTCGCCTCTCAAGAAAACTTGGCCATCTTGACATGACAGTGTTGATAAAATGTGTGCTCTTTGTTCACACGTGTTGCAACCATATTTATTGCCAATGAGTCTTGTTATTTCATCCTTGTTTGTTTGTTCATGAATCAAAGCATAATAGATTTTATTTCCATTTGAATGTGTTGTGGAATAGGGGACCCGCAATGTTTTGGATTCTTCAGAATACAATGAGTGACTATCAAAGTTATTCATAAGAAAAGATGAACTAATGGCTATGTTTATATACATATACATACAATAACCATTTGCATTATTATTATTATTATTCTGATGAATTGCAAGTGACACAATTTGGCGCGAAATATTATCCTTATGTATTTTTGTTTTTGCACCGTTTTTCTCTTCACATTTTCAAAAAGAAGAAGAAGGAGGAGGTTATGTTTACTGAAGAAAAAAAGGCAAATGTATCAACGGTTGTTCAAAAGATGAAACATGTAATCAATCAAGTTATCGTTTGGATCGGTTGGACAATCATGGTTTCTCTTGGTCCAAGTTGTATTGCTTCTTCCTTGTGGACGTCCGATGATGAAAAGGGCATTTATGTTTTTTGGTTCTTGATGATTGCTGGGATCGTTGATATTATTTTCATTTGGTCTCATGTTTTGGACATTTACCAACATGTTTCATTGTTTATCAAATTGATATCGTCCTTTTTTTTATTTGTGACTGGTTTTTCAATTATCAATGAATGTGGAACTCTTGCACAATGTTTAATTTTCATTTCGACTATTTGGTTAAGTCCAATTCTAGTCCTTTATTTGGGACTTGTAAAGAATAATTAATAAATAAAACAATTTGAATTCGGTGATTTGATGAATAAAAGAAAAAATTAATATTATAAATCATGGTCGATAAATTGACAACAATGTTTGCCGCAAAATCATGGTGGTATAATGCAGAAGAAGATGTTGATACATCAATAATCACCGAAAATATTAGAAAGGATGTTGAATGCACAGCAACATTGTATAAACATCAAGAATTAGCAGTGGACTGGTTGATGGATAAAAAAGAAGGAGCAATGTTATCATTAACAATGGGATTGGGAAAATCTTTAACGGTCCTTTATCATTCTGTTATTCAATTGAAGGCAGATTCCATATTGTTGGTTGTGAGCAAAAGTCTAATTCCAAATTGGACATCGATGATCAATCAATTTTTTCCAAACTTAACTTTTGATATTCTCCATTCTGACAATATTGATCCCCGAAAATACAATAATTCGGACCGAAAACAATTAATAATCACGACTTATGATGTTGTTATGTCCATGGCCTCTTTACATGATATTAATATTCTTGTTAACAGAGAAGAAAGAGGATTCGTTTCTCGCAATGTTGATACATTATTATCATCAGGTCCCGGTTCCTTTTTATTCAACACTCATTTTGATGTCGTCATTTCGGATGAATCCCAAATATTTAGAAATCCTTGTGGACAATTATATCCTGCAATGATGGGCTTGACTGGAAAGAAATACATTTGTTTAACAGCAACTCCAATACAAAATTCATTTGATGATCTTTACACTCAATTTAGATTCATGAATATTAATCAAGTTCAACGATTTGAAATATTTAATGAAGAATTTTTCCAACAAAATAATTTAGCAGACAATGTTTTAATTATGGATTACAAGGATGCTGGGATTAATTTGCCTGGTTCTAATGATCACGTTATCAAATTATTTTATAATGAACATGAAAAGGAAGCATATCGATTATTGAGAGAAGAAGCTTTATCCAACATCAAGAAAAAGAGGGTCGGATATGAAAAGGACAATGAACAAAAAGATCGAACAATAAAGAATATACAAAGGAAGAAACCCATACATATATTGGCATTAATCACGAGATTGCGATTTGCATGTATGTGTATTGGTTTGGGATATCGTTCAAAGAATATGATGTCTGTTCCAAAAAGGATCCGCCCGATGCTTCGTAATCCACAATCTTGTTTTTGGACAAACTCGACTAAATTTGTTGCTGTTCGTAAAATTATTGCAGAAATTGTTGAAAGAAAAGAAAAGGTAATAATATTTTCAACATTTCTAACTGCTCTCAAAGAATTTGGGGAAGGATTAAAACAATGTATGGGAATTCATCCTTTGAGTGTGGAAGGTTGTATGGACATTGAATATCGACAGTCGATGATCGACACTTTTAAAACGTCCCAAGTCCATTCTGTTATGTTATTAACATTTCAAATTGGAGCAGAAGGAATGAATTTAATTGAAGCAAACAATATTATTATTCTCGATTATTGGTGGTCACCCTCAGCAATCAAACAAGCAATCGCGAGAGCATTACGAATTGGACAAACAAAAATTGTTAATATTTATAGATTTAGAATGGCAGATACAATTGAAGATCGAGTGTACGAAATTGTTCAAAAGAAATCGGAAATTGTTGAACAGTTTGAAAGTGGGGTTATTTCGAATGACACTTACAAATCAATAATTTAACGAGCATAATCCCATCTGATGAATTTGGATCGTCTTATTACAAACATGGTGAAAATCATTAAACATATGTTTACGAGAACTGTTGATATTGCTAATCAGGCTGAACAAGAAATTAAAGCAGAACCTCCAAATCAAAAAAGTCTCGATAGTCTCATGATGGAATATTTAAAAACGACATACAGTATTATTGTTAAAGTAACCAACATGGCTGAAGAGGTGGTACATAATGGAGAAAATGAAATTAAAGTTCCAGAATATTACGTCTAAAATGTTTTTAAATATTACTCTCGATGAGATGATGTTTCAAATAGAAAAAGTTTAAGTTGGCATGAAAGGAAATTAATATTATATTTATTTGAGACAAGAAAGTCAATCGGAAATCAAGTCGGAGTCGGAGTCGGAGTCATAATCATCAATCAAATCGGGAATTGAGTCATTGTTACTAGAATTTACAATATATTGTAGAGCTTTAAAAAAGTCAAGTGATATGGGCAGGGATGTTTCTTTTGTTGTTTCAGATTCCGGTTCTTTTAGATTTTCCAAATCTTTCATTTTCAATGTGTTCAATTCGTGCGTTCCTTGTGGAGCAAGTCTTTCGGAATCTTTTTCGATCCATTCGTTCCATTTATGGTCCCAACAGTTGTAAGTAATATAATAATGCGTTTTACCTTCTTTTAAAATAGTTGCACCATACCATCGCTTCTGGTGATCCAAGCAATCAATGATCATTCCAGGCTTGAGTCGTTGTGAAGGTTTAGAACCATCAATCGTGCATGAAACGATCTTGTGAACTTGAATGTTTTCAAATGTTGTGAAAGTCGAATCAAAAGGAGCGTCACAATTCATTGTTGGGGTAAAATAAGAAATTGGAACATCATGCCACTTAGTGCGAGTCCATTTTCCTGGTTCGACAATGACCGAATCATGTATCAAACCACGTTCAAATGTTATGGAGAATTCGGTCATGTTTTTGATTTCAGAAATTCTTTGTTTATGCTTGATCCGTACAAGAGATTTGGCAGCATATTCTTCAACTACATTTTCTCCTTGTTGAAGTTCGATTTCCAACTTTTTTAATTCAAGGTTTGTGTGATCCAGATCAAAATAGCGGTGTTTCAATTCATGTTGCAAAGATTTCAATTTGATTTCTTTTGCTTCTCTTTCATGTTGTCCAATTTGAGTTTTTGTCGATTCTCTCGTTTTTGTTATTTTGAGATTTTTGGATTCTTCAATCAATTCGACTTTGAGATCATAGATAAATGGAAAGACCCAATCATTGTTGACAATGGTCCCAATTACCTTTCGGTTGAAGTCGACAATGCGATGAGGTTTCATGAGAGAATAATAAGAAATATGAATGAATGTTTGACAAGAAAAAATGATTTTAAACAATAATGAACAAATGTCCATGGCGGGTTCCTAAATTCAAAACCAAATTCGTAAAATAAATCCTGACTTTTTTGGTGACAATTTTGAAATTATAAGTTTGTGTTTAAACAAATTATAAATTAGAGATCTTCTTGGAATAATCGTTTTGTCATTTGGAGCCCTTTTTAAAATAATATGTGATCCAAATATAATAATTGCATTTGCTGTGTCCTTTTGAATTTCATATGTGACATCATGATCTATTTTGTTGAACATGACATATTTTGCATTTGTGATATGGGGTCGTATCAGTTCAAGCAGGTTTCGAATATGACCATGGCGTTGATCCAATTTTACATGTTGGGGTACATTGGATATGATGTCTCCTTCAATTGATCGATTGATTATTCTCTTTATAATATGGATGTCATTCATTTCTATTTTCGTTTTACTCAGGAAATTAAATTAAAAATCTTTTAAAAATAATGTCTTTGGTTTTGTATGGTTCTGAAGAGTCCAGGTGTTACATTGAAGGATATTTGTTGGCTCCTGACACACCAGTGAGTGGTGAAAGGGTCAGATTAGTGTCAGGAGGACCTTCCATATTTGTGGATGTAGTCAGTTTTTATTTTGAAAATGAGTTGAGAGTTACAATCAAAGAAACGATCACTGGATTGCACATGTATTTGGATTTGACCGACAATATTGTAAAATGGATCGATAATTTTACAAATCCTGATGCCAATATCATGATTCCATTCATTTTTGTGTCTCCACCAGGAACACTTTGGTCTCCAGCATTAACAATGTCATTTTATTCTCCTAATGAAGATAATACTCGCAGGTATCCATGGAGAAGAGAAGGGGATAGCATAATTGGTGCAGATGATGTGGTTCCTGCAAGATACGGTGTTTACACCTCCGATACATATGCTGATCCAGAAAATGATGTCACGAGCATTGGTCGATTTACATTTATTCCACTGACTGGAACATTTGTAAGTGCAGTTCCAACTAATACAATGTATTATGATGATTTGAATGTTTTGGATGGTGCTATAATCAAATTAGGAAGAGCAATTGCAACTCCAGGTGCACCTGTCGTAAGTCAAACGATCGGAATGGGAATAGGGTATTGGGCACCAACCCTTCCTTCTCGTCAATTTTTATTAGTCGATATGAATTACAATAATGCAGGTTCATCAGGTGGTAATTTGGATGATACTGGGTTCGCATGGACTCAGTTTCAATTGAGAAGACTTAGAGATTCTTTTGGTGTACCAAATGGATTATGGGAAATTTGGGCTGGTGATTATTACAAACGATTGGGAACACAAACAAATCGCGATTTAACTTATGGTTATTCTGTTTCTGCAGAAGCAACAACATTGGAAAGTGGTATTGGGGTTTCTCGTTTCAAATGGATATTGAATTTCGATTCTTCTGATAAATCAATATCATTTGAAAATGCCGATTTGGTGAACGAAGGAGAACCTTGGACATGGATGGCACCAATCGATGCAACCGATCGAAAAGCGATTGTTGCCTTTGAATCATTTGCAAATCGATTTAAATTTAATTTAATTTCTCTCTTTGTTCCAATTGCTTATGAGAAAGACCGATACGAAAACAATACTGCCCTTCTTGTTCAATGTTGTTCAGCGACTGTGGATGAAATTGGTCCTCCTCCTCCTGGGTATGAAGGAAATCCAGAGAATATCAATTATGATGTATTTTGTCCATCGACACATTTGCCCGATTCGGTTTCAAGTTTAATAAAGACGACATCTTCTGGTGTTTGTGATCCATTATTGATCGATTGGTGTCAAGAAACGGAAAATTCGACTACAAGTTTATGTGCATGTTTAAATCCGTTTGATGCCCCCCCTTTACCAGATGATAGTTTAATCACAGCATTTAAAAGATGTTTTTCGCAACAATGTCGAGATTTTGGTTATCGAACAGCAGGAATGATAACGAATGATGGGTCTCTAGATTGTCCCGATACATTATGTGTGAATATTTTGGAAATTGAAGAAGGCTCAAATGTTGAGTTTGATGAAGCTAAACAGATTATTAATTGTGAGGGCGATGGTGGTGGAACGGATCCAGAAACGGGATTAGATACAATGACTTTAATTTATATTATTGTTGGTGTGGTTGTTGGTTTGGGATTAATTATCGGTTTGGCCGTTGGGATACCAGCAGCAATCAAAGGAAATAAAGAAGAAAAAAGAAAGGAAGACGCTGAAGATGCATTATTGATTCAACAAGCTCAACAAGCACAACAACAAATGAGGATTCGAGCACGACAAGCACAACAAGAAATGAGGATCCGAGCACAACAAGCTGCTTTGGCACAACAACAAGCACAACAAGCACTAGTCAAAGTTTAAGAATTTTGGACAGTTTGTGTATTACACTTTGGACATGTCCCAATAATTGTGGCTCCTTCATCAGCAGATCTTCTTTGTTCCGTTTTGTAGTTTGTAATTTTGTGTTTGCATCTTCGACAATTAAATATTCCGGAATGAGTTTTGAATTCATCATGTAGGATGTCATTGATGGTGGGCATTTGTGTGACAGGACTTGCATAAGATGGTGGAGATTGGGCATAAACGATTTCCTGAACTTTAGACACATAATCATTTGGATTGTCAGAATTTATCCACAATTTTTCTTCATTAAAATTTGATGGAAGAATCGATTTACAATATTGTCTCAAATTATAATTTTCCATCGTAATAAAAATAATAACAAAAAAGGGAACAAAAAACCGAACGAAATTATGAGATCTTACACCAGGAGATTTTGCATTGAACGTGAGCTGATGGTACCATCAACTATAAAGAAATATTGCAATATTGTTTGGTTGAACAATGGTAAAGCTTTTGTGCCCAACGAACTTTGGGATGAATTCATTCATGCTGTCTCGAAAGATGAACTTGAAAAGTCGGACCCTGGAAAACAATTTTCTTATGCATGTGAAAAACCACCTGAAGATGAAAATGAAGGAAGACGACTCGTATTTGACATTGACTTGGAATCCAAAAATCCCGTTTCTGATGATTATCTTCGAAATATATTTATTGCATTGGGCAAAACGCTTCGTTCTTGTTTTCCATTCGACACATTCAAGAAAATGTATAGTATCGTTTTGACTTCACCCATCAAAAAAACGAAAGATGGTGGATACAAGAACGGACTTCACATCAGTGTGATTCATGCAATATTGACTCTTGAGCAATGTTATAAAATTCGAACTTTATTTATTTCATATTTGATGGAGCACTTTGGTGGAGATCGGGATGGCCCACTCGAAAATGGATTTGAAGATGCTGTGGATCGCGCGATTTACAAGGGTGGATTACGATTGCCTGGATCATGCAAAGCAAGTCATTGCAGAGACTGTTCTTATCGAACACGCATCGATTGCAACACTTGTGATGGAAAGGGCTATATTCATGAAGGAAGACCATACACTATTTCCTATATGTTGAACCCTCATGGAAATGTTCTTCCCCGAAATGACAAGGTGTTTCATATTTTTGAAACGATGGGAATTGGAAAACAATTTGATTGTGTTACTATTAATGCTCCACACAAGGAAAAGTGCAATGATTTCAAATATCCGGAAGATGCTCCACAACCATACATTAGACAACAAGTATCATCACAAAGACGAAAAAGGGGGCCAAAAGTGGTGGACAGTACATTGTGGAACAAGAATTTTGATCAAAAGGTGAAGAGGAGAAAGAATTTGGTTCAAATTCCTAGACAAAGGGAAGTATTTGGTGATATTTTGGGAATGATTCGGAGCAGCAATGAATTATACAATAATTTGGTAATTCAACAAATTCAGAAGAACGAAAGTACAGGTGACTATATGATCAATGTAACTGGTCGTGGATGTCACCATTGTTTTATTAAGAACAAAAGAGAAAATGGAGAAAACTCAGAACCAACACCACACAAATCGAACAGAATATGGTTTTTATTATCAAGAAGGAAAAATCGACTTTATCAACATTGTTTCGATTCTGATTGCAAACAGAACAAACACGAATTGGCAAAACCCACACCATTCCAAAAAAGGATCTTCTTCCCAAACACTGGAAAACAATACAGAAACAAAGCACCAGAAAAATCTCGACACATTAGAGAAAAAAAACGAACAGAATTATTATCATTATTAACAATTACAAAAAAGAAAAGAACATAATTATTATTATTATTATTATTATTTTTTCTCACAATTTCAAATTATTAAAAATGTTTGTAACTAAAAGAGATGGACGAAAGGAACCCGTAAATTTTGACAAGATCACGAAAAGGATCAGAAACCTGTGTTTTAATTTATCACCACTTGTTGACCCAGTTATTATTTCACAACAAGTGGTCATTGGAGTCTCTCGTGGAATTGACACCTACAGACTGGATGAACTTGCATCCGAAACAGCAGCCTCCTATACATCGGATCATCCAGATTATTCCATTTTAGCTGCAAGAATTTCAATTTCAAATTTACACAAAAGGACAAGTGGCAAATTCAGCCACGCCATGCAAACGACTTACTATTATCAATCGATCAACAACAGTATCGAAACCAGGGAAGATGGCACATATTATTACGTGAATGATGAAAAGGAAGAGATTCCAGTAACATTGAACATCAATGAATCTCTCATTTCTGATGATGTGTATCAATTTATTTGTAAACACAAAGAGATTTTGGATGAGGCTGTCGATTATTCTCTCGATTATAAATATGACTACTTTGGTTACAAAACATTGGAAAGGGCCTATCTGAGAAAAGTAAATGGCAATATTGTGGAACGTCCTCAACACATGTTAATGCGTGTTGCTTGTGGAATCCATTGTGGAGACCTCGAAAAGACCTTGGAAACATATGCCTATATGTCTCAAGGGTTCTTCACTCATGCATCACCAACATTGTACAATGCGGGCTCAAGAAAACCACAAATGTCTTCCTGTTTTTTGATGACCGTCAATGATGATAGCATCAGTGGAATTTACAAAACGGTGACCGATTGTGCCGAAATTTCCAAACATGCTGGTGGTATTGGTGTTGCCATTTCTAAAATCAGGGGAAAGGGATCTTACATCCGAGGCACCAATGGAGTTTCCAATGGAATTGTTCCCATGCTCAAAGTATTTAATTCGACTGCCAAGTATGTTGATCAAGGTGGTGGAAAACGAAAGGGTGCATTCGCAATGTATTTGGAACCCTGGCATTGTGATATTGTCGATTTTCTTGAACTCAGAAAAAACAATGGAGCCGAAGAACAAAGGGCACGTGACCTCTTTTATGGGCTCTGGGTTTGTGATCTCTTTATGAATAGGATGATCAACAACCAAGACTGGTCTCTCTTTTGTCCTGATGAAGCTCCAGGATTATCCACAATTTGGGGAGAAGAATTCGAAAACAAGTATATTGAATATGAACAAAAGGGTCTTGCCAGATCCGTTATTCCTGCAAGAAAACTCATGGTGATGATTTGTACGTCTCAGATCGAAACGGGACAACCATACATGTTGTACAAGGATGCATGCAATCGAAAATCAAATCAACAACACCTTGGAACGATCGAATCGAGTAATCTTTGTACAGAAATTACTCTTTATACTTCTCCTGATGAGGCCGCAGTGTGCAATCTTGCATCCATAGCTTTGCCCAAATTTGTTGATGTAAAAACAAAGACTTTTCGTTATGATAAACTTGAACAAATCTGTCGTGTTGCTGTTCGCAATTTGAATATTGTTATTGACAAGAACTTTTATCCAATCAAAGAAGCCAAGAACTCAAACATGATACATCGTCCCATTGGAATTGGTGTTCAAGGACTTGCTGATGTATTCATGTTGCTTGGCCTCCCTTATGTTTCTGATGAAGCCAAACAATTGAATAAAAATATTTTCGAAACGATGTATTATGCTTGTCTTTCTGAATCTTGCAATCTAGCAAAGGTGAATGGTCCTTATCCAACCTACGAGGGTTCCCCAATTAGTGAAGGAATTCTACAATTTGACATGTGGAATATTGATGCCAAGTTGTCTGGAATGCATGATTGGGAAACATTGAGAGGCGAAATCAAAGAATTTGGGGTCCGTAACAGTATGTTGATGTCACCAATGCCAACTGCATCCACTTCACAAATTTTGGGAAACACCGAATCTTTTGAGCCCAAGACATCAAATGCATATTTGCGAAGGACTTCTGCTGGTGAGTTTGTTTGCTTTTCTAAACATCTTGTGAATGATTTGATCAAGATTGGACTATGGGACAGCAACATGAAAAACCGACTAATTAAAGCATGGGGGTCGATCCAGACCTTTGAAGATATCCCAAAACATATTCGAGATGTTCACAAAACGGTCTGGGAGATCAAAAATAGGCCCATTTTGGATATGGCTGCTGATCGTGGGGCCTTCATTTGTCAATCTCAAAGCATGAATGTTTATGATGCCAATCCAACAGTGAAAAATTTGATTTCTACACATGTGTACGGATGGAAAAAGGGATTGAAAACGGGAATGTACTATTTGCGATCGGAACCCCCTTCCAAACCAACTCAATTTTCAGAAGATGTCTGCACACCCGATTGCGATAGTTGTGGAGCATAAATTTATTTTTTATTAAATTATATTAAATCTAGAATTTGCTTCAGCAGAATTGTCGAAACATCGTTGAATAATATCCATATCATATGTTGCAGTTGCATTAAATGAAACAACTAAATTACCTTCGGTTGTG
>Ga0316202_10002036_pt1 | contig 13963 bp, 24 predicted proteins | sample 3monrhotite_MG_FD_204934 | JGI IMG/M metagenome (GOLD analysis project Ga0316202, IMG submission 204934) | Microbial mat bacterial communities from mineral coupon in-situ incubated in ocean water Damariscotta River, Maine, United States -... | ecosystem: Environmental > Aquatic > Marine >... | reverse complement strand
CTGGAATAGGCTGTTAGCTAAAATTGACGAAGAGGTGAAGACCTGGAATTTTTACGAGCAAAAGTTATTTTTCCTTTATAAAGATAATCCGTTTTCTTTGAGGCAGCTAGGTAAAGAAGTAGAGATTAGCTGGGTTTCGGTACACCATACAATAACTAAGTGTAAGAAAATAATTAAAGATAAATTTTGGGAAGACTTTGAAGATTATAAAAACGGGGATTTCCATTTAATATAAAAAAAGTTATGACAGATCAACAATTACAAGAACTCAATTGGTTGCAATCTTCTATTAACCGACAGGAAATAGTAGTTGCCCATCTAAGAAGAGCCTTTAGAAATGCAGAAGCGGCAGGGGATTCTGAGCGTTTTACTGCTGCTGTATGCAATGAGGAAAAAAATAGCGAAGTAGGGATAAAAGTAGAAGGTCAGCACTGTGAGGTGGACAAAGAGCGATTTTTAGACTTCTTGACTTCGGAATTAAACTATGCAATAGGTAAATTAGAAAAAGATAAAACTAAATTTAAAGATTATGAAATTAGAGGACTATAAAGGAGACAAAAGATCTAAGGCTTATAAAGCCCATAAGAAAGCTGTGGAGCAGTTCAATGCTAAGCAGGTCGGAGTAGGAGATATTATTGCTAAAGCAGCGGCGGTTACAGGTGTTGAAACTATTGTAAAGAAACTCTTTGGAAAGGATTGTGGTTGTGAAGAGAGACAAGCCAAAGTGAATAAGTTTTTTGGTAAAACTAATATCCGCCCATTAACTCCAGAAGAGTATATTTATTTAGATGGCATTATTAAGCAGCCTAAGATTAACCCAGAGGATCAAAAGAAATTAGTTGCTTTGTTTGAAGATGTATTCCAGAAGAGAGTAAAGTTCTCTTGTTCCACTTGTTCTTTTATGAGTGCTATATACAAACCTCTGAAAAAGTTGTTTGATTTGTATGAGTATTAGTCAGGAAGAAGCAAGGAAAATCCGCATAGCTGAGGTGTATGCTATTGTAACGATGGATCTAGAAAACGAAGATATTACAGAAAGTGATGTAGATTTAAGCGTTAAGGCAGCCATTGAAGAAGAGCGCTGGGAGGATGCTGCTGGAGCGACAAAAGCTTTGGCTCATTATAAAGAAAGAAAGAAGGGAATGCTGAAACCCTAAACAGTAGGCAAAAATATATATATATCATTTTTATGAAAAAATTATTATTAGCATTAGCGTTGTTATTTACAGTGACAACTATTACGGCTCAGGAAGGTTTTTCCATCTCAGCTGTTCAGAACTTAGACGATCGAATGATCACGGGCATTGTTGAAGCTAAAGTTGAAACGCCTAAAGGTTTCACAGTTGGCTTTGCAGGAGAGTTATCACCTGGTACTAATCAACAAAAATTTAATGCTCAGATAGGGCAGGCATTCAATATTGGGCCGGTAGGAGTTACAGGGAGTGCTTTAATCGGCTCAACTATTAACAAGAGTGTAAACCAACACTTCTATGGATTGGATGCGACAGGGAGCTTGAAATTGATCCCAACTGTTGCTTTAGTAGCTAAGGTACGATATCAATCGTCTTTTGAAGATCCTAATTTCACGCCTAGATATTTTGCGGGAGTTAAGATTAACCTATAACAATAAAGTTACCTTAATCGGTAGCTTTCAAGAAATTTAATAAAGATGAGAAAAACTAGTTTTAAAACAAACTGCGAGTGTGTACCAGAACAATCTGAGTTATACATTTTAGAGATCAAAACCCACAACCAGGTTTTAAAGTTAAAGGTAGATAAAGAGAATCTTCGTCACCATATAGAAACAATTGATAACACTATAATATAATGAGTTATAAGCAGAAAAAAAATAACGCTCAAAGGTTTAGCACGGTTGAGCGGGTAGCGGGTAGAAACTACTTAGCAAACCAGGATCTATTAAGAAGAGTCATTAATATAGAAAAATTATTCTGGGTAGGCCATTGGAGAGTTGATCGACGCATTAATAGACTATTTAACAATTTAAGAGAGAAGTTGTTTTATAAATAGAATAAACAATCTTTTTTCAATATGACAGACGGTAGAAAAAACAATGGTGGAGCTCGTAAAGGAGCGGGTAGACCTACAAAAGCACAGGAGCAAAAACTAATAGAAAGGTTAGATAATCTTATTGAATCAGATAAGCCTATTATTAAGTTATTGGAATTGATTGATGAAGGCAGTGTCCAGGCAATAAAGATCTATATGGAATATCGTTACGGTAAACCAAAAGAGACTAAAGAAATAAAGTTAGATATTGAACAGCCTATTTTCAATATAGATGATGAATAATTTTGTAGTAACGACTGCAATAAAGAAGTTATTAAAATTAAAGAAAAGGTTTCGAGTGATTCCAGGAGGTACTTCTGCCTCTAAGACATTTGGAATCTTATCTATTTTAATAGACTATGCAATAAAAAATCCTGGCCAGGAAATATCGGTTGTGGCAGAGTCGATACCTCATCTAAAGAGAGGAGCTCAAAAAGATTTCTTAAAGATTTTACGGGCATTGAATAGGTATAATCCAGGTCAGTGGAATGCTACAGATCGTAAGTACACTTTCAGGAACAACTCCTATATAGAATTTTTCTCTGCTGATCAAGAAGATAAGTTAAGAGGAGCTCGTAGAAATGTTTTATATGTGAACGAGGCTAACAATATCCCCTGGGATGCTTTTCACCAAATGGCAATTCGTACTTCAGATATTGTATGGGTTGATTATAATCCTTCAGCAATCTTCTGGGCTAATACAGAGCTCGTAGGAAACCCTGATTGCGATTACCTGGTATTAACATATAAAGATAATGAAGCTCTCTCAGAATCGATTGTACGCGATATCGAGTCAGCCAAGGAGAAAGGTAAAAAATCTAAATACTGGGAAAACTGGTGGAAGGTCTACGGGTTAGGAGAGGTTGGGTCTATTGAAGGAGCTTGTATTAAAGACTGGCAGCAAATAGATAATCTACCAGAGGAGGCTGAGTTACTTTGTTATGGTATGGATTTCGGCTTTTCTAATGATCCTACAACATTAGTGGCTTTATATAAATATAATAAAGGATATATACTTCACGAACTGTTGTATAAAACAGGCTTATATAATTCTGATATATCCAGGATATTAAACAGCTTAGGTATAGAAGAAGTTATCTATGCGGACTCATCTGATCCAAAATCTATTTCAGAGATAGAGGAATTTGGTCATTTGATATTACCTGCAAAGAAGGGTCCTGACTCTATTCGTCACGGGATAGGGTTGCTAAATCAGAATGAAATCTTTGTAACAGCTTCTTCTGTTAATTTAATTAAGGAGTTACAATCTTATTCCTGGTTAAAAGATAAAAAAACAGGTACTACACTTAATAAGCCAATAGACAAACATAATCATTTAATAGATGGAGCTAGGTATGCTCTTAGTATGTATATCGGAGACGCTGGTTATGGCGAATATAATTTATGGTTGTAAGAGCCTTCATAACGGTAATGTTGTTGAACGGAGGGATTGTTCTGGCGGATAAGTATAATGATCCTGATCTTACTGCTGCTGTTTATTCTCTTATTTTCTGGGTATACCAAAGTGCTAAAGTTATGTTAAAATTATATAATAGTATTGTTTGAATCTAAAATTGTTGTATATTTGGGTATAACAAAAACAAATAATATTATGAAAGCACCAAGTACAATAACAGGAACTTCTTTCCACGGACAAACAGTCTTTACTACTCCACAAAAATTAATAGACTTAGCTGATTTAATAGGAGCTGATTATTACCAAGGGAATAGTGGAGAAGATAAAACTAATTTTGATTTTGATTTTTCTACTGATGATGATATTTATTTTACAGTTTATGACTGGAAAGAATATAGAGTATTAGACCCGCACGAAATAGTAGAGTTTCATATTGGAGCTGCAAGCGATTTAGATGCTCGCGAAGCTTTGTTAGCTTTAGAATTAATTCTTGTAAGATTATGAGAACTCACGATGTAGAATTAAATTGTACCCATTACGAGGTTGATGGGTACTTTGAGAAAGGAACCCCACAGACTTATGACTATCCAGGAGATCCAGATGAATTTATAATAGTATCTGTTTTTAGGGTAGAAGAAGATGGATCTTACACTGAGATTGAGGAACTGGATAATGATTTATACAACCAATTAGAAACCCTAATACTAGATAATTATGTCGGATAATGAATTAAGACAACAAACCCAAGAAGCCGCTTTATTATTTCTAAAGGCTAGACTAGAAGAAAAGAATAGGAATAGAAAAAACTTAACCGATTCTTTAGATGGTATTGTAGACAAAGACCAGGTTGATCGTATTGAGCAATCTTATAAGAGAGAGATTTATATGCTTCTTTACCTCCAGGCTTTAGTTGTAGATGATATATAACATTTTAGGGGGTAGGTCTATCTGGAATAGTTCCCGCCTTTAAATGAGAGTAGTTCACTCAGCCCTTTAAAATGTTAAAGTTATGTTAAAATAGGATTTTCTTTGTTGAGGATCCTTTTTTTATTGTATATTTGGGTATAACAAAACAAAACAATATTATGGAAACTACAATTACAACCCAGGAACAAAGACAAGCTATCCAAGATTTAATTCAAGTTGAATTATTAAAAAGAGGATATACTGCTAAGATCATTTCATTTAAAGAAGTAGAGACTCAAAGAGGTGGTCCAAGAATAGAATTTTACTCAGAGTATTTCCAAACTACTCCAGTGATATTTGAGAAGATTAGAGTTGAATCATTTTCTACTTCAGTTAAGAAAAAAGAGGAGACTCGTGAGGATGGATCTTCGTATGAAGTAACTCGCTTCTGGATATGTGTTCACGTATCTTATAACCACTTTAATGGAGGGTCTAATGGCTGCAAGATATTTGATTTGTCAGGAAACTTTTATGAGGGTGAATCTAGAATTAATTCATACACAATACGCTAAAATTTACTTTTTATTTTTTTATATCAAACTTTAGTTGTATATTTACACCATAACAAAAACAAACAATATTATGAACTTACAAGAAAGAAAATATTTAATCAGACAAGCGTGGGAATTAGTTGAAGAAGCCCAAGAACTAGTTGATACAGCGTTAAAAGGAACAAGAGTAGAAGTTAATTACGAAACTTATGGAAGATATGGTTTTAACAACCTGTTAGGGAATGGTAACCCATACGACTCAAGCCTAAGCTCTTTATTAGATAACGAAGAGGAATTAATGACCAGCGAAGATTATTAAAAAACTAATAGCCTGCCGGAGATAATATCAATGGTAGGTTATATAAAAACAAAAATTATGAGAATTATAAACAATAAAATTATCGCACAAGATATTAAGCGATCAAGAGCAACAGAAATAAAAATCTATACACCAGAAGAGATTGCTTTAATAGATAAAGAATTTAAAATTGGTAAATCGAACATCGTTGTAATGTGTTTTCTGGGAGCTATAGGGCTTACTGGAGGTATGATTTTAGCGAGTTACTTAATACAATACTTTTTATAAGATGGAGTTATTAAAAGACATTGTAGAAGATATAAAGAAGGTTTTTGATGTTGATTTAATTGAAGACCAGTCTAGAGATCAAAAGACTGTTTACGCTAGAAAAGTGTATTGTGTAACAGCTAGACGGCAGGGGTACACTTTAAAAGCTATAGGAGATTATATAAGGAGATCACATTGTTTGGTTTCTGTATCAGTGATTGCTCATCAAGATAATATGGAATTTAACTCTGTATATAGATCTATGTTCAACAGGTGGGAATCTAGAACACGCAAAGAAGTTAATTTGAATCATCTGGATAAAGCAAATAGTAAAATCCAGGCTCTTACAGATGAGTTGAATAAAACCAAAAAAATGCGATTAATTTTAGATGAGGTTAAAGATGAGGAAATGATGGAAGCAGTATTGATCAAGTTAAAGAATATCGTTGCCGCGATGAGTTATATGAGAGTTTAATGCCTTTGTTTTTGTTTTGTTTCAGAAAAGTCTGCTATTAATTTAGTAGGCTTTTTTGCTTATATACAAAATTGGTCTTTTGTTGTTTTATATATATGGATATAAAATTAGGAAGATACCAGAACTTTTTAAAGTTAGAGGATCCAACAGAAGAAGATGCTTTAGTTGCTCTTTTAGGGATTCCTAGAAATGAATTAAATAAGTTACAGCTGGATAAGGTACAAGAGCTCCAGGGGACGTTAGAAGCTTTCTATGAGCTTATTGAGAACCAGTCAGAATGCAAGTTCACTCCTATATTTGAAATTGACGGAATTAAGTTTGGATTTATCCCAAATCTTGATAAGATTTCTTATGGAGAAAATAAGGATATTATTAATTATTCTAATGAGTGGGATTATATGCATAAAGCGATGGCGGTTTGTTATAGACCTGTAAAAGATTTTCATAAAGGGAAATACACTATAGAAGAATATAATGGGACAGAAGAATATTCTGATCTTATGAAAAAAGCTCCTTTACATATTGTATTAGGGATGCGGGTTTTTTTTTACAATTTAATCACTCAGTTGCTGAGTTATACCCAGAGCTCTATAGCGATGGATCTGGTGGAAACTCTTCAGAATTTTCCAGGGTCTGGGGAAGCTATCACGAACTATTCGAATTGGCTAATGGAGATTTATCAAGATTCGATGAAGTCGCTAGATTCCCGTTACATAAATGCTTGATGTATTTAGCATATAAAACAGCTGAGGTTAAAGAGAGCATTAGAATAAATAAATTATGATAGGATTTTATAATACATTAGATAAATTAAAAGAGGCTTTAGAAGCTTCCGATTTCGTTAATACGGTTACTTACGGGGATATAACAGATATCGACCTGGCTAAAAGAACGATATTCCCGTTATCCCATTTTATGTTAAACAATTTTACGTACCAGGACAATATAATAATTTTTTCTGGTAGTTTGCTTTGTATGGATATTGTTGACGTAATAAAAAGAGAAGATGGGTTGAATGATTTAAATCAGAATACAAACGAGGCTAATGTCCTCAATACCCAAATGAGTGTTATTATTAAGGTTTTGGATAGTCTGAAGTCAGGAGATCTCCATAGAGACAGATATAAGTTAGTTGGGGATCCTACTGTTGAGGCTTTTTCAGACCGATTTGATAATAGGCTCACAGGTTGGGTTGCTGATTTTCAAATAGCAATTGTGAACGATGAATCTTGTTAATCTAAATAAAGCTTTAGAGAAATTCGGGAAGACGGTTGTCTCTAGGTCTAGAGCTAATTTGACCCGGAGCGGTAAGAACGTTTCTAAGGAACTTTATAACTCTTTAGGATATGATACTAAGGTGAGAAAAAATAGTCTCTCTTTGAATATTATAATGGGCACATACGGGATCTTTCAAGATAGAGGAGTTAAGGGAACAGAGAGCGGTAGAAGTTTAGACGGGTTTAAATATAAAAAATCCTCTAACTTAATAGGAGTTGAATACCATACTGGAGCACTTGCTAAATGGGCAAAAGCCAGGGGTTTAAAATTTCGAGATGTTAAGGGGAGATTTGTATCTCATAAACAAACCGGTTTTATGCTGGCAAATATAATTAAGAAAAAAGGAATTAAGCCGAGTTTGTTTTTTACTAACCCATATAATAATGGTTTAAAGAGGTTACCAGAAGAAATATTAACTGCTTTTGATTTAGATGTTGAGGCAGCTTTAAAATTAAGTTTAAAAGATAATTATGACACAAATAAATCTTAGAAGTCCGTACTTTGTATTCGTAGATATTGCTTCTATTACTTCCGCTAATATAGATATTTATATTTACACAGGGACACAAACAACTGATAGACCAGGGTCTCCACAATATTCTATATTAAAAACAGCTATTGATAATAAAGTTACTTTTGAAATAAGTGAACTTTGTAGAGATTATTTGGAATTAACTTATGACGGAAATTTATCTTCTCAAATGGTTTGGGTAGATTACCAGGTCACAAGTTATATTTCTGCTACTCCAACAGTTCAAACTTTAGTGGCTTTAGAAGGATATGATGGTTATGGGGATTTTGAGGAAGGAGTACAAAACCAGGGAAGAGATATTAACCAAGGCAGTTTAATGCAGTCTAATACTATCGTTTATGTAAAAGAAGGCGAATATCCTTTTATACCATTAAGAGAAGGCACAGCTATATCATACGACTCTGATGGAAATATAATTAATATCAATACTACGACATCAGAAACTGAGTCAGCAGATAAGATCTTATATTGGAGTCCTTATCCAAATCCTGGTAATTTTCAACAAAGAGTGGAGGCAGACGGAGGAACCTACGTATCTAATTCTTGTGAAGGGCCTTTCTTCGATTCTTTAGATTATACTTTAGGGAATGTTTATGTTGGAGGTACTGAAGTAAATATTGTTGAGGTTTGCGAATATAAATTCGAGCCATTAAAAGTTACTTTTGTAAATAAGTTTGGGGCCTTCCAAGATATTTGGTTTATGAAATCAAATACTAAAGATCTTAAAATAAAAGAAGATTCTTATAAGGCTAATACTATTAGCCAGGGAGCTTTTTCTATTAATGAAAGTCAGAATAAAATATTATCAAAAAGAGGAGAGTCTGGGCTGAAGATTGTTTCAGGATTTGTTAACGTAGAATACAACACTGCAATAGAAGAGTTATTATTATCAGAGCAGGTATGGATTTCTATTGGCGGGCAAACATTACCGGTAAATGTTAAGACTAGTTCTTTTAAATATAAAACTTCTGTTAACGATCAATTAATAAGTCACGAAATAGATTTAGATTTTGCTTTCAGTAAAATAAATTCAGTAAGATAGTAATATGAATAAAGTTCAATTATATATAGATGGGGAATTAGTATCTTTATTTAAAGATGAAACTATTACAGTAAATGATTCAATACAAAACGTAAAGGATATTGCTAAGGTTTACACTTCTTTCACATTTGATTTTACTCTTCCGGCTAATAAAGCTAATAATAAGATTTTCTCTCATTATTACAATGCTGATATTGTGGGTGGGTTTGATGCTAGAATTAAAGTAAGTTCTGAAATCCATTTGAATTGGACACCGTATAAAACTGGGTATATATCGTTAACCAGTGTTTTAATGAAAGAAGGAAAGCCTTATGCTTATAAAGTGGGCTTTGTAGGGTCTACTGTTACACTAAAAGATTTATTTGGAAAAGACAAGCTAGCTGTTTTAACGTCTTTAAACTCACTTAATTTTACTTTTGATAGTACTACAGTCCGAAGTTATTTGGAGAGATCCAGGGCTTCCTTTGATATCCTGGTGCCTCTCATAACCCATACTGATAGACTTTATTATGACAGTTCTACTTCTGCGGGATCCGACGGCAACTTATACTACGCCTCTCCTACACAAACCCAGGGGGTTATGTGGGATCAATTAAAACCAGCGTTAAGGGTTCATAATATAGTTGAAGCTATCGAAACAAAATACGGCATTTCATTTTCTACTGATTTCTTAGATTCTAGCAATGCAAGTTATCACGAATTATTTATGTGGCTCCATAGGAATAAAGGAGGATTAGACGATACTGCTCAGGTTACAAAATACTACACTGAGATAGATGATTTTGACTTAGACTCTATAGCAGACGCAGAACAAATTGACGAGAGGACTTTAGAAATAACAGACTATACAGAGATCTTAGATATTAATTTAACTTTTAATACAGCTTCAGGAGACTCTTATGATGTTAGGATTTATAAAGACGGAGTATTATGGTCTACAATTTCAGGGTTAACAGGAAATAATATTTTAGATGAAACAGATTTTGGATCTATAGAGAATGGAGAGTATACTGTCGAAATAGCTCACACAACAACTATTGCTTTTACAAAAATAGAGTGGTATGTAGAAAATGATTCGGACAGTATGACGGTGCCTCAAGGAGCATATCCATTTACTGTTACAGCTTCAACTACTTTTAATGTTGCTGCTAATCTTCCTAATATAACGGTAGTGGAGTTTCTACAAGGGTTGTTTAAGATGTTTAATTTGACTGCTTATGTTGAGACTGATGGCACAATAAAAGTCGAAACTTTAGATAGTTATTATGCGGCTGGATCGGAATATGACATCTCTAAATATGTAGAAGCGGGAGATTATACTGTAGGGAGATCTCTTCCGTACAAGCGGATAGATTTAAAATATAAAGATACAAAATCTTTTTTAGCGAGTTACCACAACACATTGTTTGGATATGAATGGGGGTCGGAAGAATGGGACGACAATACGGACAATTTGGTAGGAGGGGTTTATACTGTAGAACTACCTTTCTCTCATTTTAAATATGAGAGGTTAATTGATATAAATACAGGATCTCAGATTAACACTCAATGGGGTTATGGAGTTGATGCTTCACAGTCCCCCTGGTCTGGCCCTCCTCTATTATTTTATCCTATTCTACATACGGGGACAACCATTGCTTTCAGAACATCTCCAACAGCTTGCTCTTCTAGATCCACAATTAATATGCCTTCTAATAGCTTGGAATTTGTTTCTGCTACTAGTGATATAAATATTAATTTTAGAGTAGAAGCAAACGAATATACTGGAGATCAATCTTTCACAGGGACTTTATTTGCAGAAAACTATACTAATTATATATCCGATGTTTTTGACCCTTCCAATAGACTATATACTATGACCGCTTATTTGCCTAATAGGTATATTAACAATATAGAGTTAAATGATGTTTTAATAATATGGGGTCGCAAATATAAAATCAATAGTATTAAAGTTAACTTACAGACCGGGAAAACGGATTTTGAACTATTAAATAATTAATAAATGGATTTAGGTATTTTTTCTATTTTAAAACAGGATGATTTTTTTGGAATATCTGAGGAGTTAGATATTGCTAAAGGCAAAAATGAATTAACTTTTAATTTGAAGGAAGTAATTAAACAAAAAGAGAGAGCTAGTTATGAGCGATAAAAACGTAAATTATAATATAAACGTAAAGACCGACAAAGACAAAGTTGATCAGTTAAATCAATCTATAAAACAAACTGGAAAAGAAACTAGTTCCGTTAAAGATAATATAAATTCTATTTCAGGAGGTAAGCTTGGAGCTTTGACTGGAATTATAGGAAAGGTAACGGGATCGTTTAAGACTTTAAGATTAGCGATTATATCCTCAGGGATAGGAGCTTTAGCTTTGGCTATTTTAGCTGTAGGAAAAGCGTTTACGTCTTCAGAGGAAGGCCAAAACAAGTTCCAGAAGTTAATGGGCAGAATTGGCGTTGTCTTAGGCAATGTGATGGACATCGTTGCGGACTTCGGAGATATTTTAATTGGGGCTTTTGAAAATCCTAAAAAAGCCTGGGAGAGTTTTGTAAATGCTTTGAAGGCGGGGTATGGAATATTCAAGACCCAGGTGATAGACCGCTTCCTAGGGAACTTAAAAATCTTATCAGGTACTTTTGAGAAAGGTATTTTAAAAATGAGAATTGCTTGGAACAAATTTACAGGTGATTCAGAAGAGGCTACAAAATTAGAAGCTAGGTTAGCAGATGTAAATGCTAAAATCCAAGAAGGAATTGACTTGCATAAAAAAGCAAATACCCAGATTGTAGAAACCTGGAATGCGGCTACTAATGCGGTTAAAGAATATATAGAAGTTCAAAAAGAGGAAATGAGACAAGCGGACATTGTGTCTAACCAAAGAGCTCAAGCCGATAAATTAGAACGTTCTTTAATAGTTCAAAGAGCTAAGTTACAAGGAGAAATAAATTCCCTTAAATTGAAGTCGAGACAAGAAGAGCAGTTCTCTACTCAAGAAAGAATTGAAGCCCTTAAAGATGCTCAAAAACTAGAAGACCAACTATTGATCCAGGAGCAGGAAGTTTTAAGATTACGATACGAAGCTATTAAAGCAGAAAACACTTTCTCTAAATCAACTAAAGAAAATAAGAAGGCAGAAGCCGAGGCTTTAGCTGAATTATACAATATTGAAGCTAGAAGAAAAGCTCAGCAGAAAACTACTCAGGTAGAACTTAATAGATTAAACCGACAAGCTGCCTCTGCTAAAAAACAAGAAGGGGCCGAAGCAAGAAAAGAGGAAGAGAAAAGAGTTGCAGATTTAATCAAAATCCAGGAGGATTATGTAAAGAAATTAGAAGATCTGGCTGCTAATACTGAGATGAAAAAGATCGAGTTAGAAGAGGCTCGGGCTTTATCAGAATTAGATAGGCTCAAAGCTAGTGAGGAAGAGAAGTTGAATGTTATTAAATTCTTTGCTGAACAGAAAAGATTACAGAGAGAAGAGGAAGCTAAGATAAAAGCAGAAGAAGAAGAAGCTAAAGCTGAAAAAGATGCTGCTGATAGAGAAAAGAAAGCTGAGCAAGACGCTCAAAATTTGATTGCTTTAGAGACTCTGGAGCAAGCTAAAAGAGATTCTAAGAAAAAGACTTTAGACGATATTATTGCAATGACAGGAGAAGAGGCTGCTTTAGGACGAGCGGCTCTCTTGGCTAAACAATTAATAAATGCTCAGGAATTAATATTAGATATTCAAAAGAATTTAGCGTTTAAAAAAGGTAGTGCAGAGAGAATGATAACGTCAGCAACAGAGGCTACAGTTGGAGCACAAATATCAGTAGCAAAAGGTGCTGCTGAAACTGCTAAAGTGGGATTCCCTCAGAATATACCTTTAATAATTGGTTATGCTGTCCAGGCTGCTGGAATAATAGCAGCGGTTAAAAAAGCTGTTAGTGCTGCTAAATCAAAATCAGGAGGTGGAGGTGGTGCAGTATCTTCCCCGAAAATATCCGGAGGATCTGCTCCCCAAGTGGCAAAAGATCCTAGCTTTAATATTGTAGGTGGATCAGAAGCTAGCCAATTAACTCAGGCTGTCAATAGTCAAAACCAGAGGCCTATTCAGGCTTATGTAACAAGTGGAGAAGTGACAACCTCTCAGGAACTAAATAGAAACAGGATTCAGGATGCTGGATTTTAATACAAAATAACAGTAAGGCTGTTATATATATATAAATTATTTAAAAAAATTAGTATGATACCTTTAATAGAATTATTTTTAGACTTAGAAGAAAATAGAGATGCTGTAAATGCTATATCTTTTGTTAAGCAGCCAGCTATAGAAAAAAACTTTATAGCTTTGTCGCAGCAGACTTATACTTTTGAAACAGTTGACCAGGATCAAAAAATAATTGTGGGTTATGCTTTAATCCCAAATAAAAAAATATTAAGAGGAACAAAAGAAGATCCTTTTCATATATTTTTTAAAGAGCAAACTGTCAAAGATGCGTCCCACTTATATTTATCTAAATTAAATGGAAATAATACGACTGTAAACCATAATAAAGCAGTTTCGGGAGTTAGTGTTGTTGAATCTTGGATTGTAGAAGATCCTAAGAATGATAAAATAAACAACTACAACCTAGAAGCTATAAAAGGAGGTTGGGCTGTTATTATGAAAGTAGACAATGAGGAAGTATGGGAAGATGTAAAAAAAGGAACTTATTTAGGGCTATCCATAGAAGGTATTTTTTCCGATAGAGCAGTTAGTGTAGATTTAGAATCAGAAGCTCCTAAAAGTGCTTTAGAACAAGTTTTGGAGGTAGCTAAGAAAGATGTAAAAGATATGACTCCTGAGGAAGCAGAGGGATTATTAAAAATAGTTAACGAGGTAATAGATTAATTTTAGTATATGAGTTGCAAATGTAAAAATCCTTATTCCTTAAGTTGTGATTGTGAAGACCCTTATGGGTTGAAGCAAGGAGTTGGATCTTTAAAAAACCAAAATATTTCTAACTATAATAATATAAATAGGAAAAGACTAGTATTGTCTGAAGGGGTTGATGCTCAATTTTGGTACGATTTAACCTCAGTGGCTGCACCATTATACAAATACATTAAAGATCCTTTAGGTGATGGAGATAACTATTATAATGGGT